>Ga0164294_10004998_pt1 | contig 11436 bp, 9 predicted proteins | sample GEODES005metaG_FD_111479 | JGI IMG/M metagenome (GOLD analysis project Ga0164294, IMG submission 111479) | Oligotrophic lake water microbial communities from Sparkling Lake, Wisconsin, USA - GEODES005 metaG | ecosystem: Environmental > Aquatic > Freshwater > Lake | place: USA: Sparkling Lake...
CAGGCGACGGGCGATCTCGGGCGTGATCAGCTGGCCGTTGGTGAAGATCTGGAAATAGCAGTCGGGGTGGGCAGCCAGCAGGTCGAGCAGCCGCGGGTGGAGGAAGGGCTCACCCCCGAGCAGGCCGAAGAACACATTGCCATGGGCCTTCGCATCGCGAACGATTGCGTCGAGTTCCTCGAACGGCACCATCGTTCGCGGCGCCTGCACGTCGACCCAGCAGCCCTGACATTTCAGGTTGCAGGAATTGATGACGGAGAGATGCAGAAACGGCGGGAAGATGATCCCCTTCCGGCGGCGGGCCTTAAACTTCTCGACCGCGATCAGGCCCTTCACACCGAAGTTCCAGCCAAACTTCCAGAGGCAGTTGGGCGCCACGGAAGACAGCATGTGGCCGGCCATCTGGGGTAGGATCATCGGGATGACTCGCAGTTCGGCGAAACGGTCCGGACAGGCAGACGCTGTGTTATAGCCGCGAGGGGATGCGGTGCGTGGGCACCGGCCGGCCGGGCCGGAAGTGCTCGAGGTGGAGGATCTCATGGGGCAGCCCAGCCACGCAGGCTGCCACCGCCGCCAGCAAGGCCTGCTCAAGGTCGGCGGGATCGGCTTCGGCCCGCAGATTCACGAGCAACCGGCCGATATCCATCGGCTCGGCCAGCCGGTGCGAGAGGACTGGGGCATCGGCTGTGCGGACGAGATTGGCCGCGGCCAGTTCGTAGGGATCGCCCTCGATCGCGAGAGTCCCCTTGAGATGCGCAATCTCGTGGCCACTCGCTGCGAGGCTGCCGCGGATGTGCGAGAGGATCGCCACCAGCAGCTCGTTGCCATCAAAGTCCGCGCTGCCGTCTGTATTGTCCGTTCCAATTCTCACCTCGGCGTTGAGCCAGCCGAGCAGCGATTCCCCAAGGGCGTAGCGGTCGTAATCGATTTCGGCGATCGCCGCCGCCTGCGAGGTGTCGGTGAGCAGGTGCGCAAACCAGGGATCGAGCCCCGTGCCGTCGCGGGCGGAGCATTCGAGGATGGTCGCGCCAGGATTCACCGCCGCGAGCGCGGCTGTCAGCCGCTCCCGCCGCGCCGCGTCGACCAGGTCGCATTTGTTGATGACGATGATCTCCGCTTCTTCCAACTGCTTGCTGTAGATGTAGGCCACATGCTCGGAGAGCCGGGCGGCGGCGAGGCCGAGCACCCGTTCGGCCCGCAGCGGATCGACCACCACGCTCATCGGCGCCACCGTGAACCGGTCGCCATAGATCTGCTCCAGCGGCAGGCTGACCGTCGCCACCAGATCGGTGCAGCTTCCCACCGGCTCGGCGATCAGCACGTCGGGCGCCATCTCCCGTGCGAGTGACTCGGCCGCGTCGACCAGCGATGTGAACCGGCAGCAGAAGCAGCCGCCGACGATTTCCTCGACGGGCATCCGGTGGGCCGCGGCGAGCGCCGTGTCGACAAGGCCGCCTCCCTGATCGTTCGTGATCAGGCCCACGCGAAGTCCGCGGGCTGTGAGGCACTCGGCCAACCGTAGGATCGATGTCGTCTTTCCCGCGCCGAGAAAGCCGCCAACCATGATGTAGCGAGCTTTGGCGACGTCGTGCGTGTGAGCGGTGGTCATGCGTCGTCTCCAGCATCGGTGCCGGCGGTGGGATCGGACTCCGCAGTGGCACGGCTGTCGCCATCACTATAGCGAGAGGCCTGCAGCCGATCGATCTGCTCGGTGAGCAGTGCGACATAGCCGTGCACGTCGAGGTGGCCCGGCGTGGGCGTGCCCTGCACCGCATAGAGCCAGCCGGCGCCGTAGGGGTCGGAGTGCGTGAGGCAGGCCTCGGCGGTGAGGGCGGGATTGGCCGCGGAGAGCGTGCCGTCGACCACGCAAAAGAGATCGCTCACCGCCTTGAAGCCCTCGACGGTACCGAGGCGGTTGCCACCCCCAACCTGCTCTCCCGGCTTCACATCCAGCACCATCTCCACCAGTTCGCCGAGCATCCGTGTGGCGAACTTCGTGAAGCCCACGTGCCAGAGCCGCGGCGTCGTGATGGCGTCGATGGGAGTTCCCGCGTCACCGACCGGCCCGCCATCCGCCGGCCGCATCCAGAAATGCGACGGTGCATAGAGGCAGTTCACGGGGAACCGCGCCGAGAAATGGGCATGCCGAAAGCGAACGGTTTCCATGCGACCGATGCTACCCGCATGCCGCGCGGCTCCGCAACGGCCCGTAGTTGCGGAGGTATATGTGGATGCCCTAGTCTTTCCAGAGCCTTCCATCTCGTCGAACGCGGCCGCAGAATCCATGAGCTCAGACTTGGAAACGATTGCCCTCGAGCGATCGATTTACCGCTCAAAGGTAGAGCGGGCACGGGCGGCACCGCTGGAAGCAAAACTCTTTGCTGGGGCGGTGCTCTTCGACCGCGTGCGGGCGCGGATGCTGTGCGGCATCCGAAGCCAATTCCCGTCGTGGTCAAAGGCCGAGGTCGAGGCCGAATGTTCCCATCGGCTAGCCGTCAGGCGGAAGCGAGGGGAGAGCAGGGTCTACACGCCAGTCGACCCGGCCACAGATCGATGACCAGCGAACAGGCGCTCGCCCGATTGATCGAGCGGCTGGAGGAGGACCAGGTCCTCTATATGATCGTCGGGGCGATGTCGAGCAACCTCTACGGCGTGCCGCGTGCGACGGATGATGCAGACATCGTGGTCTCGTTCGATAATTTCGACGTTGTTCGCTTCAGTCGAACGCTCGGCGAGGGTTTCTCGCTCGATCCGCAGATGATGATGGAGGGATTTACCGGCTCAGTGCGGCATGTTCTGCACTTCTCGCCGACTGGATTCGACATCGAACTGTTTCGTCTCGGCGACGATCCACATCATCGTGAGCGTTTTGGTCGCCGTCGGCGGCAGCGCATACCTGAGTGCAGCCGCGAGGCATGGGTGGCCACTGCCGAGGATGTGGTCATCCAGAAACTGCGTTGGGCGAGGAGGAAAGATCTCGACGACATTGTCGATCTCATCGCCGTGTCCGGCGACGGCCTTGATTGGGCATACCTCAGCCGTTGGACCGAAATCCACGGCACGTCGGATCTACTTACACAACTATGCCGCGAGGCTGCGGGGTGAATAAGGCGTTGGACCTCGGCAGTAGCTGCTGATCCGACGGTTCTTTTCACGACGTGATCAGTGACGCGAATCGACGCGGCCACCGGCTGGACGGTTCACGTGAGGCCGTCCACGCAACCAGTTCAGCAGCTTTGTCATGTCGGCGGGCAGCGGGCTCGAGAAGCGGAGATCCTCGCCCGACTCGGGATGCACGAAGCCCAACTCGGCGGCATGCAGCATCACCCGCGGTGCCTGCGATGTGTCGTCCACTTTCATGTGCCGCGGGGCCGAGTAGACCCGTTCGCCGCAGACGGGATGACCGATTTCGGCAAGATGGATGCGGATCTGGTGGGTGCGGCCGGTTTCGAGCCGGCACTCGACGAGCGTGAAGGCCTCGCCAAAGTGCTCGACCGGCTGCACGTGCGTCACGGCCCGCTTGCCCTCTTCCGTTTCGGAAGAGCCGCGGCGGCCGTCGCCGCGATCGCGGATGAGATTCGTCTGGATCGTGCCTGCTCCGACCCGGCCCACGCAGATGGCCAGATACCGCCGATGTGTGGTGTGGGCCCGGAACTGTTCCGCAAGGATCCGCTCGGCCGGCACCGAGCGGGTGAACACGACGAGCCCGCTCGTCTCACGATCGATGCGGTGCACGGCCCGCACCGGCGGAACATGGCGGTGCTTTTTACCCCGGGCGCCGTGGCGGGCGAGCAGATAGCCAGCGATGGCGTCGGGCACCAGTTCGTCGAGCGTTGGCTGCACCTGCCGACGCCGCGTCGGCCAGGAGAGCTCCTCGGTGTGGCGGGTGGTGGTGATACCGGTCGGCTTGTCGACTACGACGACCTGGTCGTCAAGATAGACGACCCGCACATCGTCGGCCTTCGGCGGGGCGGCGGCGGCGGCCGCGAGCACCTTCACGACCTCGCCTTCTTTCAGCCGCCGGGCAATGTCGGTGCAGATGTTGCCGTGGACCAGCACGTGCCGCGACCGCACGAGCTTCTGCACCTGCGACCAGCTCGCGGCGTTGGGCTTCGGCCCCTCCGCCTCGCCAGAACTCTCGCCGGCCAGCTTCGCGCGGAGAAAGGCTGCGAGCGTCTGGCCGCGATCAGCAGCGGTGACATGATGGACGGTGCCGGCGGTGGGTTTCATGTTGCAAATCTACCATGGAGTCCCCCGGCTTCCGCCGGGGGCTTTTATAGAATCCGATCGATCCAAGAGGGGGCATGGGCAGCCCCGAACCGTCGCCAGCGGGCGGCAGAGGCGGGCAGCAGAACACCTGGCTTGACCGGGGTTTACGCGGTTTTAGACTCTGTGGGGAGGCCTCAGTTCGGCAGCCTCCCTCTGGCCAGCCGTTTTCTCCTTCTCTTATGTGAGGACCTCCTTCCGTGCCCGGCACATGCGTTATCGGTCTGCAGTGGGGCGATGAAGCCAAAGGCAAGCTCGTCGACATCCTGACGGAAGACCACGAGATCGTCGTCCGCTACCAGGGCGGCGCCAATGCCGGCCACACCGTCGTCTCCAACGGCCAGACCTGGAAGCTATCCCTCATTCCAAGTGGCATCCTTCGCGACAACGTCGTCTGCGTGATCACCGGCGGCGTGGCCCTCGACCCCGCCAGCGTGATCAGGGAAATCGACATGCTCGAGGGACGTGGCGTCGGCGTCGAAGGCAAACTGCGGATCAGCGACCGGGCCCATCTCGTGTTCCCCTGGCATGTCGCCGAAGACAAGTTGCTCGACGGCAGCCTGTCGGGGGGTGAGGCGATCGGCACGACCGGCCGCGGCATCGGCCCCTGCTACCGCGACAAGGTCGGGCGGTCATTGGCCATTCGCCTCGGCGATCTCTACCGGGAAGAGTTTCGTGGCCGTCTCGAGCACATCGTCGGCATCAAGAACCAGCTCCTCTCAGGCTGGCAGTCGAGCGCCGACGGTAAGCCAGAACGTCTCGATGCCGCTGCGATCCATGGCCAATACATGCAGTATGCGGAGCGGCTGCGGCCCTACGTGGCCGACACGACGGCCTACCTGCTCGACGCGATCGAAGGAGGCCGCCGCATGCTCTTCGAGGGAGCCCAGGGTGCGCTGCTCGACATCGACCACGGCACATTCCCCTTCGTCACCAGCAGTAATTCTTCCGGTGTCGGCGTGGCCAGCGGGTCTGGCGTGCCGGGCCGGTGGATCGAACGCGTGATCGGCGTCGTCAAGGCGTATTCAACGCGCGTCGGCGGTGGACCGATGCCAACCGAGCAAAACAACCAGATCAGCGAGCATCTCCGTGAGCGGGGTCGTGAATATGGCACGGTGACGATGCGGCCACGGCGGTGCGGCTGGTTCGACGCCGTCGCGGCCCGCTACACGGCCCGGCTGTCGGGCGTGGACGAACTGGCCGTGATGCTCCTCGACGTGCCGGGCGGGCTCGACGAACTGAAGATCTGCACCGCGTATGATGTGGATGGCACGCAGACGAGCCAGTTTCCCAGCCACGTGGACGAGCTTAAAAAGGCCAAGCCGGTGTATGAGACGCTGCCCGGCTGGCGCGAGGATCTCTCGACCGTCCGCAGCTACGACGCTCTGCCTGCGACGGCAAAGGCGTATCTTGCCAGAATCGGAGAACTGCTCGGACGCCCGGTCTTGATCGTATCGGTAGGTCCCGACCGCGAGCAGACGATCTTCTGCGACCGCACCGCACACGAGCAGAAACCATGGCCACGTCCCCAGCACCGCACGCCGGCGAACGCCTGATGCCCGGTCAGACAGGCACTGGGGCCGAGGTGCCGGCACGTGCCTGCCAGACAGCCCCGTTGCCCCGGCACATTGCCATCATCATGGACGGCAACGGCCGCTGGGCCGTCCAGCAGGGTCTGCCTCGGATCGAGGGGCATCGCCGTGGCGTGACCAGCGTGCGGCGGATCACCGAGCACGCCGCGCGGCTGGGCGTGGAGCAACTCACGCTCTATTGCCTCTCCAGCGAGAATTGGCGGCGGCCGGCGCTCGAGCTCGACTTTCTGATGCATTTGCTCGAGCAATACATGATCGAGGAGCGTTCGCTCCTGATGCGTGAACGCATCCGCCTGTCGGTGATCGGTCGCCGTGAGGGGCTGCCTGCCTCGACGCTTCGCGAACTCGATCGCACGGTCGAACTCTGCGCGGGCAACGACGGCCTGCAGCTCTGCCTGGCGATCAACTACGGTTCGCGGGCTGAGATCGTCGCTGCGGCGAGGACGCTGGCGGCAGAGGCCCGCGACGGACTGCTCGATCCTGCGCAGATCGACGAGCAGGCGGTCGCGGCGCGGCTCGACACCGCAGGCATGCCCGACCCCGACCTCCTCATCCGCACGGCGGGCGAGATGCGAATCAGCAACTTCCTGCTCTGGCAGATCAGCTACGCGGAACTCTGGGTCACCGACGTCTGCTGGCCCGACTTCGCCGAGCCGCATCTCGACGCAGCCATCGCGGCGTTTGCCAGCCGCGATCGCCGCTTCGGAGGCCTGAGCCAATCGTGAACACCGGGCCATCATCGTCGCGCCTGCCTGCCGAATCCCGTCAGCTGGCGGCTGGGACATTTGGGTCCCGCGTTCTGTTTGCAGGCCTTATCACGGCCGTCTTTTCGGTACTCGCCTGGGCCGACTGGATCGGCCTCGGCGGGGCGCTGCCGGCCTGGTGGCTCCTGCCGGTGGCGATCGTGCTGGCTGTCGGTGGTGTCGACGAATTGATGCGATTCTTCGCAACGCGGGACATCGCGTTGCCGTCGTGGCTGCTGCGGCCGGCCGTGGTGGCGGTGGTGCTGTCGGCTGCGGCGGGAGCAGAAGCCTTTGCGGCGGCTTCGTCCACCGCCTCGCCTGCGGCCGCGATAGGCTGGCCGGCGGTGACTGTCACCTTCGCGGCGATGCTGCTGTTCATCGCGGAGATCGCCACCTATAGAACCCATGGAGGAGCGATCGAGCGGCTGGCCGCCGGGATCTTTACTCTGGTGTTCATCGGGCTGCCGATGGCCTGCATCGTGAGCCTGCGGCTACTCTGCCGGGACAACCTTGGACCGGAGCAGACCGGGCAAGCACATCTGGGACCCGGGCATCTGGGCATGCTGCCGCTCGTGAGCCTTGTGGCGGTGGCGAAGGCGGGCGACATCGCCGCCTACCTCGGCGGCTCGCTCGTAGGCAGACGCCGGTTGGCCCCCACGCTCAGCCCTGGCAAAACCTGGGAGGGGGCCGTCGCATCGCTGGCGGGGGCGTCTGCTGCGGCCTGGATTGTGCTGGAGTTTTTGGCTGGCACGGCATCGGCGAACGGGCCTTGGGGCGGGTGGCTCGTCTTCGGAATCTGCGTGGGGCTTGCCGCCATGGTGGGCGATCTGGCTGAGTCGCTGCTGAAACGGGAGTGCGGCGTGAAGGACTCCGGCCGGTCGCTCGGCGGCATGGGAGGGGTGCTCGACCTCATCGACTCGCTCCTCTTTGCCGCCCCCGTGGCCTGGCTGTTGTGGGTGCTCGGCGGGGGGTGAATACCGGCTTTTACGCGGGAAAAAACCGTCTGTGGGCTGGTCTGCTCCGGCGCAGGTATACTCCGTCCATTGTCCCGCTCCCCTAAAGACCGTCGACGTGTCATACGTCACGGGCTTCGATGTCCCGCACGTCCATCGCGGTTGTCGATTCGAAGCGGCTTGTTGCCGTCTTTGGGCCGAGAGACCAGCACCTCCGCAGGATTCGCTCCGCCCTCGGGGTTGGCGTGTCGGCCCGTGACGACTCGATCCAGATCGAGGGCGAGGAGGCGGCGGTGCTCCGGGCCGCCGAAATCTTCGAGCAACTCGATCGCATCGCCCGGGAACATGGGGCCGTCGACGTGGCGGACGTCACCGAACTCCTCTCGGTTGCCACGGGCATGTCGCAGGCGGTGCCACGCGACCCGATCGAGGTGCACCGTCCGGACAAGCATGTGCAGCCCCGGTCGGCAGGTCAGGCCGCCTATGTGAAGGCGATCCGCGAGCATGACGTCGTCGTCTGCAGCGGTCCGGCGGGCAGTGGCAAAACATTTCTTGCCGTCGCCATGGCGGTGTCGGCGCTGCGGACCGAACAGGTTCGCAAAATCGTGCTCGTGCGGCCTGCCGTCGAGGCCGGGGAAAACCTTGGCTATCTGCCGGGTGATCTTCAGGCCAAGATCAATCCCTATCTACGTCCGCTGCTCGACGCCCTGCGGGACATGATGGATTACGAACTGCTCAAACGGCTTCAAGAGCAGGATGTTGTCGAGATGGTTCCGCTGGCCTACATGCGGGGCCGCACACTCAACAACGCGTTCATCATTCTCGACGAGGCACAGAACACGACGGTGGCCCAAATGAAAATGTTTCTCACCCGGCTGGGTGTCGGCTCCAAGATGGTCATCTCTGGTGACACCACCCAGATCGACCTGCCGTCAAACCGGCGCAGCGGCCTGGTTGACGCGATGGAGCGACTGGAGCAGGTGCGGGGCTGTGGTCGTGTGCATCTTGCCGGAATCGACATCGTTCGCCATCCGCTCGTCCAGCGAATCGTGGAGGCCTACGACGACTGACTCCCATGCGCATCGCCCCATCCTCCTACCGTCGTCGCATCAAGCGGGGCTCCTCCGTCGAGTTGCCCCACGGCTTCTGGGGAACGCTGCTTGAGAATGTTTCGCGGTCTGATGTGCTGCTGCGGCTCGCGATCTGCTTGGGAACGGGCCTGGTGTTGCTGATGCTGATGCACGGCTGGACGGAGCCGTTTCCATTCCGCGTGGGGATGGTGCCGCCCCGCGGAATCGTGGCCCGTGTGCCCTTTGAGAAACCCGACGCGGAACGCACTCGAGCGGCACAGGAACGGGCCGCCGCGCAGGTGCGGGTGGTCTACTCGCAAGACAAGGCACCCATTGATCGGCTCCGCGACGGCCTCAAGAACCGCATTGCCGAGATCGCAGCCGTTGACTCGGTGACGGCGTCATCCCGGGCCGCCTGGCTGGAGTTCGCCCCCGAGGCTGAGCCGGTCATCGACGCCTTGGCGGCCACCGCTGAAAAGAAGCCGGTCCGCGAACCGCCGCTGGCACCAGAGCCGCCGGATGCCTCGGCCTCACCAGATGGGGTCGCTGCGGCCGTCGACGACACGCCGACCACCACCGACGACACATCCGCGGCACCGTCCGGCGACGCCGTCCCCAAACTCGCCGAGCAGCCTGACAAGCGGGTGGTCGAGGCCGGGCAGGCCTTCCAGAGATTTCGGGCCCGGATCGACACAAAGGAGCGGCTCCTCGAATGTGAGAAGGCGATCGATCGCAGTTTCGCTGATCTTGAGAGCACCGGGGTGCTCGAGAAGATCCAGCACGGCATCGACGAGGGCAGCCAGACGGAGATCGACGTCCATCCACTGGGCAATGCCAGCGAGGTGTCGCGGGCCCAGGTCGCCGACGTGCTTCTGGGTGAGGCGAAGGTCCGCCTGAGAACGCGTCTTGACGATGAACTTGGCGAAGGACCGCTGGCCAGCCGTGTCTTTGTGTGGATTGAGCAGCGGCTGCAGGGCACGCTCGAGATCGACCGCGATGCGACGGTACTCGCGAAGAAGGAGGCGGTTGAGAAGACACCCCAGCAGTTCGTCCGTTATGCGGCTGGCGACCTGCTGGCCGATGCTGGCGTGCCAATGCATGCCGACAATGTCCAACTCCTCGAACGAGAGCACGAAGAATACGTCCGTCAGCAGGATGCGCGGCAGCGGATCGGCCGGGCGTTGTCGCTCTTCGGCTTGTTCGCGGCGATGTTCGCCCTGTCGGGGTTCTACGTCCACCTGCACCACCGCGAGGTGCTCGACGACCTCGGCCATGTGGCCACGCTGGTGGCGCTCTCCGCGGCGACCGTCGTGCTCTGTCTGGTGTCGGCAGGCGAGGCGTGGCGGGCGGAGATCCTACCGCTGCTCGTCTTTGCCATGACCGTGGCCATCGCGTTTGATGAGGACCTGGCACTTCTGCTGGCGGCCGAGGTGGCCCTCGTCGTGGTGATCGGCCTGGGTCGCGGTCTGGCCGACTTTGTCACCCTGGCCGCCGCCGCTGCCTCTATGGTTTTTTGGATGGGACGGATCCGCAGCCGCAGCAAACTGATCTACGTGGGCCTCTGGGCCGGCGCCGTGGTGATCGCCACGCAGATCGGAGCCAATCTCCTGGAGGAGCGGCCGTTTGACCTGCAGTTGCTCTACGAGGCCAGCCGGACCGGCGTCTGGACGTTACTCGCAGGGTTCCTGATGACGGGACTGCTGCCCTTCATCGAACGCTCCTTCGGCGTGCTCACCGACCTGAGCCTGCTGGAGGTGGGCGACGTGGCCCATCCGCTGCTGCAGGAACTCGTTCGTCGTGCCCCGGGCACCTACAACCACTCGATCAACGTGGCGAGCATCGGAGAGGCCGCGGCCGAGGCGATCGGTGCCCGCGGCCTGCTCGTGCGGGTGGGAGCCTATTTCCATGACTCCGGCAAGATGCTCAAGCCGGCCTACTTCATCGAAAACCAGGGGCAGGAGAATCGGCACGAGTCGCTCGTGCCGGCGATGAGCACGCTGATCATCATCGCCCATGTGAAGGAGGGGGTCGAACTCGCACGGCAATACACCCTGCCACAGCCGATCATCGACATCATCGCCGAGCACCACGGCACGACGCTTGTCGAGTATTTCTATCATCGGGCGACGGAGCTCTCGCAGACCGACCCCAATGGCACGGAGATCGACGAGCAGAACTTCCGCTATCCGGGGCCCAAGCCGAGCTCGCGGGAATCGGCCGTGTTGATGCTCTCCGACGCAGTCGAGAGTGCCAGCCGTGCCCTCACCGAGCCGACACCGGCCCGGATCGCCAGCCTCGTCCACGATCTCGCCATGAAGCGGCTGCTCGACGGCCAGTTCGACGAATGCGGCCTGACGCTCGAGGAGCTCGAACTCATCGAGAGCAGCCTGGTCAAGAGTCTGACGGCTGTCTACCACGGCCGTGTCAAATATCCCGATCAGAGGACGGCCTAGTGTCCCGACTCCGCGGCCGCGTCTCCCCCAAGCCGCCCCGGTCGACCATCGTCGTCGATGTCAGCGACCGACAGACGGTGCTCCGTGTTTCGGGGCAGGGGCTGGAGCGGCTGGTCCGTAGGGCTCTCGCTGCCGAGGGGGTCGAGCAGGCCGACATTGGCATCGTGCTCGTCGACGACCGGCGGATCGCGGCGGTCCATCGCCGGTGGCTGGGAGTGCCCGGCCCGACCGATGTAATCACCTTCGATCTTTCCGCCGGTACCGTCGGCCCGCCGCAGGCGGCCGTGCTGGCTGGCGATATCGTGGTGAGCACCGAAACCGCTCGCCGTGTGGCCCGCGCCGTTGGCTGGACACCACGG
>Ga0164294_10005000_pt1 | contig 11432 bp, 14 predicted proteins | sample GEODES005metaG_FD_111479 | JGI IMG/M metagenome (GOLD analysis project Ga0164294, IMG submission 111479) | Oligotrophic lake water microbial communities from Sparkling Lake, Wisconsin, USA - GEODES005 metaG | ecosystem: Environmental > Aquatic > Freshwater > Lake | place: USA: Sparkling Lake...
CAGCCCGTGCCGAACTGGCGCGATGCCCTAAATCGGTTCGCCATCGAGTTTGCCGACCGCATGCCAACCTCCCACTAACCTCAATCAGCGAATCTGAACTTACACAAAAATTTTGACACCCTCTTTCGTCATCGGCAGCGATGTCGCGGAGGTTCTCCAAGGGAACCTTGATGCCGCCCGCATCGACGCGAGGAAGCGTCCAGGCTCCACGTGCTAGCTCGGTGCTTGGGAAGCGGTCAAGAAACAACTCCAAACCACGGCGGGTGACCTCAGCAAGCGAGAGTTCCCGCTGTGCGGCGAAGGCTTTGGCCCGTTGGTATAGCTCGTCTGGGAGCTGGATCTGGGTGCGCGTCATGCTGTAAATTCTACATCACTGGAGGGTGGTGTCAATTCGCCGGTTGATGACCGCGCATTCATTTGGCCGGTCAGATGGACCGGTTGACAGTGACGCCTGAACATGAATCTCCATGTCGATCTTGAGACGCTTCAACTTCTCCAAGGACCGGGCCAGCGCAACGCGATGCATCCCCACGCTTCAAGCGCGGCGAATCCGCCCGTCTCCAGATGGTTTTTCTCGAAAGCGGCCTAATCCCTGCTACGATTGGCGATCCGGGTGTTCTCCAAATCCAGATCGGTATCAGGTCACGAATCCGATCTGATGGGTCTAATCTGGCCCATTGTTCCGATGGGTCAATACCATCGGAGGGAGACGACACCCCGGCCTACGAATGTCCTCAGCCTCAACACGCTCAACCTCAGCCCTGCGCTCAGCGTCAAATCGGGCTCCTCCAAGGAGCTTTCTGAAATCACGCGCACGGGTGCCATTACATCGTGCACGGGCAATTTTACATCGTGCACGGGTGCCATTACATCGCGCACAAGCACCCGAACATGATGTACGGGCAACTTTACATCGCGCACAAGCACCCGAACATGATGAAAACGGGGGGGTATTTGGCGCACGGGAACCCGTGGGGCGTTGGTTTTCGTTTTCAAACGCCGACAAGATCAGCACTTGCGCTCCTCGCCATCGCTCTTAACTGCGGATTAGAGCTCAAACCCACACGCTGAACCTTATCTCTCGAGGGATGGAATTCCAACCGCAGGATCGGTATCCGCCGCGTAATCCACACCCTCAAGGCCAAAGCCAAAAAGCCGCAGAAAGCTCGACTGATATCCAGCAAAGTCGCCAAGCGTGGTGAAATTCTCCGTGTCGACTTCCTGCCAACGTTCTCCGACGAGTTTTTGCACCTGAGGAGCCATTTCCCAGTCGTCCACGCGGATGCGCCCCGCCTCATCCGGTTGCGGCTTGCCATTGTAGAGCCGGTCGCGCAACAAACGGTCCATTTGTTCAATGCAATCTTCATGAGTCCCCTCGGCCTTCATGACCTTGTATAGCAACGAAATGTACAGCGGCACCACGGGGATGGCTGAACTGGCTTGGGTGACAAGCGCTTTGTTTACCGAAACCCATGCCTTACCGTGAATGGAAGCCAACTTGGCATCCAATGCGCGCTGCACCCGCTCAAGATCCTCCTTGGCACGGCCAATGGTTCCATTTTTATAAATCGGCCATGTCACTTCAGGCCCGATGTACGAATAGGCAAGCGTTTGCACTCCCTCCGCTAGCACCCCCGCTTCCATCAGCGCATCCGTCCAGAGCTCCCAATCCTCGCCGCCCATGACCGCAACCGTTTGACGGATGTCATCACCCTCCGCCGGTTCAATCGTGATTTCGTTCACGACTCCAGTCGTGGTATTGAGGTTCCTATTCGTGTAGCTCGAACCGATCGGCTTGAGGACTGACTTATAAACCTCACCCGTGTTCGGATCGGTACGACGAGGTGAGGCGAGACTGTAAATCACCAGATCGATCTGCCCGAGGTCAGCCTTGATGGCGGCGATGACCTCCGATTTGATTTCATTAGAAAATGCATCGCCATTGATCGACCGAGCGTAAAGGCCTGCGGCGGCAGCTTCTTGCTCGAAGGCACGGGTGTTATACCAACCCGCGGTCGCTGCGCGATCTGCCTCACCCGGGCGCTCAAAAAACACCCCAAAAGTTGCGGCATTTGAGCCAAAGGCAGCAGCAATTCTCGAAGAGAGCCCGTAGCCAGTGGAGGACCCGATCACCAGCACGCGCTTCGGCCCGTTTTCGATTAAGCCACGGCTCTTAACCACGGCGATTTGTTCGGCGACGTGCTTGGCACAACCCTCTGGGTGGGCGGTGGTGCAAATGAATCCACGGATTTTCGGTGCGATAATCATACGGGTTGAGAGACTACCGAGCGACGAACGAGAGGCAACTGTTTTTGCGGCGGGTCCAAGGTTCACCCACCGCATGCGTTAGGCAATCCATGCCGGAAATATTTGTTAGCCCCTAGGGCGACGATTCGGCTGCTCGCGGCTTCCACTGCATGATGACATTGGCCGCTAAAATCAAGGCTCCTCCAACGATCATCGAAATGGACGCCTTTTCGTTCGCATAATCGAGGCCTACCCATTTCCCGAGGATGATCGGCAGAAAAAGCACATAAACCGCAGTGAATGCCGGCTCGGTGGTGTAGATGAGCCCGGCCTCGGTGGCGGATACCCGCGGCTGCCACGTATTCATGAGCAGGTACGCACCTACCGAACAGAAAATCGTTAGACAACTGACTAACCAAACCGCTGGCAATGACGCTCCAGGCGTGAGACACGCTTGAAGACCGGGAGCCGTGCTCAAAGTGATTGGAATGAAAAGCACCGTGATTCCAAGAAACATCGTGAAACTCACCGGCAATCCGCGGTTGGTTGCGTACTTCGGATTTTCAAGGGTTAGAATTTGGAAGGCAAACAAAAGGGCCGCGAACAAGGTCTCGACCTCGCCACGCCCGAGGCTCAGGTGGTCAGGCCGAATTCCCGATAGAACCGCCCCACCGATTAGAACCATTAAAGTCGCGACGATGACTCGGGCACCTGGGTGCACTCTGAGCCGAAATGAAGTCCATAGCGGAATGAAAACACAATATGCGCCCGTCAAAAACGCCGAGGTGGAGGCCTCAGTGTAAGCGAGCGCATCCGCCTGCAGCCACATCGCCAAGCCGCCCCAAAACGCGAGGATCAGGCCTTGGCGCATCTCAAGCTTGGAGAGCCCCTTCTGACGAATCACGAATGGCAGCACCAAAATGGTAGCAAACCCAAAACGGGCAAACTGAAGCCACGAAGCAAGAAACAAACTGGATGCCCCAGGCAGGCGCGCAGCTTGCTCAAGGTTCAAGACTTTCAAAAGCGGGAAACTTAGCCCCCAGAGCCCGCAGGCAATGATAAGAAAAAAAACCGGCATATTGAAAATGAAACTATCGGACGTTCTGCCAAACAGGTAAACCGTAAAATCGATTACCTTCAGGGTTGCCTCACGACTTGCGTTTCCTAAGTGTATTCTACAGGCTACCACCCATGGTAGGCGATGGTATCACAAGGCGACAGCTTCTCAAAGGATCAAGCGCATGGCTCGGAGCTTCGGCCCTTGGATTCGCGGCGGAGCGCGAGGACACGAAGACGGTTTCGATTTTTCACACCACCGACTTGCACGGCCACATCTTACCAACTCAAGGGTATGACGGAGCAAAAGACATCGGCGGCTTCGCGCGCTGCGTTTCCTGCATCCGCACTTGGCGCAAAGAAGCGCCCGACTCGCTGCTGGTCGACATCGGCGATGTCTATCAGGGAACGGCTGAAAGCCTCATCAGCCAAGGAGCATTGATGATCGGCTTGTTCAATCGCCTAGGCTACGATGCATGGACGCTCGGGAATCATGACTTCGACTGGGGCCCAGAGGTGACCGAGAAGAATCTTTCCATTTCGAAGTCGCCGATTCTAACAGGAAACATCCAGCGGGGCAACAAGCACCCTGGAACACTTGAGGGTGCTTGGAAGAAGGTGAAACCATGGACCATGAAAGAGGTCGGCGGTTTCAAGATCGCCTTGATCGGTCTGGTGACTCCGGGGTTACCGTTTTGGCTCGCCCCCGCGACCCTCGGCGGAATCACTCCCACGGATCCGGTCGAATCACTCAAGCAATCCCTCGCCGAAGCCCGTTCCGCAAAAGCAGATGCAGTGGTCGTGATGGGCCACATGGGATGGCGTGATGACGATGATTTCGCCAATCCAATCCGTGCGATTCTCAAGGACAATGCAAACGTAGATGTCTTCCTTGCAGGCCATACACACAAAGATAAACCCGCATGGGAAATCAATAGCGTACTTTGCTCACAAGCCAGTTACCATGGAATCCACTGCGGGAGAGTTGATCTAACATTCGATGTGCATTCGCGAAAAATCGTAAACCGCCATGCATACACAGTATTGATGGATAAACGCTTCGACCTCGACCCCGTGGTGATCGAGGTCGCTCAGCCAGATTTGAAAAAATCAGAAAAACAATTGGCCCGAACGCTTGGAGTGGTCACACAACAGATCTCTGGATCAGGTCGTGGCAATCGACTCAGCCAGCTTTTTTGTGAATTTTTCAGCGAGTCACTCGAACGCAACCACACGCCTGTCGATGGCATCTTCCATGGAACCTTCAATACCGGTAACCTTGAGCTAGGTGAGATTAAGGTCGCCGATTGTTGGAAAATGCTACCTTATGAGAACCTCCTCGCCATCATCGAGGTGAGCGCTAACGATTTATTAGATATTGTAATGGAGGACGCCGCCGAGCTTCGCTCAGACCGCTTGCTCTGGCCGTTTGAGCTGATCCTTGGCGAGGATGGGCAACCGATTCGCTTAATCCACAAAGGCAAGCCCGTCGCTGGAGACCAAAGGTTTAGGATTGGGTTTAATAGCTATGACCTGCAATCCGGCGGACAACGATTGATGCGATTGCGCGAAATCGGAGCAGACCCGTCCGCCAAGCAAATGACTACCCGGATCGATACCCGAAGCGCGTTGATCGATGGCATCCTCAACCGCAAGGAAATCGCTTGATCAGTTTTCCGCTTAGATTGCTCGAGCGATCTCTCGCACCAGCTGCGGACCCTGATAGATAAAAGACGTATAAATTTGAACAAGCGAAGCACCGGCTTGGATTTTTACTTGGGCGTCTTCGACTGAAGAGATTCCACCCACCCCGATGATAGGGATTTGCGTACCAAGGTGACTGGAAAATGCCTTGAGGGTCTCAGTGCTTTTCACGAATACCGGACGCCCCGAAAGTCCGCCCGCTTCAGCGGCTCGCGAATGACCTAACACCTGGTCACGGTCGAGAGTGGTGTTTGTGGCGATGAGGCCGTCGAGCCCACCATCGAGAAAAACGCGTGAGAGCTCACGGATGTGGGTCTCGTCCAAGTCTGGGGCAACTTTAAACAGCAACGGCACTTTCCTTCCGTGCTCGGATTCAAGTTTCTGCTGCTCTCTTTTTAAGGTAGCTAATAGCCGCGCACTTGCTTCGGCTCCCTGAAGATCCCGCAGCCCCGGGGTGTTAGGCGACGAAAGATTCACCGCAATGTAATCCGCAACCGAATACGCCTTACGCAAACAAATCAGATAGTCTTCTGCTGCATTTTCATTAGAAGTGTCCTTGTTCTTGCCAATGTTGAAACCGACGATTCCATCAAACGACTTCGCCGAACGAACGTTCGCGACCCCTGCATCGATGCCTGGGTTATTGAAGCCCATGCGATTGATGATCGCTTCATGATCGATTAGGCGAAAGAGCCGCGGCTTGGGATTGCCTGCCTGCGGACGTGGAGTAATCGTACCAATTTCAATACTACCAAATCCGAGCCTGCCAAGCGCATCGATCGTGTTGCCTTCTTTGTCCAAACCAGCGGCCAAACCAATCTTGTTAGGAAATTTCAATCCCATCAATTCCACGGGCTCGGCGAGTTCAACCCGCGGAGACACCATGCCCAAGATGCCTGTTTTCTCTGCAAGCCTCAATGCGGCCATGCTGGTGTGATGAGCAACTTCTGCATCAAGGCGGAACAATAAGGAACGGGCGAGAGCGTAGCTTGTGTCAAACACGAGTGGAAATTGAGGGATCCTGGATCACTTGTCCAATCCCAGATGCGTCAAAATGGCACCCGTGGTGGGCAAAATGCACTCACCGTGCAATTTGTCACAGCACCGAAAACAATTTTAACTCATTATCAGTGAGTTACGTTATGAAAATAAAGGCACGTGATTTGCTAGTTGAAGAACGTTGAGAGTTACCGATCCAACATTTCCCCCAAGAAAAATAGGAAGAAACACGGTTCGGTGCCGATCAACTCATAACGAACCCCACCAAACCATGGCCTACGAAGCAGAAAGCAGCCTGAAAATTTATCTCAAGGAGATCGGCAAAACCCCTCTTTTGACGATCCAAGAGGAAATCGACCTCGCAGAGCGGATTCAGAAAGGAGATGCCGAGGCTCGCTCGCACATGATCCGAGCGAATTTGCGCTTGGTCGTTAAAATCGCACAAGACTACGCAAATTATGGGATGCCCGTGACGGATTTGATTTCCGAGGGCAACATCGGCCTCATGAAAGCGGTCGAACGTTTCGACCCAGAAAAAGGCGGGAAGCTTTCGACCTATGCCGCTTGGTGGATCAAACAATCGATCAAACGCGCATTGGCCAACCAATCGAAAACGATCCGCCTACCGGTGCACATGGTCGATAAAATTGCAAAAATGCGACGCATCGCCGCGATTCTAACAGAAGCCCTCGGTCGTGAACCGACCGATGAGGAATTGGCGGACGAAGTCGGATTGCCCCACCGCAAGCTAGCACTCCTCAGGCAGGCGTCTTACCGCCCAACCTCACTGGATGCCCCAATCAACGAAGGGGAAGCAACCGAGTTTGGTGATGTGATCAGCGATGAGCGTGCGGTCAATCCACTCGAGATGCTCTCTGACAAAAACATTCATGGCGAATTGGACGGTCTGCTGGCGGTGCTGGACGAGCGCGAACGGCGGATCATCGATGAGCGTTTCGGTCTGAATGGGCGCACAGCGATGACCTTGGAGGAAGTCGGACGCGAGTTCGGCGTGACGCGTGAACGCATCCGGCAGCTGCAAAATTCCGCGCTAACGAAAATGCGGCGCGCTCTGCGCAAAAAGGAAAAGCCGGCACCCAAAAAGGTGGCTAGGTTGGCGAAGGCTTAATCCAACAGGTAATCCAGAGCGGAACGAAGAACTTCAGCGGCGTGGAATCAGAGACGGCAGCAGGTAAGTGATTTTTGAGAAAAGCATTCTCAATGATCAACCATTGCTGCAGGCTCCGTCTTCCTCGCCGCTGATTTTTCCATTACCACTCTCATGCCTCCTCCACAAAAAGGTTATAAAATCATCAATCACCATGACGTGCAATACCGCTGGATCATGCAAAATCGACGTGGAGTGAATGAACTCGTGATCGAGGCCAGCGCGCCGGTGAATGGACAAATTCTCACTGCCGAGCTCCCTCGCATCGTCAGTTATGACATGGTTACTGAAGCGATCGATTACGGTAATGCAAACGGATGGAAGCCATTCGAAGCGGGTGCCGTTTTTCGCTGCAAGTGGGTAAGAAAACAATTTTTACCTGCTGACACTTGAGTCGCTGGTGCTTGCCGATCAAGGGAGCGACCTCTAGCATTCGGCCATTCCCATGGTCATCGCATTTCATAAACCCTACGGAGTTCTCTGCCAATTCACACCAGACCAACCCGGTCAGCGAACTCTGGCAGATTTTGGATTTCCATCAGGGGTTTATCCAGTAGGACGTCTGGACATGGACTCTGAGGGGCTCCTTCTTTTAAGCGATGAGCCTGGATTCAATAACCGCTTATTGGATCCAAAGACCGCCCACCCGCGCACGTATTGGGCCCAAGTGGAGGGTATTCCAACGACCGATGCCGTGGAAAAATTGAAGCGAGGCGGTGTCGCCATTCAGGGCCACCGCACGCTTCCCTGCCAAGCTCACATGCTCGAAATCGAGCCTACAATCGATCCACGTGACCCTCCAATCCGATTTAGACAGGCAATTCCAACCTCTTGGCTAGAACTCCGCTTGATCGAAGGAAAAAATCGTCAGGTGCGCCGGATGACGGCAGCGGTGGGATTCCCAACACTGCGCTTGATCCGAGTAGCGATTGGCAATTTCGATGCACCCAACTTGGCCACAGGAAATTGGGAGAAACTTGAATCTAACAGTATTCAAAGAATTTGGCAGCGATAGAAAGTCAGCCGGCAATGGACATTCCGATACAACCATTGCAGGAGCTTTTCGAGATGCATTTGACTTTTGACTTGACCGAGAAATCCAATTCGCAAAAGATCGTGCGTGATGCTGAAACGCATGAGACTTGTCGGCCATTGGCTACTCATCGCGACACTTTTTGTGTCGTTGGGTGGCCACTTGTCGCTGCTCCAGACCTTCGCTTGGGGAAACATGCTTGTGGACTTCTCTCGCACAACTTCCCTCAAGGAGGCCACCAGCAAAACGTTTGACGGTGACCACCCATGCTCATTGTGTAAAGTGGTCAAGGAGACCAGAAAACAAGACGATAAAAAATCCTTACTGAAGGCAGAATCCAAGATGGAAGTCGCTCTGCCGTCGCAGGTATCACTAAAGGATCCCGCCGGTGTCTCCGTGACAATCTTGGTGCCAGGCTATTTTGGAATTCCCTCCGAGGTGCCTATTGGCGTGCCCTTGCAGCCGCCAAGATTTGTTTGATTTCCCCTATCGTGGCGCAACGCAGGCCTACCCCCACATTCGCGGGGACTGGAACTCCTGATGCGTCGTTCTAACGGATGCTAACCCGCCATGGCTGGTTTAGCGCTCCTAGACCGATGGTGCATTACCATTTCATGGTGGAATGGACTGCATCGATATCCGGTCATAGGCATGATCAAACGATTCTAAAAATACATTGAAATATCACCAACCCAGCCGGGGATTCTCCTTGGTTGAAGTACTCGTCATGGTATCGCTCATCGCGGCTCTGTCCGCGCTGGCCGCACCCATCTCACGCACCATGCTAACGCGCAGCCATGCAGTGAATTGCGCCAGCAACCTGCGCCAGATCGGCATGGCAACGATGATGTATGCAAGCGATTATTCCATGACCCTCCCAGTCACCACCCATCAAAGGCGGTCGGGCGGTTTGTCATGGTCGCTATCTCTGCAGCCATACGCTTCTGGGAATGTCACGTTCAAGTGCGCGGACGACGAAGAGAAAAAACGTCCTTACACTTACCTCATCAACGATTTTCTAACACCCAATCCTGCGGGCGCACCCGATCTCGATTTCTCCCGCCTCTCGAAGATTCAACGCCCTGAAACGACATTTCTATTCGCGGAGGCATCTGCAACGTATCTGAACTCCGACCACTTCCATTTCTCAGACTACCGCGGCCATTCGATACCACCTGCCGCTTTTGCGAAGCAAGTGGCGGTCGAGAGGCATGGCGGCAAATCAAATTTCCTCTTCACAGATGGTCACGTGGAAACGCTGTCATGGAAGGAAGTACAAAATCGACTCAAAGCGACTGGATCCCGATTTGTGGACCCCTCGAATCCTTAACCAACTCAACAAACAACATCTTATATGAAACCCAATAATCCACTCCCCATCATCCTCTTTGCATTGGCATTCGCTGCTCCATTTGCATCCGCCCATAACCACTTTGCCGCAGGTATTGTCGACACGAACCAGAACAACGAACCCGACCCCGGCGAACCACTGCAACTCATCGGTTCCAACGGGACGGATCTCACATTCCACCTTCTTCCTCGACCAGTCGGACAACGTTGTGGTGGCCTCTATATGCTAGACGGATTACCGCGCACGTTGTTTCCCGATGATGCTTTCTCGCTCACCGTTCAGTCCGACGGCCAATTTGAAGCCAAAGGATCCCACCATGCGCACACGGGTTCATGGATCTGGGTAGAAGTGGTTAGCGTAACAGGCCCTTCTGGTGCGACATTGGGTTTCTGGGAGGAAAACGCCTCCGTCGTAACCGAAGCGTTCGCGACCAATCAAGCGACCGATATGGTAAGGTTTCCAATCAGTGAGGGATTCGATGAGATTAACCAAGACCCCCAAGGTCACATCCATGGACGCGCATGGACAGCGGACAAGCCAGGAAACTATCAGGTTGGCATCCGTCTGGTGGATTTAAGTACTACTGGACCCGATGGTGGGCCATGGCACCCACCAAGCCAAATCTACATCTATCATTTCAGCGCGGGACCAGACTTCCAGCCTTCGCTCCAACGGAACCCCGACTCCACCGCCACGCTGACATGGCAAAGCCAAATGGGCATCTGGGAGCCCTATCAGACTGGAATAACGTTTCATATCCAGCGCACCGAAAATCTCACTGCCAATAACTGGAGCACGATTGGTTCGGTGACGGGAACCACCGCAGATACCATCCGCTTCACCGATCCCTCTCCACCTTCAAACAAGGTTTTCTATCGACTCGCTTTTGACTGGTCGAACCCTTGATCCCACAAATTTCAGCCAAGAATAAGTCACATCAACATATGGTAACCCCCATGAAAACCAGCACCGTCATCGTCCTAGTCATCCTGGCAAGCGCCACCTCAGCCTTTGCACATCTCACCTATACCAACCGCGATTTCGGCACCCTTAATCCGGGCAACGAAACCACGTCCGTCACAAAGTCCAGTAGTATCTCTAGCACTTTCGGTTGGGCGTACTCCACCGATGCTGACTATGGAGACAGTCACCGCAACCGCGCCTTCCGCTTCACACTCACCACCGCGGGACAAATCCAACTTTCTGCGCAGAGCACTGGCGCAGGCAATATGTTGCTGCCAGCACTCTCGATTTACTCAGGACTGGCGCACATCGCCCCAGATTCATTAGATCATGATGGTACTTTGCTCAGCGTCTCTTATCTGAATGGACGATTCGGCCCTGATGTCGCGCAGGGATCTTTCAACGCCCTTGGCGATTGGGCGATCGGCAACGAAGACGTTTACAATACCCCAGGAGATTCGACGAGTGGCGTCGCGGTACCAGCAAGCCTCAGCCACTTTAGCTATATCGGAAATGTAGCAGACGGAACCTCTGCGAATTACGGCTCGTCAGCGGGAATTCATGGCGATGGAACTGCAGACGGAACGGTGAGTGCATGGTTCGATCTTCCCGCCGGCGACTATACAGTCATGGTCGGCGGCGCAACGATGTACAGCGGAAGCCTTCCAGCAGGACCTTACACCAACTATACAGTGAACGTCACCTTGAGCGTGATTCCTGAACCTTCCGCGCCTCTACTTTTTGCACTTACAACTCTAGCTCTAGCCTCTCGTCGCCGCCGACTGGTATAGAGTGATAAAAGATTGATAGAGGGACTACCCCTTGATGAATGATCGCAATCCTTCGCCCTTACTTTACAAAGGCCCTAGCCTCAGATCCTCGAGAGAAGGATCTCATTTCCCAACAGAACG
>Ga0164294_10005001_pt1 | contig 11431 bp, 10 predicted proteins | sample GEODES005metaG_FD_111479 | JGI IMG/M metagenome (GOLD analysis project Ga0164294, IMG submission 111479) | Oligotrophic lake water microbial communities from Sparkling Lake, Wisconsin, USA - GEODES005 metaG | ecosystem: Environmental > Aquatic > Freshwater > Lake | place: USA: Sparkling Lake...
CCCAACCCCAACCCCAACCCCAACCCCAACCCCAAATTTTAGTTTTAATAAAATTTTTTTTTCAAAAATTATTATTTATTTTTATAAATTTTTAAATAATAAAAATAATTTTAAAATTTTATATAAAATAATAAAATATAATTTAATATATTAAATTAAAAATTTATAAACTTTTTTTAAGATTTAAATGGTAAAATAAGAAAAAAAAGCAATGACTGAGATTTCAAGAGATTATACTGTCAATTTACATAAAAGACTTCATAAGACTACATTTAAAGTAAAAGCCCCGAAAGCCATAAAAGAAATAGTTGCATTTGCAAAAAAATAAATGTTAACTGAGGTAGATTATTTAATTAGAAATTTAAAATTAAAGTCTTTAATTTTAAATTTTAATAATAATTTTAATTATATTAATCGACCAGGTTAAAATATAATAATATAAATTGAAATTCTTTTTCTTAAAAATGAAAAATTTAGAATTATTTTAATAAAAGCTTAAAATTTTAACTAATATTATATTTTAAAGTACACATAAATTTATTGTAATAATTGAATATTTATGAAATTCTTTAAATTAATTTGCAATAATATTATATTTAAAAATTAAGGACGTCAGAGTTGATACCAAACTGAACTAATATTTATGGAACAAAGGAATAAGAAACGTGCCTAAGAGAGTAAGAGTCAGACTTTCAAGAAAAAAAAACGAAGATGAGGAAGGAAGTTCAAAATTTTACACCCTATGCCAGCACATCGCAGTAGAAGATTTCAAAGGGTTGCAAACTGAGGTCACAAAATTGAAAAAATGAATAAATTACACAATTTAATATACATTTTATAATATTATATTTCTATAAAATTTGTATTTGTATAATAGATTAATTATATAACTAATTTAATTAAATTCACTCGGATTTTTCTTTTGGCTGATCTAATTTATTCAAAGACAAATTTCCAAAAAATAGAGTTGGAAAAGCTATAATTAATATAAAATACTTAAAATTATTATTGAAATAATAGTTTATATTATATTAATTTAGGTCCAGAAAAGAATAAGAACTATTGATATGAGTAGAATCATTGAAAAAAACAATAAATGGTTAATGCTTTCATAGAATTTATATGAATTTACTTTAATTATATGAAAAAGGACGTATAAAAACAGGATGAAATTCAATATTTTTAAAATGCTAAAAAATATAGTGATCTTATTAATTAAAAATTACTAAAATACTGGGTTGTTTTTGAGACAATCTAAAAATGTGGTTAATTTCAGGTAATATCTCATATTCGGTATCTTATTTAATGCTTACGTCTATCTCAGTGCTCTTCTTAAAATTAAGTTCAAGTTAGGCGATTTTCCTAGAATGTTTAAAATAGTACTTCTAAACGTTCTTATTTAGTAGAGAATCTGCTATGATTATATTTATATCATAAATGCCGTTATAGGGTTTGACCACGTCTTGATCACCCAAATCAAATGAAATGTGATAAGTCATTGTATTTCGGTCCACAAATGCCTTTACGAAATTAGTAGCTTATATTTGTTGATGATTCAATAAAAGTCCTCCAACCTATTGAAGGTCTTTAATATCTGAGTTGATTTTAAAGATCAAGTGAACTTTTTAGTCTTAATTCGCCTCGAACTTCTTTCTTCCCTCCTAAATAACATAAATTAACGTCTTTTGCCTAAAAAGTAGTCTGATTGTATTTTACATCCTATTAGCTTATATAGAATTGGACTTTGTCCAAACTTGCCTCCGACTGTACTTTAATTTCCTGAAATATACAAAATTACATGTGTTTATGTGTAATTTTAAGAATCAATTTTAATGGTGTAAACCCCGACTTCTAAATTCTCAGGCAGTCGTGCTTATTTACCCACCAAAATCAAATTTTAAACTATTTTTTCATCTTTAATTAACTTTAAGGCCGAAAAATTCAAAATTTCTTCATTCAACGAAGTAAAATTTAAAAATTGTTGATTCTAGGCGATATTTTTATCAAAATTATACTGTTTAAGAAAGCTTTTTTCCTAGATCAGCTAAAAAATGCTTGATAATTCTTCTAAACTAAGTTCGTCTAATTTGATAAAGTCAAAAAAGTTAAGAAACTTAAATAAACTCTCTTTAAATTATGAATTTTAAACTAAAGGCTAGTATTTAATAATTTGTGAGATTATTTTTGCATGTAATTTTAAATTTTAATCTTTAGTAAAGAACTTTTTAAAGAAATAATACTGATTTTTGGTATTTATTAATGGTTTTGGCTTATTTCATTAAGTTAGTTGTAATTTGATCCAAAGAAGACACAATTTAGGACTTTGATTCTTATAAAATGTCGGTTCGAAGGCACAAATTATTTATGTGTAGAACTTTAAATAGTTTTTCTAAATTCTAAAAATATAAAGATTTACATTTTCATTTAAAGACTCTGTCAGTATCTGATAAAACTTGTCACAAACAATTTGGGTGGTTTCGTTTTTAAGTTTCAGTTTTAAGGCTAAGAAGCTGGAAAAATATAAGTTTTTATTGGATTCGATGTTTTTGGAGAGGAGCTCTTTGGTCTCTCCATTGAGCACGAAACCAGGGCAGTAAGACTGCATGATTGAGAACTGCAGAGTTTAAGAGTTGACTTTTTTATTGCAAAACAAGGAATCCTGTTTGAAAGCCTTTGCGGCAACCAGTCCCTATTAAATTTCGTATAATTACTCAATATCTACTTAAAAATAATCTACTTGATTCCCAATTTTCCTGCGATACTAAAGAGACAAAGCCTTATTCAAGCTGTAAAGTGAGCCTCTCTTTAGATTCGGGGTTTAGATTCATTTGGGAAGAAAAAGAAAATAGAATTAAAATCTAGACTAAGGTGATCATTTTTAAGATTCTTTTTTATAAATTTGTAATAAAAATATATTTATATGAAATAAAATAAATATAATAATATAAAATTAGGTATATTTTGATTTAAATTCTATTTTATTAAATTAATTTAATGGACGAATCATACCGCTCTGAGAATTTCGAAGTGGAGTCGTTTAAGCAGCACCGGTTCAACGCGAACCAGATTATTTTCAATCAGATAAGGATTCTCGTCAATGAAATGACCAATAAAAAGATCATGCGGATTTGCAAGAACGATTTGCTCAATGTAAAGCGTAATCTATTTTAGTTGGTGAACATGACCGGATGGGAGGGAGAACGGTTCCTACTCGTCTGTCTCCTCGAAAACTTGGACTTCACAGATGAGGTTCACCGACAGAAACTGCCTCAGTCCATCAAAGGACAGTTTTACTTGAATTAAATGACCTAGTATCATGTGCAGCCCTAGTTCTTGAACTACTTTTCACAGGTTAAGTAAATCGAATTAAGGTCATAGAAGAGGTCTGTGAAAAAGATCATATAAAAGACTATGTACAGGAAATGATCAATATTTTCAAGTTTCCAATGATGATTGTGCTTTCGATGGCAATTAGCATGGCACAGTCCCATGACTCAGAAATCATCCAATGCGGTCTGAGTATTTAATCTTAGGACAACTTATTTTAAAAGAGAAACTATAGGAGTATTTTCAGGCAGGGAAGCCGTAGACCTTCATGGAGAACACTCTGTAGAAGATCATTTACTTGGTATAGAAGGGGCCTTTTTTCAAAGAGTTGCAAGAAGAACTCAAATACCTGCTGGAGTCCACAAATAACATGCAAAGGAGTGCGGAGTTGAAGTGTCTGCCGTCTATAGTCGGAATAAAGACGATCCCGGAGTACCAAGAGTTCTCCATGAATAAATGCGAAATGGCCCATCTAAAGAAGATTTACTACTACATTTCCCCGGCGGATCTCATGGAAGAGCTGCTGTTCAACTCGACCACCACGTCCCAATAGTTCACGCAAATTATGAGTGAATTCCAGCCTCTGAGCGAGGAAGACATTTTCGAGTGCACCATGGTTATGGCCAACAACCACCAGACCCTTGAGGACTCCAAGCAGAGATGTTTCAACCATTTGTTCTGGGCCGTCAAAAACAGTATCTTAATTTTATTCAAGACGACTGGTCAAAGTTCACCCCTGAAGAGCCCAACGACAAGAAAATGCTCTCTTGGAATATCGACAATTTTATCAAGGCCTGTGGCGAACTTCACAGCAATTTGAAGGTAATTTCATTTAACAAAAGTGGGCTAATGTTTTAAAGAAGATTGACAACCCCAATTTGCATTTCAAAGATAAGAAATGCTTCGCATTTCTGCTTAAATTTTTCCAACGGGCGAAGAAGATATACAGCTTTAGTTTCCCTGAATCGATTCTGTACAGTCGATGGAAGAATCCGCATTCACAACTGCATTTCCTCTAGAATTTGATTTCCACTGGGCAGCCTGAACTAGTTTATTTCCAAGAAATCCCCAAAAAGATTGTGAATATGGATTTCAACCCTGGTTTCAAACTGTAGGCTTTACTCCCTTAAGGCTTGCAGTTCTTCGCGTGCATTGAGTTTTTGGAGAATCTGGTTGATTTGGCGGAAGGGGAGCTATTCCTGCCAATAAAGCAGCTATTCGAACTGCCCATTTAGAAATGTCCAGACATCCTCACGATAGGCCTGGCCCAAATTCAGATAAAGAACGGCAGTTCTGGCTCCCTAATAGATGACATATATCAACAGTTATTCCCGCAGTACCTGCTGAACCACGCGAATTCAATCAATATCCTGGAAGCCTTGTGGAAGATCCACCCCTAATTGATGACCAACGCCATCTCCGATCTCTTCAAAAAAGAGAATTCTTCCCTGAACCTCTCCCGGGTAATGTTCTACTTATACAGGTGCTAGACATCACGCAGGAGATCAAGGACAGTCTGCTGCCCATCGTAAATTCGAATGACTTTGAATTTTCGGTCGCCCTCGGAATCTTGGCAGGCAAAAGAGACTTTCTGCATTTCGACCAGTGGATCAACGAGCGCATTAAAACCAAGGTCTTAATCCTAATTTCTAGGGAGACCCTTTTGTCTTTCACCTGCTCAAATACGTAGACGATAATGTCATCAAACCCAATTCACAGGAAAATTAGTAGGAATAGGTACTGGATAAGGCACAACTGACTTTGGAGTCGTTGAGTGTAGTCTTTGAAAATCTGATGGTTTTCTTAAATTTTATAAGATTAACCACATCGATAAACTAAGCACCAAAAATCAAAACATGCTTTAAATCATCTACAAAAAGGCTTGCATGCATTATCCTTTGATCGAAGGCTCCGCCGAAAATATCGTAGTGGTAAAACTAAATAAATCAAGCTTGAAGTCGAACAGCAGGCTAACAACTATTTCTAGAAGATATACCGGGACGGCATGGAGATCAGCGAAGCAGTCGAAATGCTCAACAAATTCAAAAATTCCCAAAACCCCACTGAAAAGGAGATCTTCGCTTGTAATCTATATTTCGGTTGTTTTTATTTTAAGGCATGATCTCAAATCTCTTTGATGAATACAGATTCCACAACCAGTACCCGATAAAAGAACTCTAGATCACCGGGTAGTTGTTTGGAGCCCTTATTAACTCCAAACTAATCGACGGAGTCACCCTCATGATCTCTCTCAGGTGTGTCACTGATGCACTCGAGAAATATACCGGCAAGAGGTTTGAGTTTGGCATCAAGGCCTTGGAGCAATTTACCAAAAGACTCCATGAATGGCCCAGCATATGTTAGACCTTGTTTAATATCGAAGTTTTATAAGAAAAATACCCTGAAATTCTAGACGATATTAGATTGGTATATATTTATCAAAACTCATTTTCATTATAAAATTTATAAATAATCCATCAAAATTTAATTACTCTTAATTCATGCAAAGGTGGATTTTACAACAATTCTATAAAAATTGTAAAATTTGAGCATTTTTTATAAATATTATCAATTAAATTGTAAAATTTTAAAATTCAATTTGCCTAGTTTGAATTAAGAATAAATCTATTTTTAAAATGAATGAAAAAGTATATTATAAACAATTGAATTATTAAAATAAAAATTTGCATTTATCAGAGTTATGTTTAATAAAAACTTAATCTATGGGCCAAATCAATAATTTAAATTCTTAATTTCCTAAAATAATTAAAATAAAAGATGAAAAGTTCATCTATGTCAGATACACTCCTAATAAACTTATAAAATTTAATAAATAATTTTGTGCATTTGGGTTATAGCAAAAACTTCAAATTCATTAAAATTTAATTTTTTAAAATCAAAGAGTGTCAAATTAAAAGTCGAACTTACGATTTTTAATGAATGATAATTATTGTATGTCTTAGACATAAATTTAAAAAGATTTAAATATGAATTTAATAATTTTAGCAATTTGAAAAGAACAATCTGATGCTTGAAGTGAGTGCTGAAATATTAAACAAAATATAGTTTAAAATGGGTTAGAAAAAGAGTATTTCTGTGCAAAAAGAGTAGGTGTAAAACGAGGCTAAGCCCAAAAAGAATAATTTTATAGACTACAATGACGTTCTAGATGAGATCCAGCTAACGCAACAGCCGCAGAAGAAGGAAGACCGGCTTCCCAAGACCCAAGAGAAGAAGAAGCCGGAGCCCATCATGGCGGTGCAGACCAAGGAGAACTTGAAGGACGTGAAAATGCAGATACTCCCCCAACTGCAATAGATAGATTAGAAGATGCAGTCCCAAAACATTCAGCAGCCCCAGATTTAGCAGCTGATTAATCTCTCTTAGAATTTCCCCAGTACCATCTAGTATCTAAATATAATTCAGACAAAATCAGCAGATATTTCCGAACCCTACTCAGTAATTTCCCCAAAACACCCTGCCTGTGTTTGGTCAGAAAATGACAGATCCGGCCATCATCCAGAAGAAAATAGAGACTATAGTGCCGCAGGTGGCGGAAGAAAACGAACAGATCGAAGACACTTTAGAAAAGCTGGTGTCAGAAGAAATAAGGAACAAAATCACTTTTCACCTGAACCAAATTTCTCAGAACAATATCAGCGAGAAATCCGTTGAGATTTCTAATTACTTGGGAAATCACGGGTTCATAAGATGGTTTTCCAGAGTGCTGGTGCAAAGGAGGGCCGCGTTAGAGAACTCGATGCAGCTCAACTACGTGAACCTGCTCAAGGCCATCAATCAAAGAAATCTCTACGGCCATGTGACCAAAGAGTCCTATCTATTTTTGAGACATCTCCTCAATAACCAGAACGAAAAACAGAACGATAAAAACGTAATGAAAAACATAGGCACCTTCATCGGACAGATAACTTTGGCAAGGAACAAACCCATCATCATCAAATACTTGAACGTGAAAAACCTTTTGACGGACGCCTTCAAGCACTAGAAATTAGAAAAAGTGGTGCCTCTGGTGTGCAAGATAATTGAGGGGTCTAAATCCTCTTTAGTGTTCAATCTCTACAACCCTTGGCTGCAAGTAAAAACGATTTATAAAAGGGAATTTTGGAGTTCTTACTCGAGTTGTCTTAGTTAGACATCAAACTAAATCTGAGGTGTCAAATCCAAATCCTGTTTTAGCAGCTGAGCATTAGCACTGACCACTTTACGCCCTCGTAAATTATTTCTAAAAGTCTAAGTGAGTTTAGCGAGTACAATGAGCAGCCCATTATATGCATACAGCCAGAGTTAAAACAAGTCTCTAACAAAATTGACAAGTCGATTTCACAACAGGTAAACTATAATCGATGATATTAAATGTAAAGGTGGCAGACGGCATATACATCGATTTGAAATACTGCAACCAATTCATTTCGGAGGACATCGATTTGAATAAGATGGTGGCCTAGGCGCTCGAAAACGCCATCCAAGACATCATTTCACCTGTGATCAGCAGGTCTGTGATTATCGCCATGATCACCACCCGAGAAATCGGACTCAAAGACTTCGCTTTAGAATCCGATGAAAACAAAATCAAGAAAGGCATAAATTTTATCCTGCAAAATCTGGCGGGATCTTTGGCATTGGTGACCTGCCGAGACCCCCTTAAAATGGCCTTGTAAAAGCATCTCAAACAGAGCCTGGACCAATACCCGATATCCGATAAGGCCAAGGAGAACATTCTGCAAAGCACGTCGATGGACAACCTCGATTTCGGATGCATGTTGATAAAGCGTTCTGTGATTGAAAAGGCTCTTCAAGACGTGCACCAGGACCTGACCATCCAGGAGACAATCCAAAATAAGATAGAGTACAGGGAGAAAGGGGAGTTATTCATCGACGACAATTACGCGAAGATGTTCGAAAGTCTGCCAAATTAGGTTCCCATCTATAATTTTAGTTGCGGCCGAACTACGGAAGTCTGACGCCCGACCAGCTGAGGGTCTACGAGGACTTCGGACCTAACCGCCAAGAGTAATCTAATTAATTCTAGATAGAAGCAGGACTATTAAAAAGAACTGGGCGCCTATAAAATTGCGGCCATTGAGAAGTTCAATCTAAGTACTCTAATTTATAATTAGTCATTAAGCAAGTGGACATCCAGCTGATCGCGATCCAGGATTTCGAGTCGGCGCAGCTCAAATAGGACTTCTAAAATATAATCAACAAAGGACACGTAAGATACGCATTCATCTTTATTTATTTTTAGGATTTCATAAGGGCCATGAAGAATCTTGACGAACTCTCTTACGACCTGCAAAATATCATCTATGAAAATTTGTTCTACAGATCGAACTCAGTCCTAAAAATCAACTATTTTCTAGAGCTGCTCAACTTCATTGAGACCAATGTGCAAAAAGAGAGTGTCAAGCGCCTCCTAAACTACATAGTCAGTCTCCCCGATTGTCAGCTAGAAAATTCAGAAATATTTGCGGATTAGCTCTTTTTAAAACTAATCAAGAGGAATTTGTTAAAGATCACTGAAATTGACGAGGTAATCACACTCTAATTTAGATCTTTGAACTTCTACTAAAAAAACTAATTCCCAATATTCAAATTTGCCTCATAAAAGTCATTTAAGAAACCGTATTTAAAGAGAAAATATTGCTTTTGGAAAATTTTAAAAATTCTCTTGAATGTTTAAAAAAAACTAAGAATTTTACGAAAGAAAGTTTTTAGTTTTTCGAAGAAATTAAAGTATTTTTCAATATAATTGAATTAGGCATTTAACTAGTAGAAATAGATCGAAAGTTAGGATTAGCCATCCCAAGAAATAGACTTAAATTTTCAGAAAATCGTTAAATTGAAATTTGAAGACTGGCTCTAAATAACTTCCGAATCGCAGATTTCGAGCTATATAAACAATTTAGAACACACCATATTTTTAAAAGGAAGTGATAATCTAAAGAAGTTCTTTGTGATCGTGACTTAAATAGCCATAAAAAGTGCCCTGGACTCACAGTATTTCATATCTAAATCATAGGATAAGAAATCAGTTCTAAAATATAGAAAATTTAGACTATTCTGAAGTCGACTCTCTATCCATTTTAATCACGATTTTGCTAAAAACCAACATAAACTTAAATAGAAACTAGCTATAGGAAAAGATATTCGAGTCTATAGTCCTAGTGCTTAATAAAAAGCAGGACTCTTTGTCAGTAAGTATCCATTTATTAAGAACAATTTCAGATAAAGACCTTTTTTTAGACTTTTTTTCAATATTATTTATGACATTAACAGACCTGAGTATTCCTTTTCTTAAAATGAGATACAAGATATTTTCGAAGTTTTTTTAAAACTTTTTCACACCCTTTAGCCGCTAAAATGCCCAGGCTTCGCTTTTTCGTGGTTGGAATTACTTTCGAACAGATATTTTATGCCATATATTTTAAAAAATGATGAAATGTGGCTTGATTTTCATTAACTCCTCTTGTGTTTGTTCAAGTTTTGCAAATAGAACTAAGACATAAAGTCTACGCCCAGCTATATAGCTTTTTACAAAGGAGTTTTTAAAGTGATGCTGGTTTTATTGCACGATTTCCCTGATTTTCTATCGGAGTACGCGTATTCATTTTGCGAAGAAATTCCAGATTTCTTCATTCAAATCAGGAATATTGTTTTAGCTGCTTACCCCAAAAATATTAGATTGTTAAATCCTTCTCAAGTTACCCATGTACAAATCTATATTTTTAAAATACTGGCAAATTTATAATAAAATATTTTAGATAGACCAAATTGAAGATTTTAAAAATCTGCCTAACATAAAGCAATATTTTTTTGAGAAGATAATAATTAGCCTGAATTTACAAGTAAAGTATTTTAAAAAAGAACGACATTTTTTCTTATTTATACAATAAGAATGAGAATGACTACCGAAGCATCTGCTCTAAACTTTTGAAGACGAACGAAGACGGATTCGAGCAGATCGACGTGTCGGTGGTGAACGCGTTCGTGATAGGGGTGCCCTGGATGATCAACGTGAACTTCGCGAACTCTGTCATCGACCGACAGAAGTTCTACGAGATAAGGAAGGAGAGTTACCAGCTGTTCGTGAAGCTGCTTAGACACAGCGTGCTAGAGCTGCGGGACATAATCCTCAACTCCATCATCAATAACATAAGGTAACTAAACTAGCCCTTTATTTATGCAAGGTACCCGAATCTCATTACTTACTACTTTATCAATTTCGTGCTCATGATCTTCCTCGAGATGGACAATGAAAACATACAGGAACACATCGCAAGGTATTCAACTTTTCACTTAGGATCTTCGTGGAAAGACTTATCATAGAAAGTCCCCATCCCTGGGGAATACACTTTACCTTCATACAGTTAATTAGGGAACAGAAATATAATTTCAAATACAAAGGATTCTTTAAGAGCTCCGGAATCTATGACGAGATCATCAAAAACGTCTTCAAATAAATTGTAACTGCTTAAACTGAAAAGAAATCCAATGATGTGTGAATTTTCATAATTAATATACTTTATTATATATAAATCAATCTTGAGAGAAGTCGAATTTCTTTTAATATTCACTGTTCAATATTTCCACAAATTTATTCTTTTTTATTGCTTCTCCTTTTTTCAAGTGGTATTTGCTAACTATTTCTTCTTCCGAAATATTAATAGAAAGGACCCCCAGGGCTGATTTATCATAAAAAAACCTTGGACTAGACAGGCTATTTTTGCTTCATTCAGATTTAAAGAATTGTAATTTTCAAAAATTAGCTCGAAATCCTTTGGTGAAAAATACCCTTATTTAGGATTTTGTTTTATTTTCTTAATTTCTTTTGAAAGAAACTCTCTGATGTTTTCCGGACGTTCTTAAATTAGTTTCGCAGTTAATTCCTAAAAATACAAAATTTTACTGTAAATAATTAAATAATTTTATTTTTTTATATATAATTTTATTCTTCAGTTATTTATTCTATTTAATCGTGGGTCATGTTTCTGTCCTTAATCAATTGTTACATAATTTAAATTTATATTAATTATATATAAAACTATTTGGTTTATAAAATTATTAATAATATTTTAATTTATTA
>Ga0164294_10005002_pt1 | contig 11429 bp, 11 predicted proteins | sample GEODES005metaG_FD_111479 | JGI IMG/M metagenome (GOLD analysis project Ga0164294, IMG submission 111479) | Oligotrophic lake water microbial communities from Sparkling Lake, Wisconsin, USA - GEODES005 metaG | ecosystem: Environmental > Aquatic > Freshwater > Lake | place: USA: Sparkling Lake...
AGTGATTTCAAATTGCCGCCGTTATGGCAGTTACCAGCACCTGCATTAAACAAAGTATCCCCAGAAAACAGAGCGGGTTGATCTGTGTGAGAAAGCAAACAAATATGGCACAGGGTGTGCCCGGGTGTATCTAAGGCTTCAAGTTCAACGGTTTTACCTACTTTGATGATGTCGCCTGCAATTAATCCGCGAAACATTCCCTCAATGGCGTGACCTGCTGCAGCGTGCGCCAACACCTTGGCGCCAGTCGCCGCCACTACTGCCGAGTTACCGCCTGTGTGATCATGGTGTTCGTGTGTATTGAGTATTTGCGTGATTTGCCAGCCCCGGTGTTTGGCCACTTGAAGACATTTGGAACTGTCCAACGGATCGATAGCCAGTGCCTCGCCGGTCTCACTGCATGCAATCACATAATTGAAATTTCGGTAGGGATTGTCAGTCCAGATTTGCTCAACCAGCATGCCCATGATGAAACCACCTTTAAATGAATTACTTGTTTTTCAACACATATGAATATTGTTTCATCATTTAGTCATATAGCCAAATTAAGCTGCACCCTGCATTGAGCAAGTCAATTGTGTCCGCAATTTAGTTCATCACCAATGGGGAATGCATGCATTACAGAGCTGTATTTATCTCTGACTTGCACCTGGGTACGCCAGGTTGTCAGGCTGAAGCATTACTGGATTTTCTGAAATCACACACCAGCGATACCCTTTATCTGGTTGGCGATATTGTTGATGGTTGGCAACTTCGAAGAAAATGGTATTGGCCGCAAGCACACAATGACGTTGTTCAGAAATTATTGCGCAGGGTTAGAAAAGGCAGTCGCGTGGTTTACATACCAGGCAACCATGATGAATTTGCCCGCGACTTTGTTGAACACCACTTCGGCGGAATCGAAGTTCTTGAAGAAACAACGCATACTTTGCTTGATGGACGCAAACTCTGGTTGATTCACGGTGATTATTTCGATGCTGTTGTCCAATACGCCAAATGGCTCGCCTATGTCGGTGACTCTCTTTATGAGTTAACCCTGAGATTAAACAGGCATGTCAATAGAGTCAGAGCCAAGTTTGGTATGCGCTACTGGTCGCTGTCTGCATATTTAAAAGGCAAGGTAAAAAAAGCCCTGAATTTTGTCACCGATTTCGAAAATGCTGTCGCTAATGAAGCAATGAAACGAGGTTACCAAGGGGTTGTATGCGGTCATATCCATCGTGCAGAAATTCGCATGATCAACGGCATTCTTTATTGCAATGATGGAGATTGGGTAGAAAGCAGATCTGCTTTGGTAGAGCATGTGGATGGGCATTTAGAGTTGATATTCTGGGATCAAGAACTTGACTTCTTACCGACCAAGGTCCGTCCTAACGATTTACCATTGGTTTCTGAACCTGCAAGTTTGATCTCTTGAACTAAAAGCAAATCAGATGCCGCGTGGTTTTTATGCCTTGATTGCTGCGCAATTTTTTTCAGCGCTTGCAGATAACGCATTGCTCTTACTCGTTATTGCTGTGCTGCAAGCACAAAATCAAGATGCATTTTGGATACCCGTCATCAAGCTCATGTTTACTCTGTCATACGTTTTGGCAGGGCCTTGGGCAGGTGCTTGGTCTGACAATCACTCCAAACATAAAGTAATGATGCAAGCAAACGGCATCAAGTTCATAGCTTGTGCTTTTTTGCTCTTCGGCGCCAATCCGATTCTGGCATTTACCATCACGGGGTTAGGTGCCGCGTTTTACGCACCGGCCAAATACGGTCTGGTCACTGAATTGGTACCGAGTGAGCAACTTGTTCGAGCTAACGCATGGATTGAAGTCAGCATTGTTTGTTCAGCCTTGTTAGGCGTCATGCTAGGGGGAGCACTGGTGGCTGACCGCTGGCTTGATTCCAGTTTATATAAATTCATTAGCCAGTCCTTGCCTGTCAATCAATTATTTGACGCATCCCTATTGTTCGTTTTATCCCTGTATTTCATGGCCGCTTTGATTAATCTCAAAATCCGCGCCAGTGGCCACCAATATGCACGAACTGCTTGGTCATTTGATTCTGTTTGGAATAATTTTGTCAAAGATCAAATAAAACTATGGAGAGATCCGCTCGGAAACATCAGCTTATCTGTCACCACTTTATTTTGGGGGGTGGGCGCGAGTATGCAATTACTCGTACTCGCTTGGGGACAATCTATGCTTGATTTAAATCTAACTGAATCTGCTTATCTCCAAGCAGGAACTGCATTGGGCGTCATAGCTGGAGCAGTCCTTGCCTCACAATGGGTATCGCTGAAAAATGCACCGCAAGTGTTGTTCGTAGGTATCCTTTTGGGCTTATTTCTTCCCCTGATGACGATCATCAATGATTGGGTATGGGCATTGGTACTGACATTCAGCCTAGGCATGCTGGGTGGATTTTTTGTAGTACCCATGAATGCCATGCTGCAAGCACGTGGTGTCCAACTCTTGAGCGCAGGACGTTCAATTTCTGTTCAAAATACCTGTGAGAACAGCAGCGTTTTAGTCTTACTTGCCCTCTACAGTGCACTGGTGTTTATGCACATACCCGTGAGCGGATTGGTGTGGGCCTTGTCCGCACTGATCGTGACAGGAATGTGCTTCACCACATGGCGATACATAAGGATGCGTCAAAACAATTTACTGTGAAGGTAAATGCATCAGCGCTTCACCCATTTTTAACACCTTGCCTTCTTTTATTTCATCAGGAATGACGAATTCCTGAGGCGCGAATACGATGATGGTGGAACCGTGTTGAAACCACCCTAATTCGTCACCTTTTTCAAAATCAACATCACACGTGGTGATCGTAGGCGAATTGCATTTGTCTCGCAGCAGCCCATTCAATGCATGTAAACGAATACTTGCGACCAAGACAGCGGCTACAGGCACCAATGCAACTGGATATGCTTGAGGTCCGACTTCAATTTCTAAAAGTGCTCTTTCATTTTTACAAAATAGTTTTTCCACACGCTTGAGCGCAATAGGATTGACATTCCAAGTGTCTCCTGAAAAATACTGGACACGCTTTAATTTCCCCTGATAAGGCGCATGAAACCTGTGGTACATGGATGAGGTGATTCGAATCGTAATGAACCATCCATCCTCCCAATGAGATGAGCAGGACTGCTCACCAAGCAAGTCTTGCATGGTGTATGGAAAGCCTTTGGCTTGGTAAAGCCGACCACTTTCGACTCTTCCTATCGCGCCAACGATGCCATCACATGGACTGATGAAAACCTTGCCTGTGTGATCAACTGTTCGTGCTCCGGGCTTGAGCTCTCGGATAAAGCAATCGTGAAGACTGTCGAATTGCGTTTTACGCGCTTCAGATAAATCCAAATCCGCGAAACTTTTCCATAGCGATATGGATAAATGTTTAACGATTGGATTTTGTATTTGACTGAACCAACCCATAAACCTTGTCAACGCAATCCTAGGGATTCGGTTAGTCAACAAAAAGTTTACGTCTTCGTTAGCCGCAATTTTTTTGAAAATATCTCTGATAGTCATCATTTTTTAACCCAGTCGTCATACAAAGGAGGTTTTGAAAGGAATCGATTCATGGAACCGCTCAACACATTGACCTTGACAGCTGCTGCGCTGGCTTGTGCTGTACTTTTGAAAAAATTGCATCAGAGGTTGCAACTCTCTATGGCGAAGCATCCTTCGCTTGGTGGTCATTTGCGCATGTCTAAACGTGTTGCTGCCTGGATTCCTGGATACAGTTATGGTGAAGACAGTTGGTTCACTGCAGATGATGCACCGCCAGATACAGTGCTGCAACGCAAAGAAGGATTGCAGACATTGGCATACCGTCTGACATCGCGCAGTCCAATGACCCTGGCCATGTCTAAAGAGGTCAAGCCCATGATTTCCGACTTGCAACTCATCAGCCAATACCGGGTGCCCTTTCAATTTCACAAGGAGCTCAGTCAATACATATCTCTGGGAAGTTTTTGGCGTGAAAGTGAAGGCGTGTTCTTGTGCGATATGGACGGCAACCGGTTCTTTGATGTCACTGGTTCTTATGGCGTCAATGTTTTCGGTTTGGATTTTTACAAACAATGCATTGCTGAGGGAGTGGCGCGCGCACAGCAACTCGGGCCTGTATTGGGTTCCTACCATCCAAGTGTGCTGGATAACGTGAAGCGTTTGTGTGAAATTTCCGGCATGGACGAAGTGTCTTTTCACATGTCGGGTACTGAGGCAGTTATGCAGGCGGTGCGACTGGCCAGATACCACACAGGCAAACGAAAAATTGTGCGGTTTACTGCTGCTTACCATGGCTGGTGGGATGATGTTCAACCGGGACCTGGAAATCCCATGCCGCCGTCGTCTGACACACTGACTTTGAATGACATGCATCCCAATACATTGCGTGTGCTGAGAAATAGAAACGATATTGCCTGTGTGCTTGTCAATCCGATCCAAGCCATGCATCCAAACAAAGCGGCGCCCACGGATTCGACACTGATTGACAGCAGCAGAAGTATCAACTTCGACCGGGCTGCTTATGCGCAGTGGCTGCAACAGTTGAGAAAAGTTTGTACTGAAAAAAATATTGTGCTGATATTGGATGAAGTTTTTTTGGGTTTCAGACTTGCGCCCGGTGGCGCTCAAGAATATTTCAATGTCAAAGCTGATTTGGTGACATATGGAAAAACATTGGGTGGCGGATTGCCTGTTGGTGTGATCTGCGGAAAGTCCCAATGGATGAAACGATTCGATGAAAGTAAACCAGCCAACCTTTGCTTTGCCAGAGGTACGTTCAATGCGCATCCCTACGTCATGACCACCATGCAAGTATTTTTGGAAAAAATACGCACCGATGAAATCCAAGAGATTTACAAACACAGCCACAGAATTTGGTCTGAACGAATGCAATTGCTCAACACCAGACTGATGCAGGCCGACCTGCCTGTGCAAGTTGCTGGCATGGAGACTGTGTGGACAATTTTGTACACCTTGCCATCCAGGTACAACTGGCTGTTTCAGTTTTATTTGAGAGACCAAGGCGTTGCGCTCAGTTGGGTAGGCTCAGGGCGAATGATATTTAGCTTAAATATCAGCGACGATGACTTTGAGATATTCATTCAACGTTTTGTCAGAGCAGCACAGCAGATGCAAAAAGACGGTTGGTTTTGGATGAATACCGATCAAACCAACCGTCGTATCAAGCGCAATCTTTTAAAAGAAATGGCTATGAAGAAATGGACTAAAGATCAGTGCACAGATGTACGAACATGATCCATGGGGTCGATCCATTCACCGCGCAAAAGGTATAAAGGTGATTTGTAATACATCTTTATATCGTGGATGGGGTCGGTAATGATTTTCAATGCCCATGCCAATCCTGCAATCAGGCTTTGCTGGTGCCAAAGTTGAAACACACGAAACAACAGACCACCAATGCCTAAGAACAACCACAACATGCCCGTGATTCGCACAGGCGTATCTTCATAAGCAGCAGGTACGGCCCATGACAAATACTGAGGCATCCAGTAAGCCAATACGGGGATCATGGCGCAAATTGTCAACAAGACAATTTTGCGTTTGAGGTTGTAACCTATCTTGATATCTTCTTTGTATTCATGTGTCGCTAAATTTATTTCGTCATAGCCTTTAGGCTCAAAGAAAAAATGACCGATTTGTCGAGTACTCATTGAGAATAACCAAGCAATCAAGGCTGACACCACAGGATCAATGAATAAAAAAACATAAGCCACCAAAAAAGATAAGGCGCTGATCAAATGTAATGCTTGATTCACTCGACTATGGTGATAGTAGCGGTGATCGTCCCAACGCTGAATCTCAAGCGTTTTCAAAAAATCTTTCATGTCTTGTTCCTTTTTAAAAAAGTGCGGTTTGATTCCACAATCATTCCGTCTCCGAACTGTCACCTTTTTGAATGAAATTTTCATGACATTGAAAAATTATTGCGATAGTCACCTATTTGTCATTATTTCTTCATTAATCTGTTTTATTTTGAGGTCACATTAAGAGGTATGAATACACACATTATTGTTGAGAAATTTGGGCAAACCAAAAGTCCTTTGAATATTTCAGTTGTGACTGAAACATTTCCCCCGGACATCAATGGCGTGGCTCACACCTTGTCTAAAACTGTAGCTGGCCTACAAAAGAACGGACACAATATTTGGTTAGTTCGACCAAGAATCGAAAAAAAGGAACTTGCAAAAAGTCAGGATGGCTTCAATGAACTTTTAGTCAAAGGAATGCCCATCCCTTTTTACAAGCAGTTACGCATGGGTTTGCCTGCTAAAAAGGAATTGCATCGACTTTGGACATACAAAAGACCCGATGTGGTTCATATCGCGACTGAAGGCCCCTTGGGCTGGTCAGCTCTGCAAGTCGCAAAAAAACTAAAGATACCTATCAGCACCGACTTTCGCACCAATTTTCACGCTTACAGCAGTCACTATGGCATTGGTTGGTTAAGTGGCGCAATACTGGCATACATGCGTAAATTTCACAATACTGCTGGCGCGACCATGGTACCTACGCATCAGCTAGCTCAATCATTGTCAAGTGCTGGCTTTGAACGACTGCATGTTGTTCCTCGCGGCATTGACACGGAACTATTTTCGCCAAGCAAACGCAGTCAGACGTTGCGTGAATCATGGAACGCTGATTCACAGACTGTTGTCATGCTTTATGTAGGCAGATTAGCGGTTGAAAAAAATCTTGAACTTGTATTGCACACCTACAAGATGGCCAAGCGGCAACATTGCAATATCAAACTTGTACTTGTGGGTGACGGCCCCTTAAGGCATGACTTAGAAGCCTCTAACCCAGATGTCATATTCGCAGGTTTCAGAACGGGTGAAGATTTAGCCAAACACTATGCAAGCGCAGATATGTTTGTTTTTGCCAGTCAAACCGAAACCTTTGGTAATGTCACTTTAGAGGCAATGGCCTCTGGATTGGCAGTTGTTGCCTTTAAACACGCGGGGGCAGGTGAACTGATTCAAAACGGTGTCAATGGAATGCTTGCTGATTACGATTCAAACTTTCAGTTTGAGATGGCAGCTCAGGCCTTACTCAATACCCCCGACCTCATGAAATTTGTAAGACAGCAAGCGTCATTAAGTGCGAAGTCCATGGGTTGGGAAGTGATTGTTGCAAAGACAGAATCTGTGCTGCATGACATTTGCGAAAAGCAAGAACCCGTGGTGACAGTCAATTCGTCATTTTCAAATCCAATCCATTTACTTTCGCAGGAATCACAATGAAAGATACACAAGCGATTGATAAACATCTGCTGCAACGTATTCGTGAAGATATGCTTGACAACTTTGACGAAGAACTCGAAATGGAAATAGACGAGTATCTGGATCATGATGAAAATGCAGCGCTCAAGATGCGCCAAGATCGTGTCCAATACTTTAAAAACCTATTAAGACTTCAAGGTGAGTTGGTCAAGTTACAAGATTGGGTAGTAGCAACCAAGCATCGTGTAGTGATTATTTTCGAGGGTCGTGATGCGGCGGGTAAAGGTGGCGTGATCAAGCGTATCACCCAAAGACTCAATCCCCGTATTTGCAGGGTTGCTGCTTTGCCTGCTCCCAACGATCGCGAGCGTACGCAATGGTATTTTCAACGCTATGTGGCGCATTTGCCAGCCGCAGGAGAGATAGTTCTTTTTGACCGAAGTTGGTATAACCGTGCCGGTGTTGAACGCGTCATGGGATTTTGCAGTGACGAAGAATATGAAGAATTTTTCCGCTCTGTGCCTGAGTTTGAAAAAATGCTTTCTAGAAGTGGTATTCAAGTCATCAAATATTGGTTCTCCATCACAGATGATGAACAACATGCACGCTTTTTAGGACGCAGACATGATCCTCTCAAGCAATGGAAACTCAGCCCCATGGATTTAGAGAGCCGCAAGCGGTGGGAAGCCTATACCCACGCTAAAGAAGCCATGATTGAGCGAACACATATTACTGAAGCGCCTTGGTGGGTTGTACAAGCTGTAGACAAAAAAAGAGCTCGACTCAACTGCATACAGCATCTGCTTTCACTCATAGCTTATTCTGAAATTGAGCATCCCTCCATTGAATTACCAGCACGTGTACGTAACCCAGATTACAGCAGGCATCCGGTGCCAGCAGACATGTACGTACCTGATGTTTTTTAATTACTCTCTGCCAATTCCTTTGTAGATAAATCCCCGCTCTTTCATCCGAACGGGATCAAATAAATTACGACCATCAAATATCAATGGTTGTGACAAAGTGCTTTTCAACAATTCAAAATCCGGTGCTTTGAACTGTCTCCATTCAGTCATGATGACCAATGCATCTGCATTATTTAACGCGGCCTCTTTGGTGCCGCACAGTTGCAGCATCGGTTGTAAACCGTAAATGTGTTGGGCTTCTTCCATAGCCGCAGGGTCATAAGCTTGCACTTTCGCTCCTGCTCGCCACAATGCTTCCATCAAAACTCGGCTAGGAGCTTCGCGCATGTCATCCGTGTTGGGCTTGAATGACAAGCCCCACAAGGCCAATGTTTTGCCGGACAAATCGTTTTCAAAATACTTATTGATTTTCTCAAACACCACCTGCTTTTGAGCCTTGTTTCGTGACTCGATGGCATTCAATATCAACGGATCAAAACCCATGTCTTCGGCAGTTTTAACCAAAGCACTGACATCTTTCGGAAAACAACTTCCACCATAGCCAGCACCAGCGTAAATAAAATGGTAGCCAATACGTTGATCACTACCAATACCCTGTCGCACAGATTCAATATCAGCGCCCACAGCTTCAGCAATATTGGCCATTTCATTCATGAAACTGATTTTTGCAGCCAACATGCAATTCGCTGCATATTTGGTCATTTCAGAACTTCGTATAGCCATGACAATGATTTTGTCGTGGTTTCTATTGAATGGCTCGTAAAGCTCTCTCAATATTTTTTCTGCTTTGAGACTGTCTGTGCCAATAATAATTCTGTCTGGTCTTTGACAATCAGCAACAGCTGAACCCTCCTTCAAAAATTCAGGGTTAGAAACCACATCAAATTCGATGCCAACGCTTCGAGCAACCATACTTCTCTGTATTTCTTCCCGAACCTTATCCGCTGTTCCTACTGGCACCGTAGATTTGTTCACAATGACTGCGTAACCTTGTAAATACTGCCCAATCGTTTGTGCAACTTTTAAAACATGTCTAAGGTCAGCACTTCCGTCTTCATCTGGAGGTGTACCTACTGCAATGAAAACCACATCTGTCTGGCTCAAAGCGCTTTGTGCATCCGTTGTGAATACAAGTCTCTGCTCTGAATAATTCGTCTTGACTATTGATTCCAGGCCCGGTTCATAGATTGGAATGTCCCCAGCTTTCAATTTGCTTATTTTTTGATTATCTATGTCTACGCAAGTTACAAGATGTCCCGCCTCGGCAAGAACTGCGCCCTGAACTAAACCTACATAGCCAGTACCGAATACAGTGATTTTCATATTTATTTTTTCCTCTGTTGTTTCTATCTTATGAACAAGACATGACAAATATTTTGCTAATTTATGAAGTTTTAATGACTTCATGTCACTGGTTCGTCATCTGGCACTACTACATTGACTGACGCAAGCGTTTTTAAAGTGCCTAAAACGAACTGAGTTCAAAATGGATTTAATTTTTTGGCGACATGCTGAAACTGCACACGCCGTTGATGGTCAGTCTGATTCAGATCGAGAATTGTCCCCTCGTGGTGAAAGACAAGCACAGCGCATGGCTCACTGGCTGGAGCGGCAGCTACCTGAAAGCACAAAGATACTTTGTTGCCCTACTGTTCGCGCGGAGCAAACTGTTGCCCCACTTGGCAGGAAATACAAATTGCGAGACGAACTTTCACCCAATGCCTCGATTGAGGATGTTCTTGAATTAGTGCAATGGCCTGTCAACAAAAGCAACGTGTTGTTGGTTACACATCAACCCTTGATTAGTGATGTGATTAAGAAACTACTCCAAATACAAATTCCTGAAGTAGTGATAAGAAAAGGAAGTGTTTGGTGGCTTCGTTCAAGGAACAAAGAAAATGAAGAACAGACAATGTTAGTTACTGTACAAACACCTGAAATGTTGTGACGGTTTTAACTGCTTTTCTTTTTCAATTGACAGAGGAATTTTTTGACGACAACTACGCTTCCCTTGCTATACATCGATTGCATCTTAATTTTCATTCTGATGGAATGGTTGGTCTTGAGTATTCATCACCAAATTTTTAAACGCGGCTTGAACATCAAAGAATGTTCAATCAGTTTACTACCCGGTTTTTTCTTGATACTGGGTATCAGAACTGCCGCACCAGTCGATGTGCCTATTGAAGTATTTGGGTGTCTCGCTCTCTCCGGTGTGGCGCATGCCTTTGACTTTTACAGCAGACACAAATCTCTTCGTTAGTGTCAACTACGAACAGTTCAGTTTGTCCGGTTGAGATAAAACTGGCGGAAAGAGAGGGATTCGAACCCTCGGTACAGGAGAACCTGTACGCCGGATTTCGAATCCGGTGCATTCGACCACTCTGCCATCTTTCCTGTACTCTCATTCATGATCATCAAACAATAATCAGCGCGAATATCAACCCATTCAAGGCTTGGATTGAATATCTACAACTTGCGGCATTTCTTGTTTGGTTGAAGCCGGGCTGACATCGTTGGCATTGCGAGGCGCTCTGGTGAGAATAACCAACGCAGAACCGGCGGCCAATACATTACCCTCTTGAATCTCTATGGTGACATTGTGATCTTGCTTGGTAAAAACCATCACACTCGTTTTGGCTCGCACGGCTGACAACAAGGTCCAGCCTTGGGTTGGATAGTTGTCTAAGAAATAACCGAATGCAGCTGCAGGCTCACGCGCTGAATCGATAACCACCCGCCCTACCCAGTTGTTTCCCGAGCCGATGACGGTGGATTGATCATGCAATATCTTGGCCCCTGCTGGCAACTGGGTTTGTGCCAGCAAATCTGCTCCGCTCATGTCTACGCTTGAAGCGGATCTCCCTGCGCCCATAGGCATATTCGTACAGCCTGTCATCAGCATTAAAGCTGTACTTGCAATCAATATATGCTTGATCATGGAGTTTTCCTTTGAGTTTCAGGGTTTCAAAAATTCAAGTTGCCCCATATAGGGGCGCAAAGCTTCAGGTATTTGCACACTGCCGTCTGCCTGTTGGTAATTTTCAAGCACAGCAACCAGCGTACGACCGACGGCCAGTCCAGAACCGTTCAATGTATGCACCCATTCATTTTTACCTTGGGCATTTTTAAAGCGTGCCTGCATGCGGCGCGCCTGAAATGCCTCGCAATTTGAGCAAGAGCTGATTTCTCTGTAGGTGTTTTGGGCCGGCAGCCAAACTTCCAAGTCGTGTGTTCGTGCAGCACCAAAA
>Ga0164294_10005003_pt1 | contig 11429 bp, 8 predicted proteins | sample GEODES005metaG_FD_111479 | JGI IMG/M metagenome (GOLD analysis project Ga0164294, IMG submission 111479) | Oligotrophic lake water microbial communities from Sparkling Lake, Wisconsin, USA - GEODES005 metaG | ecosystem: Environmental > Aquatic > Freshwater > Lake | place: USA: Sparkling Lake...
GATGACATCAAGGAGAAATTCATGGTCAATATTGTGGGAGAAGTCAATGAGCCGGGCGAATTTGATTACCGGGAAGGCATGCGCGTGGGGGATTTGATTTTAATGGCAAAAGGCTTGAAGGTATCGGCGAGTTATGCAAAATTGGAATTAGCTCGCCGTATTATATCCCATGGAGCAGGTGAACCAGGTGATGCGAAGGTGTTGATTAAGACCTTTGAGATTGACGGCAATTTGCAATTGGGCAATGAAGGAAGCCAATTAGTCCTTCAGCCTTTTGATATCTTGTCGATTCGTCGGGCCCCGAATTACGAAGAACAACGAAGTGTTACCATCAGTGGCCAAGTAAACTACCCAGGATCCTATGCCATTCAGGATCAAAAGCAAAAAATCTCGGATTTAATTTCGATGGCTGGTGGATTGAAAGAAGAAAGTTATTTAGAGGGTGCGAAATTATTCCGTGATTCGACCACGGTGGGGGTCGATTTGAATTTGATTTTGGATGATCCGAATCGGGAGGAAAATATCTTATTGGTGGCAGGAGATCGCTTGGAAATTCCACGCCAATTGCAAACCGTAAAATTAACCGGAGCAGTTCAAAACCCTTTGGCGCTCTCCTTTAAATCAGGAGCATCTTTGCGGGATTATATTTCAGGAGCAGGTGGATATTTGGATGAGGCTGATAAGAGCCGGGCTTATGTGAAATATGCGAACGGTGTTTCCGTACAGATCAAACAATTTTTGTTTTTCCATAAATATCCTCCTATCAAACCAGGTTCAGAAATAGTCGTGCCTGAAATACCTAAGGATCGAAAGAAAGGATTATCAACGGGCGAGGCGATTGGTTTGACCACCAGTTTGGCATCTTTATCGCTGACACTTATTACATTAATTAACAATTTAACTAAATAATCCATGTCGACGACGGAAACGAATATCCCGAAAAATCCGCAAGACAACGGAGAGATTTCAATAAATTTTGGTGAAATATACAGAGTATTAAAGTCCTATAAATTGTTTATTGCCTTATTGGCTCTTGTATTTGCGGGAATAGGGGCATTATATTCATTAACCAAACCAAACCAATACGTTTCAACCGTTAAACTATTGCCCGAATTAGATTCAAAAACAACGGGAGGTGCACTGAGTGGACTTAAATCCTTAGCAGGCTTGGCAGGAATAGATTTGGGAGGGGCAGGGAACAGTTCAGAAGCCATTCGCCCTGATTTATATCCTAATATTGTCCAAAGTGCGCCATTTTTACAAGAAGTAATCAAAGCAAACATTTATAATCCAAAATTGAAAAAATGGCAAAGCTTGGTCGCTTACTTAAATGAAAAACAAGATGCAGCGCCTTTGACTATTCCATCCTTTTTTTCAAATGATGATTCGACAAAAGTAGCGAAGCCGAAAATAGGAGAATCCATTCCGTCGAATGTTTTACCATCTGATATATTAAAATTAAACAAAAAAGAAAGTAGCGCTATCGGCCAATTAAAGGGTGCCATACTACTTGAAATCGATAAAAAAACGGCAATTATCACCCTAACCGTAAAAATGACGAACGCCTTTGCTGCAGCTAATATCATAAGCTTGGTGCAGAATCAATTGACGAAATACGTTATAAATTACCGTACTGAAAAGGCAAGAAAAGAATTGGCTTTCTTACAAATGCGACAAGCTGAAGCAAGAAAAAGGTACGATCAGGCTTTATTTACCTTATCGAATTACCGTGATCAAAACCGAAATTTATTCTTAAATGTCGCGAAGGATCATGACAAAAAATTACAATATGAGGTGGACATGGCTTACAATCTATATGCATCCCTAAGTACCCAATTGACCGATGCACAAATCAAAGTTCAACGCGAAACACCCATCTTTAAAGTATTAGAACCGGCTGAAATTGCTAAAACGAAAGTTGGCCCCAGCCGCAGCCTCATCACCCTCGGCTTCATGTTCGTCGGTATTTTTATTTCCCTCGGATACATATTCTTCAAAGAAGTAGATTTGAAGTCACTGCTAGGCTAAGCAGGTAATGGTAAACCTAAAAGCGTTGAGATAATTTATCACGAATAGGAATCGATTTATAAAAACACAAAAAAATAGCCCAATCTCACGATTGGGCTATTTTTTATTTCAAGGTTCTTTTCACTTCCTTCATTTCGTAACACTCGAGCAAGTCGCCCACCTCCAGGTCATTGAAATTCTTCACCGAAAGACCACATTCATAACCGAACTTCACCTCGGCCACATCGTCTTTGAAACGCTTTAAAGCTGAAATCTCTCCATCATGTACCACCACAAAATCACGAATCACCCGAATCTTATTCGAACGCTTCGCCGTTCCGTCTAACACATAACTTCCCGCTACCGTACCGATCTTGGAAATCTTAAAGACATCACGCACCTCGATGTTCGCTGTGATCACTTCCTCGAAAGTTGGTGCCAACATACCCTCCATCGCCGCCTTAATCTCATCAATCGCCTGGTAAATAATCGAATAATTCCGAATCTCAATTTGTTCCGTATCCGCCAAACGACGCGCATTTGCTGATGGACGCACCTGGAACGCAATAATCACCGCATCCGACGTCGAGGCCAAAGCCACATCCGATTCAGACACCTGGCCCACGCCTTTGTGAATAATCCGCACCTGAACTTCCTCTGTCGATAACTTCATCAACGAATCCGACAAAGCCTCCACCGATCCATCCACGTCACCTTTCACAATCACGTTCAACTCGCGGAAAGTACCAATCGCCTTCCGACGTCCAATCTCCTCCAAAGTAATATGCTTCCGAGTCCGCAAGGTCTGCTCACGCAAAATTTGCTCCCGCTTATTCGCAATCTCACGCGCCTCACGCTCATTTTCTAAACACAATAACTTATCACCCGCTTGTGGTGCACCATTTAAGCCCAATACTTGGACCGGCGTCGATGGACCCGCCTTCTTAATCTTAGTACCATGGTGATCAAACATCGCCTTCACACGACCATAATTGTCGCCAGCTAACATCATATCCCCAATCTTCAGCGTTCCCGCTTGAATCAATAAAGTCGTCACATAGCCACGACCCTTATCCAATTCTGCCTCAATTACCGCTCCTACGGCCTTCTTATTCGGATTCGCCGTTAATTCCAGCATCTCAGCTTCTAATAATACTTTCTCTAATAGATCATTGATACCCAAGCCCGACTTCGACGAAATCTCTTGACACTGGTATTTACCACCCCAGTCTTCGACCAGCATATTCAATCCAGCTAATTCCTCCCGCACTTTGTCGGCATTCGCACCATCTTTGTCGACCTTCGAAAAGGCAAAAACAATCGGTACACCAGCCACCATCGCGTGGTTAATCGCCTCTTTCGTTTGTGGCATCACAGAATCATCCGCCGCGATCACGATAATCACAATATCCGTAATCTTCGCACCCCGCGCACGCATCGCCGTAAAGGCCTCGTGACCCGGTGTATCCAAAAACGTTACTTTCTTTCCAGAATCCGTTTGAACCGAATAAGCCCCGATATGCTGGGTGATTCCTCCGGCCTCGCCCGCGGCGACTTTGGCCCGACGAATATAATCCAATAAGGATGTCTTACCATGGTCAACGTGACCCATAATCGTCACAATCGGCGCACGTGGCACCAAATCCTCCGGCAAATCTTCCACTTCCGTTTCCTCCGCATCAATCTCCTCTTCCGCCGAAACAAAACTCACCTCAAATCCAAACTCATCCGCAATTACGGTGATCGCTTCTGCATCTAAACGTTGATTAATAGAAACGAACATCCCCAAACTCATACAGGTCGAAATCACCTCATTCACCGACACATCCATCAAGGAAGCCAAATCACTCGCCGAAATAAATTCCGTCACTTTTAAGATTTTTGCCTCCTCATCTTCCGCCATCAAACGAGCCTCTTCCGCCTCCGCACGACCTTTCCGCTTCTCCCGACGCTTATCAGCACCGAAGCTTTGCTTCGTTGTCGCACCCTGCAAACGGGCCATCGTGGCCTTAATTTGCTCTTGAATATCTTTGTCTGATAATTCTTCCTTGCTCGGCGCCTTCGCTCCAGGAACAGGTTTTTTACCAAAATCTTTGCCCTTATTCGCTGGATTCCCACCACCCGCAGGTGCTGGTCTTTGCTCATTCGCGACCGGTTTTTTCTCTTCCTTAATTATGCGTTTCCGCTTATGCTTATGTCCGCCCGAACGATCATGCTCGATAGGCAATTCAATCTTTCCTAAAACGGTCAATCCCTTCAAGGTATCTCCCTTCGCTTCGATCAACTCGATCTGTTCTACCACAGGTGCTGCCGGAACGACAACGGGTGCCGGTGCAACCGGCGCCTCCACCTTCACAGGCGCTGGGGCAACTGGCGCTTTGGGCTCCTCCACCGCTTTGGGTGCAGGTTTAGGCGCAACTGGATTGCCTTTTTTATCTAAGTCAATCCGACCCAATACTTTTAGGCCAACTTGCTTTTCCTCTTCTTTCGCCGGAACAACTACTTCCACAACCGGAACAGGTGCAGGCACTGGGACAGGAACTGAAGCAGGTGCAGGAACTGGTGCAGGAACTTCCGCCACAGGGGCTGGAGCCGGTTTTTCAACAACAGGCTCTGGAACTTTCTCCACCACGACAGGCGCAGGAGCAGGAACCACGACTGGCTCAGGTGCCGAAACCTCGGCCACGGGTGCTTCCTCAGGCTTTTTGGGCGCCTCAGAAGCTTCCAATAGGTGGTTCGCACCGTATTCTTTGGCCAATAAAGTCAGCTGCTCGAAATTCAATTTCGCGTTGGGGTTGTTATCCACCTTATGCCCAGTAGCAGAAAGAAACTGAAGGATCGTAGATGTTCCCACGTTTATTTGCTTTGCTACAAGGCTTAACCGCATTGTCTTTTCTTCTGCCATAAATGATTAATAATACTAAAATATGCTATAATTACGCTTTGTTATTTACTCAAACTCCGAACGCAGAATCGATAAAATATCATCAATCGTCCCCTCTTCCAATTCCGTTCTACGCTCTAATTCTTCCTTCGATAAGGCCAACACCTGTTTCGCCGTATCTAAGCCAATCTTATGAAGCTCATCCAATACCCAAGCCTCAATCTCATTCGAGAATTCTGACAATTCCACATCCTCATCATCCAATTCATCCTTAGGAACATCCCGGAATACATCGATTTCATAGCCTACTAACTTGCCAGCCAACTTAATGTTTTGACCTCCACGACCAATCGCCATCGACACTTGATCCGAATTTAAAAACACCGAAATACGACGACGCTCCTTATCGATCGCCATCGAATTTAATTTCGCTGGGCTCAAGGTACGCGCTACCAATAATTCCAAATTATCCGTGAAATTAATCACATCAATATTCTCATTCTGCAATTCACGCACAATGCCATGAATCCGACTTCCCTTCATTCCCACACAAGCACCCACCGGATCGATGCGGTCATCATAAGACTCCACCGCCACTTTGGCACGCTCACCTGGTTCACGCACAATCTTGCGAATCGTTATCGTTCCATCATAAATTTCCGGAATCTCCTGCTCAAACAAACGCTCCAAAAACACCGGAGAAATCCGAGACAAAATGATCCGAGGCGTTCCATTCGCCATTTCCACTTTGTGGATAATCGCCCGAATGGTCTCCCCTTTCTTGAAACGATCTTTTGAAATCATTTCCGTTTTTGGCAAAATCAATTCGTTGTCATCATTGTCCAACAAAATCAATTCACGACCCAATATTTGATACACCTCAGAAGTCACCAACTCCCCCACCAAATCTTTGTATTTATCATACAAACTCTCTTTCTCGATGTCCTTAATTTTCTGAATCAAGGTTTGACGAGCTGTTTGAACCACCCGACGACCGAAATCCTCCAGCTTAATCAGTTCCGCTACCTCTTCACCAATCTCAAAATCCGGCTCTATCACCTTCGCTTCCGCCAAAGGTATTTTGTCAAAATCCCAAATATCTTCGGAATTGTCGTCGACAATCTCACGTGTACGCCACATTTCCAAATCCCCACTCTCAGGGTTGATAATGACATTGAAATTCTCATCGGACCCAAATTTCTTACGAATCATCGTTCTGAAAACCTCTTCCAACACCGCGATCATCGTCGGTTTGTCAATGTTCTTCTCCCGAGCAAAGTCTGAAAATGACGAAATTAATTCCACACTATTCATTGCTATCTTTACGTTTTTTTATTGAAATGATACCTGTACTTTTATTTTATCTACCGCAACCAAAGGAAACCACGTAGGCTCCTTCGCCACAATTTTACGATGCTTATGCGTTTTCTCAGTCAAAATCTCCACCGCCTCTTCCGTATAGCCTTTTAATTCCCCCTCTACAGCTTCTCCTTCCTTCAACCAAACCTTCACTTTTCGACCTATATTTTTCTTAAACTGCCAACCCTGCGTCAGCGGATAATCCAATCCCGGCGACGAAACCTCTAAATTATAGGCCTCCTCAATCCACTCTTGCTCTTCGATGAAATTCCCTAACTTCCGACTCAACAAAGCACAGGCCTCAATCGTCACCCCCTCTTCCGTATCCACCAAAATCGAAATTTGTGATCGCTTCAAACCTTTGGTAATCTGTAAATCCACCAAAAATAGCGGCCCTTCACCCACATATTCTTCTACCCATCCCCGAACCTTACCTGCTAAATCACTCATTTCCTAAAAGCTATGAAAACAAAAAGAGGGATTAAAACCCCTCTTCTTTTCTAAAATTTCCGACACAAAGCTAAGCAAAATTTTCAGAACTACAAGGGCCCAATCCATTCTATTGTGAGAAAAAATTCGTTAATTGCACCAAAAATCAAACAACCCATATGGCATACGGCTTACTTAAAGGAAAAAGAGGAATCATTTCAGGCGCCCTTAACGAAGATTCAATCGCTTGGAAAATCGCCCAACGCGCACATCAAGAAGGTGCCACTTTTACGCTAACCAATGCTCCCCTCGCCATGAGAATGGGGGAAATAAACAACCTGGCTGAACAATGCAGCGCCAAAATCATCGGCGCAGATGCCACCTCCATCGAAGACCTCGAAAAATTATACGACGAATCCATGGAATTTTTAGGTGGACCGGTCGACTTCGTCTTACACTCCATCGGCATGAGTACTAACATCCGAAAAGGCCGCGAATACAGCGATTTGAACTATGAATGGTTCTTAAAATCCATCGATGTGTCCGCGCTTTCTTTCCATAAAATGATGCAAGTAGCGCAGAAAAAAGACGCCATCGCCGAAGGCGGTTCCGTGGTCGCACTTTCATATATCGCTGCTCAGCGCTCTTTCCCAGATTATACCGACATGGCCCAAGCCAAAGCCATGCTCGAATCCATCGCCCGTAGCTACGGCTACCACTACGGAAAAGCCAAAGGCGTTCGCGTAAATACTGTTTCGCAATCACCTACCAAAACAACAGCAGGAACCGGAATCAGCGGATTTAACGCCTTTTACGAATATGCGAACCAAATGTCGCCTTTGGGTAATGCCACGGCCGACGATTGTGCCGACTATGTGATCACCCTATTCTCCGATTTAACTCGCCGCGTAACCATGCAAAACCTTTTCCACGATGGTGGATTCTCTAGCGTGGGTATCTCGGAAGAGATCGTTGAAAAAATGGAACAGGGCCTCAAATAGATCCATGAAACGTTCCCTTATTTTATTGGTCGCAAACACTTTACTAGCTTTACGTGTTTACGCCAACCTAGCGGATCGGATTCCTATTCCACCGAATTCTCCCATTAGACTTTTCTATATTCAGCGAAACACGAATCCCAATACTGTCGTGTACGATGCCAATATTTTGCCGAATAAATCGCTGAACGCCAAACATCCCGTTCACACCTATTGGCTTCGCTACGAGGACAAAGGCCAAAAACAGGAATTAAGTACCATTCAAAGAACCCTTGCCTACGGCCTTTACACCGACCCGATTCATGGAGAAGCAAATGCCTACGAAGGCTATTTTCTCGCCTATCGTAAACGGAAGTTTGTGGTCAAATTAGATCCCAAAGGCGCCCCAATCGCACTCTTTCCTATCAATGGTAAATTGCAAATTTTAGAACGCGTGTTTATCAATCTCGACGACAATGGCCTCATGCCAAACATCCATTACATCGAACTCTTTGGTCGGGACCAAAACACCGGAAAAGACGTGTATGAGCGATTTAAGCCATAAAAAACGACAATAAATCCTCCGGACTTATCGACTACCCCAAAAAATCTCAGCTATTTCAATACCGACTCATCATTACCACACACTCTCATAGGTCAATTGCACATTTCGTGTCCATTCATATTCGACCGGGAATTACCAAGAAATCACGCAGGTCAATTGTACATTTCGTGCCCGTTCATATTCGACCGGGAATTACCAAGAAATCACGCAGGTCAATTGCACATTTCGCCCCTGCCCCGTATAGCCATACAATTCTGTGATTTCCTGATTCAAAACGTTTTTCAACAAGAGATTCCAACGAATTTTGGCATTCATTTGATAGCCAATCTGCAATTCCGTCCAAAAATAACCAGCTAAGTTTTTAGGTACGGAAGCGTATACGGCTTCATCAAAAAACAAATCCTTGCGTTCGCCTACGTATTGGATGCTTCCTTGGATTTGCAATTTGGAGCTTGGTCGAAAAATAGCGCGCAACTGCCCTTGATGTGCTGGCCGACGAATCAGCGCCGAATAGGTCGTATCCGACCACAAATACGTATAATTCCCCTCAAATTGCCAGGCTCCGCGCTGATATGTCATTTCCGCTTCTATGCCCCTGATTTTTTGTTTGGCAATATTTTGATACCGCCCATAGGGCTCTACATCCATGGACTGGAAGACGATCCCGGAAGAAACATCGTTTTGAAACCCGACCAAACGCGCCTTTAGCGGGCCTATTTTTTGTTCCACACCGAATTCCAAGGTAGAACCCTGTTCCGGCTTCAATGTCAAATTCCCATAGGGCGAATACAATTGATACAAAGAAGGGGTTTTGAAGCTGCTGTAATAATTAAAAAACAACTTTCCAGTCGGCCTAAAATTCCAATAAGGATTCAAACTATACGTGGCAAAATCCCCAAAAGTCGATTGGCGATTCCAGCGCGACCCGATTTCCAAGCCGTATTTCCCAGACCAATCCTTTTGTAATGTCACATAGGCCCCAAAAATAGACTGATTTGCCTGTTTTTCGGACAGCGAAGGAGAATCGTAACGTCCATAGGAGGAGATGGAATAATCGGACTGATCGGTACTTTGTCGGCGATATTCCAGCCCCGCGATGGCCTTGATGTCGGAGGCCAATGGCCATTTTTGAAAATATTCCAGGCCCTGGTTGATTCCTCGGTAATTCGAAGCACTATACGTTGACCAGGCATTCGGCGCAATGTAGCTCGAATCATTTTTAAAATCGCGATTGATCACATCCTGGAAGGCCCGCATAAATACTTCACTATGGGCGAAACGATAGGAAAATTGGCCTCGGATGGAATTGGATTCTGCTTTCGACGTATAATCCTGATCATCCAAAAATGGACCGGCATCGAGGTTTCCTTGGTATTTTTGAACTTGATATTGCAGATCGAGGTAGGCATGATTTCCGATGGGACGTGCATAGGAAAGGTGTAGGGTTTGTTGGCGAAACCCATCCGCCTCCCCTTTTCCATTAGGAACGAATGCGCTAGAAAAGCCTTGCGTTTGAAAATTTTGGGCAGAGATTCCCAAAGATTGTTTTCCAATTTTCGCCTGCATATTTGCTTGGACACCATAGGTCCCGAAACCCCCGGCTTGAACTTGAAGCGAGCCTTGTGTTTTTTGGGCATTTGCTTTTCGGGTCACTAAATTGATGACGGCCGCCATCGCATCCGAACCATAGAGTGTGGATTGTCCGCCTTTTAGGATTTCGATACGTTCGATATTGGCCAAATTGATCAAATTCCAATCCATGACCTGGCTGATGTGCGAAGGGTCATTGACCGGAAATCCGTCGATAAGCAAGAGTACATGGCCCGTATTCGCGCCACGCACATAGATTTCTTGATTCGAACCGGGAGCACTTCGGGAACCAATTACTTGGATACCCACTTGTTCTTGTAGTAATTCCCCAAGCCCTTTTCCTAGGCTTGCTTGAATTTGTGCACTTGAAATGATGCTGACGACCTTGCCCGTTCGGGACATTTTTTCAGGGTATTTGGGAGCGGAAACTTGTACTTCGGTCAGGGTATCTTGGCGAAGATTTTGGGCAAAAAGAGCCGTAGCCATGCATGACATGCAAAGAACCAGCGCAATTGGCGGGGTAAAACGAAAGAACATATAGATGCCAAAAAGGCGAAAAAATAAAAAGGGTAATCGAACGCTCGCTTCTTCGCCATCCACCGTAATGTCGAAGCAAGAATCATTTTAGGCAGGTCTCCTGACTTATTTTCCTTTCTTTTCTACCTTCCCGGGCGAACCCAGTGGCCATGCTGAAAAGCATTTTGAAAATGTACAGTTGCGGGGACAGTTCTGGAATTTAACCAGATTCCCTATTATGTGATTCGTTCGATGAACGTACACACCCAAAACTTTTACAAAACTACGCTTTAATAAATCAATTAATTGATAAATATTTCAAATGATGCGTTTACTGATCCATTTATTCATTTTTTTTAAGGTATTTTGTTTTATAATTATTCCAAATGACGGACATGAATCGATGCCCCTGGTGCCAAGGGGATGAACTATATGAAAAATACCATGACATGGAATGGGGAATTCCGGAGCATTCGGATGCAAGACTTTTTGAGTTATTGATATTAGAGGGATTTCAGGCGGGCTTGAGTTGGATTACTATTTTACGAAAACGGGAGTACTTTCGCGCGGTTTTTGAGCAATTTGATTACAAGGTTCTCGCCAATTGGCCCGAGGAAAAATTAGTCCAGGCCATGCAAAACCCTAAAATCATTCGAAATCGATTGAAAATCGAATCCGTCAAAACGAATGCCCGCGCATTTATCGAAATTCAGGAAAAATTTGGTAGCTTTGACCGATTTATTTGGGGATTTGTGGCCCATAGCCCAATCCTGAACCAGTTCCATAGCCTGAAGGAATTACCCCCAAGCACTGACATTTCGGAGCAGATGAGTAAAACCTTAAAGAAACAGGGGTTCCGATTCGTTGGACCTACCATCTGTTATGCTTTCATGCAGGCATCAGGCATGGTCAATGATCATTTGACGAATTGTTTTCGTCATCCAATGCAGCAACATGAGCAATAGAATCGTCATTATCCCGACGTACAATGAAATTGAGAATATTCAAGCCATCATCGAAAAGGTGTTGAGCCTGAAGCCCGATTTCCACGTCCTGATCGTCGACGATGGGAGTCCCGACGGAACTGCCAACGAAGTAAAAC
>Ga0164294_10005006_pt1 | contig 11426 bp, 12 predicted proteins | sample GEODES005metaG_FD_111479 | JGI IMG/M metagenome (GOLD analysis project Ga0164294, IMG submission 111479) | Oligotrophic lake water microbial communities from Sparkling Lake, Wisconsin, USA - GEODES005 metaG | ecosystem: Environmental > Aquatic > Freshwater > Lake | place: USA: Sparkling Lake...
GCAGGCGAGGCCGAGTTGCGCGACAAGGGCTGGGTCGCGCCCAAGGACAATGTGAAAGTGTTGACCTCTTGCCCGAGTTGCCTCATCGGCTTGAACCGTTTTCAGGACGATTTGCAAAACGGTTTGCTCGAAGCCGATTACATCGTGGTTGAAATGGCCAAAAAAATCCTGGGTGACAACTGGATGTCTGAGTATGTGCAACACGCCAACACCGGCGGCATTGAACGCGTATTGGTATAAATCATGGCAGGCCTGCAATCCACCACCCCACAACCAACCGACATCGTGTTGCACGGCGCTTCTAAAACCCTAGAGGTCTCGTTCGACAACGGCCAGTCGTTTCGTTTGCCTTTTGAGTTGTTGCGGATTTACAGCCCGTCAGCCGAAGTGCAGGGACACGGCCCGGGCCAGGAAGTGCTGCAAACCGGCAAACGCCATGTCGGCATCCTCAGCTTGGAGCCGGTCGGCAATTACGGCGTGCAGCCATCGTTCAGCGATGGCCACAACAGCGGCATCTTCTCTTGGGACTACCTGCACTTTCTCGGTGTCAATCAGGAGAATTTGTGGGCGCAGTATGAACAGCGTTTGCAACAAGCTGTTGTCTTGCGTGACGCACCCATGTCGGCGCGCGGCGGTCCGTCCTGCCATTCATAGGAAGTTCCATGGCCAGCACAAATTTCGGATTCAAAACTGTTGATGAGCAGGAAAAAGCGCGTCGGGTGCGCGGTGTCTTTGATTCGGTGGCATCCAAATATGATGTCATGAACGACCTCATGTCGATGGGTTTGCACCGCGCCTGGAAGGCATACAGCTTGCTCGTGGCCAATTTAAAACCCGGCGACAAAGTGTTGGATATTGCAGGCGGCACCGGCGACATGGCCATGGCGTTTGCCGACAAGGTAGGCCTTGGGGGTCAGGTGGTGCACACCGACATCAATTTGGCCATGTTGCGCCAGGGCCGCGAGCGTTTGATCGACAAAGGCGTGTTGCTGCCCACAGCAGTGTGTGACGCCGAGCAATTGCCGTTCGCCGACGGGCATTTTGACCTGGTGTGTGTGGCTTTCGGCTTGCGCAATATGACGCACAAAGACCGCGCACTGCGCGAGCTGGCCCGCGTGCTCCAGCCCGGCGGCAAGCTGCTGGTGTTGGAATTTTCCAAAGTTGCCCCCCCTTTGACCAAGGCGTACGACTGGTATTCCTTTGAAGTGCTGCCGCGTTTAGGCAAAATGGTGGCGGGTGATGAGGCGAGTTACCGCTACTTGGCAGAGTCGATCCGCATGCACCCTGACCAGCAAACGCTCAAAGCCCTTATGCAGCAAAGTAGCTTTGCGCATGTGGATATACACAATCTGAGTTTGGGTGTTGTTGCGCTTCATGTTGGAATACGGTGTTGATGTGTGTCAGTGTGTTCAGGGAGTTCCAGTCTTATGAAATTCACCAGTATTGTTTTAACTTTGTTCATGGCCTTGACGAGCCTGCATGCCGATGCTGCTAAGCGCATGGGCGGAGGCAAATCCTTTGGCCAACAATCTGGCAATGTGACCCAACGCGAGGCAACCCGTCCTGCCCCTGGGGCTGCTCCCAATGCCGCATCTTCGCCGTCGCCAGCATCTGCTGCCGCACCACGCCGCCCTTGGGGCGCCATGCTGGGCGGTTTGGCCGCTGGCTTAGGTCTGGCTTGGCTGGCGCATTCTTTGGGCTTTGGTAGCGAATTCGGTCAAATTCTGATGTTTGGCTTGCTTGCCATGTTGGCGGTGGGTGTGATTGGCTACTTCATGCGCCGCCGTGCAACCGCCACTCCCAGTCCCTATGCCTACGGTGGCAGTGGGGGTTCGTCCATCAACCCTGGCAATATGCCTCAATACAACCCAGCCAAAGTGGGCAACGATGCGTCCGCCCGTCCGTGGGAGCAAACCGGCACGAACTTTGACAGCACGCCCGCGCGTTCCGGTGTGCGCATCGGCTCCTCCTTGATGGGTGGCAGTCCAAACTGGTTCATCCCTGCTGACTTCGATGTGCAAGCTTTCGTGTCAGCTGCCAAGCAAAACTTCATCAGTTTGCAAGCGGCTTGGGACCGGGCCGATATCGCGGCTTTGCGCGCCATGATGACCGACAGCATGTTGCGTGAAATCCAAACCCAGCTGGCCGAGCGTGGTCAGTTGGTGCAAGGCCCTAACCTTACCGAAGTGGTCATGATTGAGGCTCAATTGCTGGGTATTGAAGATCTGGGTGAGGGCTATATGGCCAGCATCGAGTTCTCCGGCATGATCCGTGAAGAGCCCAACACATCTCCCAGCCCGTTCCGTGAAGTTTGGAACATGACCAAGCCAAAAACTGGCGAAGCAGGATGGTTGGTAGCCGGGGTTCAAGCCTTGCAATAATCAGGCTTGTTTGTTTCCCTAAGTCCGGTCACCGGATACCTCCCATGGCTATAGCTTCCCCGCTCGCAGACCTGTCTGCCAGATTGTCCGGTTTCATCTTTGCTTTCAAATTGCCCGATTGGCTGGTGCATGAATTGCAGGACAAACTGGTGTTGTTGATCAACCATGTGCTGGCACAGGAACCCGCAGCGCTGGATCGTCTGCGTCGCCAACAAGGCCAGTGCGTTCAATTGAGCTGGCGCGAGTACCGCTTGCAATGGCGGATCACGCCAGCTGGCCTGTTGGAGCGCTCTGACGCACGGTCAAGCGCAGATTTGCATTTGCATATCAATCAAGATTCACCGTTTAGCTTGGTGCAAGCTTTGGCCAAAGGGGAGAAGCCGCCCATGCGCATTGACGGCGACGTCATGCTGGCAGCGGATATCAACTGGCTGGTTGACCATGTGCGGTGGGACATCGAAGAGGATTTATCCCGTGTATTCGGGGACGTCGCCGCGCACCAGATAGCGCTTGTGGCCAAACGTGCCGTCAGTGCATTGCGTGAGTTCGCCGCCAAATGACCCGCATTTACCGCGGTGTTTTCATTGTCTGGATCGTCCTGCGGTTCGGGCTGGATGAGCTGCTGCTCTCCGGCTTCAAACAAGCCTGGTTGATCCGTGTCACCCGTGTGTTGACCATTGGGCGCAATTTGTCCGCACCACGCGGCCAGCGTTTGCGCCAAGCTTTGGAGCATCTCGGCCCGGTGTTTGTCAAACTCGGTCAGGTGCTGTCCACCCGGCGCGATTTATTGCCCAGCGATATCGCCGATGAACTGGCCAAGTTACAAGACCAGGTGCCGCCTTTCCCCTCAGATGTCGCCGTGGCTTCGATTGAGCGCGCGCTTGGTCGACCCGTAGACCAAATATTTTGCCGCTTTGACCGGGTGCCAGTGGCCAGCGCATCCATCGCACAAGTGCACTTTGCCAGCTTGCGCAACAGCAGCGGTCAAGAGCGCGAAGTGGCAGTCAAGGTGCTGCGCCCGGGCATGCTCAGTGTTATCAACAAAGATGTGGACTTGATGCGCACCATGGCCGTGTGGTTAGAGCGCTTGTCCCACGACGGCAAGCGCCTCAAGCCGCGCGAGGTGGTGGCAGAGTTTGACAAATACCTGCATGATGAACTCGACCTGGTGCGTGAAGCGTCTAACGCCACGCAACTGCGTCGCAACATGGAAGGTTTGAACCTGGTGCTGATCCCGGAAATGATTTGGGAATATTGCACCCGCGACGTCATCGTCATGGAGCGCATGTATGGCGTGCCCATCAGCCATGTCGATGCATTGCGTCAAGCTGGTGTGGACATCCCCAAGCTTGCGCGTGACGGCGTCACCATCTTTTTCACGCAAGTGTTTCGCGATGGATTTTTCCATGCCGACATGCACCCGGGCAATATCCAGGTCAGTCTGGCGCCAGCCACCTTCGGTCGTTATGTGTCGCTGGACTTTGGCATCGTCGGCACGCTCACCGAATTCGACAAAGAGTATTTGGCGCAAAACTTCACCGCGTTTTTCAGGCGTGATTACCAACGTGTGGCCGAGTTGCACATCGAGTCTGGTTGGGTGCCTGCGCAAACCCGTGTGGATGAACTCGAGTCTGCGATACGCGCTGTGTGCGAGCCCTACTTTGACCGGCCTTTGAAAGAAATTTCTTTGGGCATGGTGCTCATGCGTTTGTTTCAGACGTCGCGCCGGTTTCAGGTGGAAATTCAGCCGCAATTGGTTTTGCTGCAAAAAACCCTGCTCAACATCGAAGGCTTGGGGCGTCAACTTGACCCGGAGTTGGACTTGTGGAGCACAGCCAAACCGTTTTTGGAACAGTGGATGCTCGAGCAAATCGGGCCGCAGCGTTTATGGAAACAGCTCAAAGAAGAAGCGCCGCGTCTGGCCAAGATGCTGCCTGAAATTCCCCGCTTGGTGCATACTTTTTTACAGCGTGACCAAGAACAAGAGCGCAAGCAATTGTATGAATTGATCCGCATGCAACAACGCACCAACCGCACATTGCAAGCCATATTGCTGTTGGCGCTTGGCTTTTTTGCAGGCATGGTCATCACCGCGCTGCTCGGTGTCTGGAGCCTAGCGGTTTGATGACTCCCTGGGCCGTGACTGGCTTTGACGCGCCTGCCGGGCGATTTGAATGCCATAGATGATGACGGCCAATGTCACCACCAGCATCAGCAGGCTTGCAGCGGCATAAATGGACGGGTTAACGCCACGGCGAGCGTAATTGAAAATCACTTGCGGCAGTGTGGTGACGCCGGGCCCGGCCAAAAACTCAGACACCACCACATCGTCAAATGACAAGGTGAAGGTGAGCAGCCAAGCAGCCACCAAGGCTTGCGACATATTGGGCAGCATCACCAGAAAAAACACCTGGAAGGGGCGACACCCCAAATCCAATGCAGCTTCTTCGATGGATCGGTCCATTTCCTTGAGCCGCGATTGGATGACGACACTGGCATACGCCATACCCATCAAGGCGTGTCCGAGTACGATAGTGAGCGTACCCCGCTCCGGCCACCCCAGCACGCGTTCCATGCCGACAAACAGCAACAACAGCGACATGCCGATGATGACCTCGGGCATGACCAGCGGAGACGCCAGCATGGCGTTGAACAAAGTGCGACCACGGAATTTACCGAAACGCACCAAAGCGAATGCCGCCATGGTGGCCAGCACCGTACCCAACGTGGCGCTCATCAACGCGACTTGCAGTGACAGCGAAAAACCTTCGACCAAGCGGGTGTCTTTGAGCAGCGCCTGGTACCAACGCAAGGAAAAACCGGTGAACACGCTGTCTTGGCGTGTGCTGTTGAAAGAGAACACCACCAAAAACGCCAACGGCAAATAAAAGAACGCGTACACCGCGCTCAACCAAAATTTACCCAAATGTTGACGCCACCACTCCATGCTCATGTGCGCGACTCCAGTTCGGCTTTGCGACTGACGCGCTGGTTGTACCAAGCCAATGGTATGACCACGCCAACGATCATCACGATGGCCAATGCGCTGGCACGCGGCCAGTTGTTGCTGCTGAACATTTCATCCCAGACCACGCGCCCGATCATCAGGTTTTCAGCACCACCCAACAAAGAGGGAATAACGAATTCACCCAGGCATGGAATGAACACCAGCATAGAACCAGCGACGATGCCCGAGCGGCTGAGCGGCACCGTGACCAACCAAAAGGTTTGCCAAGGCGTGGCCCCCAAGTCTTGTGAGGCCTCCAGCAAACGAACATCGAGTTTCACCAAATTGGCGTAGAGCGGCAGCACCATGAACGGCAGGTACACATAGGTCATGCCGATCAGCATGGAGATATCGTTGTAGAGCAATTGCACGGGCTCTTGCACCAAGCCAAGCGCCATCAACAGATGGTTGATGATGCCTTGCTCAGTCAGCAAACCTTTCCATGCGTAAACACGCAACAAAAAAGAAGTCCAAAAAGGCAGCATCACCATCAACAACAGAAAGGTGCGAACAGCCGGTTGGCTGCGCGCTACAAAATAAGCAAACGGGTAGCCCACCAGCAAACACAACAGGGTGGTCCACAGCGCGTATTTCAGCGACAACAGGTAAGACTCGGTGTAGAGGGTTTGCAACCAACCGGTGTCCATATCTTTAAAAAGTGACACGTAGTTGGCCAATTTCAGGTGCAGCATCACCTGGCCGTTGCGCGTTTCGATCAAGGGCGCGAACGGGTCCAAGCCTTCACCCATGTCGGTCACGCTGATGCGCAACAAAATAAAAAACGGCACTGCAAAAAACAGCAGCAACCAAAACCAAGGGACGGACACCAACCCGAGGCGCCCATAGCGCAACGAGAATTGATGCAAAGAGGTAAAGAGTTTCACGGTCTCATACGCTGCGCGACCGTGAACACACAAGGCGAGGCGAATTCATACATGGAGTCTCGCCTTGTGCTCAGGGTTTACTTGCCTTTTTTGAAGCTGGTGAACACCGAAGTCATGGACTCGCGTGTGGCGTTGCCCAAAGCCTCGGGTGGCACCAGCAAAGCCAAATTGGCTTCGTCGGGGAAGACCGCTGTGTTTTGCGCTACTTCAGGTGTCACGAGAGCCACGCTGGCTTTGGTGGCTGTGGGATAGCCCAACTCGTTGGTTTGAGAAGCGGAGACTTCAGCTTTCAAGTAATAGTTGATGAATGCCATGGCGTTGTTTGGGTGCTTGGCATCGGCTGGCACAGCCAAGGTGTCAAAGAAAATCAAGCCGCCAGTTTTAGGCAGCAGCACTTCAATTTGGATGCCGCTTTTGTTTTCTTCAGCGCGTGCAGCAGCTTGGTTGAAGTCACCGGCCCAGCCAAGTGCCACACAGGCTTTGCCGCCTGCAAGGTCGTCAATCATGGTGCTGGAGAACAAACGGATGTCTTTGCGAACCTTGGCCAACATCTCGCCAGCCGCTTTATGGTCAGCCGCGTCTTCCGAGTAGGCTTTTTTACCGATGTAGTGCAGGGCGGGCGGCAAAATTTCGGTGGGTGAATCTAAGTAAGCGATGCCGCAGGATTTGAGTTTGCTGGTGTAAGTGGGGTTGAACACCAAGTCCCAAGCGTTCTCGGGCATGGGTGTGCTGCCCAGCGCTTTGGCAACCTTGGCCTTGTTGATGGCCACAGTGGTGAAACTCCATGCCCAAGGAATGACATATTCATTGCCGGGGTCGACACTGACCAATTTACCCATCAGGCTAGCGTCTAGGTTTTTGTAATTGGGGATTTGTGATTTGTCGAGTTTCTTGAGCAAGCCCGCATCGATTTGGGCTTTGACAAACACCGAGCCCGGTACCACGATGTCGTAGCCAGTGTTGCCGGCCACCAGTTTGGCTTGCAAGCCTTCGTTGTTTTCGAAGGTCTGGTAGTTGACCTTGATACCTGTTTCAGCTTCAAAATTGGCAACCAGGTCTTTGGCGACATAGTCCGGCCAGTTGTAAATATTCAGAACTTTTTCCTCGGCATTGACAGCAACGGCGGGTGCTACGGCCTTGGGTTCTTCTTTCTTGCCGCAGGCGGCAATCGCCAAAACGGCTATGAGTACCAATGAAAAGCGATGGAACATGATGAGGATGACTCCAAATTAGTAGGTGAAAGGTCGGGACTTAGCCTGTGACAAACGACAGGTTCCCAAGTATATGTAATGAAATAGGGGGGTTGGCTTAATAATCGTCTCGCAGAAGATAAAAGCATACAATCTGCGGCTTTGTCAAACCTCTTTAACTTAGCGGTAACACCATGCCTATTTATGCTTATAAATGCGGATCTTGCGGTTTCGCGAAAGACCATTTGCAAAAAATCTCTGATCCGGCTTTGACAGAATGCCCGCAATGCGGCAAAACGTCATTCTCCAAGCAGTTGTCTGCCCCTGGCTTTCAGCTCAAAGGGTCGGGTTGGTACGCCACCGATTTCAAAAGCGGTGGCACGCCAGCCGCACCTGCGGCAGGCGCGGATTCAACCTCAACCGCCGTGGCGGATGCGCCGGCCAAAACCGACACACCTGCAGCCTCGGCCAGTGCATGCGCACCGTCTTGCGCTTGCCATTGACCTGCATGGACCCCCATGAACATTAAAAAATACATTTTTGCTGGACTGCTGGTTTGGCTGCCGTTGGCCATCACCCTGTGGGTGTTGAGTTGGTTGGTGGGTGCCATGGACGGCATTTTTGCCAACGTGCTGTTTGGCTTGAGCAGCGTATTGCCGCTGGCCGTCAGCGACTCCTTGCAGCACTTGCTTCAAATACGCGGCTTGGGCGTGGTCTTGGTGTTCTTGGTGCTGATCAGCACTGGCGCTTTCGCCTCCAATGTTGCCGGGCGCTGGTTGGTCAATCAATGGGACAAATTGTTCACCCACATACCTATCGTCAAGTCCATCTACACCAGCGTCAAAAAAGTATCTGACACTTTGTTCTCAAGCAATGGCAACGCGTTTCGCAAAGCCGTGCTCGTCCAATACCCGCGTCAAGGCGCTTGGACGGTTGCTTTTCAAACCGGCACCCCGTCGGGCGAGGTGGCCACACATATCGGCGCCGGTCACATCAGTGTGTATGTGCCGACCACGCCCAACCCGACCAGCGGTTTTTTCCTGTTGGTACCAGCCACTGATGTGATTGAATTGAACATGAGTGTGGACGAAGCCTTGACCTATGTGATTTCCATGGGTGCGGTGTCACCCGATTTACCCGTCACTAAAACCACTTCCTGAACCTGGCAGGCGCTAGGCCAGCCAAACAATTAAAAATCTTGTAACGAAAGAATTTTCACCATGGCAATGCGATCTCACTACTGCGGCTTGGTCACCGAAGCCCTCCAGGGTCAAACCGTCACCTTGTGCGGTTGGGTCAATCGCAGACGCGACCACGGTGGTGTGATTTTTGTCGACTTGCGTGACCGCGAAGGTTATGTGCAGGTGGTCTGCGACCCGGACCGCGCCGAGATGTTCAAACAAGCCGAAGAATTGCGCAACGAGTTTTGTATCCAGATCAAAGGCTTGGTGCGTTTGCGCCCTGACGGCACCACCAACGAGAACTTGAAAAGCGGCAAGATTGAAGTGCTGTGCCACGAACTCGTGGTGTTAAACCCATCAGTCACACCGCCGTTCCAGTTGGATGACGACAACCTGTCCGAGACCACTCGCCTGACTCACCGCGTGCTCGATTTGCGCCGTCCTTACATGCAGAAAAACCTGATGCTGCGCTACAAAGTGGCGATGGCTGTGCGCAAGTTTTTGGATGCCAACGGGTTTGTCGATATTGAAACGCCCATGCTGACCAAGAGCACGCCCGAGGGCGCGCGCGATTACTTGGTACCCAGCCGTGTGAACGACGGTCACTTTTTTGCACTGCCGCAGTCGCCTCAGTTGTTCAAGCAGTTGTTGATGGTTTCTGGCTTTGACCGCTACTACCAAATCACCAAATGTTTCCGTGACGAAGACTTGCGTGCTGACCGCCAGCCCGAATTCACCCAGATCGATATTGAAACCTCGTTCATGGACGAAGAAGAAATCCGCGCTTTGTTCCAAAACATGATCAAAGGCGTGTTCGTTGAAACATTGGGCATTGAACTCGGCGACTTCCCCATCATGGCCTACAGCGAAGCCATGCACCGTTTCGGCTCCGACAAGCCTGACTTGCGCGTCAAACTCGAGTTCACCGAATTAACCGATGTCATGGCCGATGTGGACTTCAAAGTCTTCAGCGCACCGGCCACCACACCGGGTGGACGCGTGGTCGCTTTGCGTGTACCGAACGGCGGCGAAATGAGCCGCGGCGAGATCGACAGCTACACCGAGTTTGTGAAAATTTACGGCGCCAAGGGTTTGGCATGGATCAAGGTCAACGATGTGGCCGCAGGCCGCGATGGCTTGCAATCGCCCATTGTGAAAAACATCCACGATGCCGCCATTGCCGAAATCTTGAAACGCACTGGTGCGCAAAACGGCGACCTGTTGTTCTTCGGCGCTGACAAAGCCAAGGTGGTGAACGATGCCATCGGCGCACTGCGCTTGAAAGTCGGCCACAGCGAGTTCGGCAAAAAGCAAGGTTTGCTGGAAAACCGCTGGGCGCCATTGTGGGTGGTCGACTTCCCCATGTTCGAGTACGACGAAGAAGCCCAGCGTTACAACGCGGTGCACCACCCGTTCACCGCACCCAAAGACGGCCACGAAGACTGGATGGTCACCGCGCCTGAGAAGTGCGTGGCCAAGGGCTATGACATGGTGTTGAACGGTTGGGAAATCGGCGGCGGCTCGGTGCGTATTCACCGCGCTGACGTGCAACAAAAAGTGTTTGATGCACTCAAAATCACGCCCGAGGAAGCCCAGGTCAAATTCGGCTTTTTGCTCGACGCTTTGCAATACGGCGCGCCGCCCCACGGCGGCTTGGCCTTTGGCCTGGACCGCATCGTCACCTTGATGACCGGTGCCGATTCCATCCGCGATGTGATCGCTTTCCCCAAAACCCAGCGCGCCCAGTGTTTGCTCACCCAAGCACCGTCGCTTGTGGATGAAAAACAGCTGCGCGAATTGCACATCCGCTTGCGCAACCTCGACGCCAAAGTTGCTTGACACCATGAGTAATTCCACAGCAGACCAAGGCGTGCCTGTCTCCGTCAAAATCCGCGAGCGGGTGCTGGCGTCCAAGCAGCGTTTTCATGCGAACGACAACATCGCCGAGTTCATTCAACCCGGCGAACTCGAAGCTTTGTTGGATGAAGTCGAAGACAAATTGAAAGCCGTGCTTGAGAGTTTGGTAATTGACACTACCAATGACCACAACACCAACGACACGGCCAAACGCTTGGCCAAGATGTACATCAAGGAAGTGTTTAATGGACGCTATGTGACTTCACCGCAAATCACAGAGTTCCCCAACGCCGAGCGTTTGAACGAACTCATGATCGTCGGCCCCATCACCGTGCGCAGTGCGTGCAGCCACCATTTCTGTCCCATCATTGGAAAAATTTGGATTGGCATACTGCCGAACAAAAACACCAACGTCATCGGCTTGTCCAAATACGCCAGACTGGCCGAATGGGTGATGGGCAGACCGCAAATCCAAGAAGAAGCGGTTGTGCAACTGGCAGATTTGATTCAGCAAAAAACCCGTCCTGATGGTTTGGCGTTGGTGATGGAAGCCTCGCATTTCTGCATGGCCTGGCGCGGCGTTAAGGACTTGGACAGCCGCATGATCAACTCGGTCATGCGCGGCGCTTTCCTCAAAGACCCGATATTGCGGCGCGAGTTCTTGGCGCTGATCCCGCAAAAAAGTTAACGCATGACGGGCTTGTCAGCCTTTGAATGCCGCCTATGACACGCTTGCTTGGTTGCGATTTCAGCAGCAGCCCTTCTAAACGCAAACACATTGTGGTCGCCTGGGGTGAAGCCGCAGGGGATCGCGTGGTGCTCAAGCAATTACAGTTTTTTTCTTCGCTGAAAGACTTCAGCGAAGGCTTGCACACACCCGGCCCTTGGGTAGGCGGTTTCGATTTGCCGTTCGGCTTACCGCGCGA
>Ga0164294_10005008_pt1 | contig 11425 bp, 5 predicted proteins | sample GEODES005metaG_FD_111479 | JGI IMG/M metagenome (GOLD analysis project Ga0164294, IMG submission 111479) | Oligotrophic lake water microbial communities from Sparkling Lake, Wisconsin, USA - GEODES005 metaG | ecosystem: Environmental > Aquatic > Freshwater > Lake | place: USA: Sparkling Lake...
AGTAATCGTCTGAAGTTATTTGAAAATCTTCGTGGGGGTTGTAGTCCACAAATTTAGAACAAGCCGTACTCAACAGTACAATCAGCAATAGGCTTGTAAATTGTTTTAAAAATTTCATATCTATTTTTTTATGGCTTATTAAAATTTAATGTCAATTCCGAAAGACCAAGTTCTGGCCAAAGGATAAATACCGCGATCTATACCTGTATCAAAAATACCACCGGAGATTTCAGGATCGAAACCAGAGTATTTTGTAAATGTATAGGCGTTCTTCACCTGACCATACACACGGAGTTTAGAAATATTTGCTTTTCTCAAGAATGCAGGGGTAAATGTATAACCCAACTGGATATCTTTAATTTTTATGAAAGAGCCATCTTCAACATAACGGTCTGAAACGCGGGCATTATTGTTGTCGTCAGTAAATGTATAACGAGGGCTAGTTGCATCAGTTTTTGTTCCTTCACCTGTCCATCTGCTTAATACACCCCTATATTTGTTGGTCATAGCGAGATTTCTTTCATAAGCTCTATAGATATCGTTTCCTACAGAAGCATAAACGAAGGTGTTGAAATCAAATCCTTTGTATTCCAATTGCAAACTCCAACCGGCAGTAAACTTAGGGAAAGGGTTTCCAATTTCAGTTCTGTCGTCAGCATCAATTTTGCCATCACCATTGATATCTACAAAACGGATATCTCCAGGTTTTGCGTTTGGTTGAGCAGCACCTTTTGCGATTTCAGCAGTATTTTGGAACAAACCATTTGTTTTGAAACCGTAAAAATATCCAGGAGCAAAGCCTTTCTCAAAACGTGTTACCGTTTGCGTTGGGATACCATAATATCCACCGGTTATTAAACCCTGATTGGTTTCTGTTACTTTGTTAACTGCTGTGGTAAAGGTAACATTGGTAGTTAACCTTAAATTTTTATTCAGTTGATCAGTGAAACCAAGGTTCATATCGATACCTGAAGTTTGTGTGGTACCAATATTAGATGTTGGTAACGCTGCAGTTCCAAGGTATAATGACAAAGTTGGTGTAAACAACAAGCCGCTGATGTCTTTCCTGAAATAATCTCCAGAGAACGAGAACTTATTGTTAAAGAATCGAATGTCGAAACCGGCATTCAATTGCTTTTGTTGTTCCCATTTCAATTGGTCATTTTTAAATGATGCGATGGTTGCTCCAATTGAGGTAGGATCGTTTCCGAAAGTATATCCTGCATTTTGACCAAGATTGTAGCTGTAAATGCTGGTAGAGATTCTTTGGTATTGTGGATTTACGTTTTCGTTTCCAGTGATACCATAACTAGCTCTAAATTTCAAGAAGTCTATAGCATCCACTTTGAAGAAATTTTCGTTTGATACAATCCATCCCAATGAACCGGCATAGAAATTGGCAAACTTATTCTTTTCTCCAAAAGCATAAGATCCATCACGACGTAATGAAACCGATGCGAGGTATTTGTTGCTATAATCATAATCTAACCTACTGAAATAAGACAAATTACGACGCTCATATTGGTAAGAACCTACGCTCAATCCAGAGTTTGGTGCTGTTCCAGTTGCAGAAGAAATATCTGCAAATTCCCATGAGTTAAAAGGAACGTCTTGACGAGAACCGTTGATATTATTACCTGTAATTTTTGCCATAGACATACCGCCTACTGCATCAATGTGGTTATTTTTACCAATGTTTACAGAATAGTTGGCAAAGTTTTCAAATGTGTAGTTGAAGTAATTGGTCTTTTCTTCATACACACTGTTGTGTGATCCTGTAGTTGGAACACCAGCAGCATTCATTGTTGAATTGATATGAGCGGCACCAAAATACACCAATGGAGTAAAGTTTTTAGCCGTTACATCTGTGTTGGTATAACCAAAGCGACTGGTAACTTTAAAATTCTTGAATACATCATACTGCATTTCCAATTTACCATATAACTTATTGGTATTTGCCAAGTTATAAGTATTTTCCAATTGTGTTAACGGGTTAACAATTTCAGAAAGGATGTTGTTACTCGTGCTGTATTGACCAACAACAGTTGGATTGGTATTATATATAGATACAGTAGGGTCGAAATTCAGAGCATTAGAGATAACGCTGTTGATTGAATTTTCTGGAACACCTGCACCTTTAATGTTTACAAAGCTGGTATTGGCGATAAACTTCAATTTTGAAGTAAGATCGAATGTTAAGTTAGCTGTTGCATTCAATCTGTTGAAGAAAGATTTGTCGCCACCACCTACAATACCATCTTGTCCAAGAAAGCCACCAGATAAGAAGTAAGACATTTTATCGCTTCCGCCTCTAGCAGAAACGTTGTGCGAGCGGATAGGTGCTTTGTGGAAAATTTGATCTTGCCAGTTTGTACCTACACCGAATCCACTAATATCTTTAAATATCAATCCGCCGCCAGAAACCACACTACCTTCATTAAGCATGGCAGCATATTCAGAAGCATTCAACACACCAATTTGGTTCAACACTTCTTGCATTCCGTAGTTAGTGCTGTAATTAAATTCAGTTTTCTGATTTTTTCTACCGCCCTTAGTTGTTACCACAATAACACCGTTTCCACCTTTAACACCATAAATGGCCGTGGTAGCGGCATCTTTTAATACACTTATTGATTCAATATCTGATGCATTGATTGAATTCAAATCATTTAATGTTTGGATAGATCCATCCACAACCACCACAGGGTCTGTGCCGGTATAAGAAGGAATACCTCTAATTAATACGGTTGGTTTAGCACCTGGAGAACCCGCTGATATTACGGTTACACCTGACGCTCGTCCTTGCAATGCATCTTCTGCACGCACAGGATGCAACTTTTCAATGTCTGCACCTTTCACTGTAGCAATTGCACCGGAAACTTTTGTTACTCGCTGCACGCCATAACCTACTACAATAACTTCATCCAATTTAGTTTCAACAGCAGTTAATTCAATGTTAATAGGGGAAGCAGTGATTACAACTTCTTTGGTTGTGAAGTTGGTTGATGAAACTACTAATGTTTTGGCAGAGCCAGGAACTGTAATCGTGAAATTACCGTTGGCATCAGTGGAAGCACCTAATTGGGTTCCTTTTACTAGAATAGATGCTTTGCTGATTGCAGCACCTTTCTCATCTGTTACTTTTCCGTTGATTTTTTTGTTTTGTGCCCAAAGAAGGGAAGGGAGCACCATACAAAGGAAGAGAAAAAGGACTCCTCCCATTACTTTTTTCATATGCAAGTTTTAAAGTTTAAATAAAAAAATTATGTCGTTAAATAGAACGTTAAAGTTACCAAAATGTTGAGTATGCTACATTCTTTTTATACATCATGGCTACATCAATACGATGTAAATCATTGATAATCAGTAAATAAAAACTACATCACTACTACATCAAAAATTTATTTTATATTTAATTTTGTAAACAATATGGTTTAATGAATTTTCCTTTTTTACATCATAAACAATTTAATGTGTAAAAATTTTAACAATTTTTTGTATGAATCGTATATGTATACTATTGTTTCTCACGCTGTTACAGTTTAATCTAAATGCTCAAAACACCATTGGTCTGCCCAAAATCATCAATTACAATAAAACAGATTACCATGGAGGGCTGCAAACTTGGGATATTGAACAGGATAAAAATGGTAGCATGTATTTTGCCAATAATGAAGGGCTATTAACCTATGATGGCACATTTTGGAATGTACATGCACTGCCCAATAAAACCATCATGCGTTCGCTTGCTATTGAACCGGATGGAAAAATCTATGTGGGTGGACAAGGTGAAATTGGATATTTCTTTCCTGATACACATGGATTTCTTCGATATACGTCTCTTATTCCTCTTCTCCCAAATGGTCAAGAAAAATTTGCAGATATCTGGGATATAGATATTATGGGTGAATCTGTTTTTTTTAGAGCAACAGACCGTATCTTTCATCTAAACAACAATACCATTTCGGTATATGCCGCTCAATCTGCTTGGGAATTTATGAAAGTGGTGGGCAACAGCGTTTTTGCCCAAGATCAACAACTAGGTCTTTTTCAATTTAGAAACAATAAATGGCTACCAGTAAACAATAATGCCCTTTTAAACAATGAAAGGGTGTCTGGAATGATTGAATTACCTGAAAAAGGAATCTTAGTTAGTACACTAGATCGACATTTTTTTACGCTACAAAACAATCTACTCATATCGAATCCTGCTTTTCAATCAACGGATATTCATTCCTTCTGCAATAAAATGGCCATATTAAATCAAAAAGAATTTGTATTGGCAAGTATTTCGGAAGGTTGTTTTATCGTAAACAATCATGGTGAAATTATTCAACAAATCTCACGGAAAGAAGGGCTACAAAACAATACCGTATTGTGTTTGTTTCTTGATCGCGACAAAAATCTTTGGGTAGGATTAAATAACGGCATCAGTTTTATCGCTTACAATGCTGCTGTAAAATACATTACCCCAAATCCCAATAATGAAGTTTCCGGTTTCTCTTCCAGAATATTTAATAATAAATTGTTTATAGGCACTTCAGATGGTGCGTATACCGTTCCTATTGCACCCAATCAGGAGGATATTAGCTTTAACAAAGGAAAATTTTCACTTATTAGCAACAGTTCCGGGCAAGTATGGCATATTGATGAAGTCAATCAACAGTTGCTCATGGCACATACCAATGGTATTTTTCAATTACACGGACAAGATGCAACCAAAATAGCCAAAGAACCAGGTTGGCTTTTTTTACCAACCAGTGCTATATCTCCTGCACAAAACATCATAATAGGTACCTATACCGGATTGAAAATGATATCCTTCAACAACCAACAATTTACTGACATTGGAAACCTAAAAGGTACTTATGAATCATTTCGGTTTTTAGCAATGGACAACAACAATCAAATTTGGGCCTCGCATCCTTATCGTGGGGTGTATCTGCTCACATTATCTCCTGACAATAAAAGTTATACAGCACAATTGTTTACCGAAAAACAAGGACTGCCCTCAAGTTTGGGAAATCATGTGTTCAAAATCAAAAACAATATCGTCTTTGCAACATTAAAAGGACCTTATACTTTTGACGCTAAAAAACAACGATTTGTACCTTCTCCCTTTCTAATGCCTATACTTGGAGAGAATGAAATCAGGTATTTAAATGAAGATGAATCGGGTAATATTTGGTTTTCAAACGGTAAACAATTGGGTATAATAGATTTTAAAAGACTCCAAGGAAAAACGAAAAACTATATCATTACCTATTTCCCAGAGATTACCGGACAAATCCTTTCTGGATTTGAAAACGTGTATCCGTATAACAACAAAAATATTTTTATTGCATCAGAAAAAGGGGTGATTTTACTGAATTATGAAAAATATACATCCAATCCGTTTAATCTTTCTGTTTTATTAGGCACAGTAAAAGCTATTGGGAAAACAGATAGCATCATTTTTGGCGGCTACCAATCTACAAAAATGGCCAATAATCTAAAAAAAAATTTACCTGAGTTTACACAACTTCCCGCACATTTTAACTCCTTCCACTTTGAATACAGCTCTCCTACTTTTGGTTTACATAATAACATAGAATACAGTTATCATTTGGAGGGATATGATAAAACATGGAGTAGCTGGACCACAAAATCAGAAAAAGATTACACCAATCTTCCCAATGGAAAATATAATTTTCAAATTAAGGCAAGAGACAATCTCAATAACCTTTCAGAAATGATCAGTTTTGGGTTTATTGTGCAACCGTCTTGGTACAATACCAGCTTGGCTTATGTATTTTATGTGTTTCTTTTAATAGTTTTATTGGTACTATTGAATGTTTTACAAAAAAAGAAATTAAATCATCAAAAGCGCACTTATGAGGAAAAACAAGCACAAATAAATATCCAACATCAATTAGAACGTGAAAAAAATGAAAAAGAAATCATTAAACTGCAAAATGAAAAATTAACCAATGAAATGGTTTTCAAAAATAAAGAGTTGGCAGATACTTCCATGCACCTTGTAGAAAGAAGTGACGCATTATTAAAGGTAAAAGATGAATTGCAAAAATTGTATAAAAAATCCAATGAAAACCACGACATCAAAAAAGCGCTTCAATTGGTTAACGATATTGAAAAAAACAACCTCAACTGGGAAAATTTTACCACCCATTTTGATGAAATCAATAATAATTTTCTCAAAAACCTAAAATCAAGATTCCCGAAACTTACCCCTTCCGACTTAAAAGTTTGTACATATCTACAATTGAATCTCTCTTCCAAAGAAATTGCTCAACTCTTAAATATTTCTCTGCGGGGTGTGGAAATTAGTCGTTACAGATTAAGAAAAAAATTGGAGTTATTACCGGAACAAAACCTTGTGGAATTCTTAAACCAAATCAATTAAAATCATTTTGGATAATGGATATTTTTTGCTTCTTAGTTATTGCTTTTTACCGGTAACATTGTTCCCGTAATTTCAAAATCATCAAAATCAACCGTTTGAGATGAAGAAACCTTTAACCCAAAATTCTTTCCAAACAAAGTATTGGCTGGAATACTTTCCAGAAAGATATCGTTTACATAAAAAAAGAAAAACCGTCCTACTTTATTTACGGTAAGTATATTTTTTTCGGATTTGCCTTTTTTGATTGCTGCATTGTTGGTCCATTTTTTTACGTCTGTCCAAATATCATTTTCAGATTTTATGATACTGTAATGACCATTTGAACTGATTTGGAACATATTGGTAGATTTTTTATCTATATCGTAGCAAAATTCAATTCCATACCCCCAATTATCTATGCCGCCCAACCATTCTGTAGAAACCGAAACGCTAAAATCTTTTGCAATATCAATGTTGGCATATCGATTAGAGTGGTACCAGTGGCTCTCTGGAATCACATTAAAAGTGTATTTATTACGTTCAATTTTTATTGAATAATTTTGATCGGCGCCTGTAAACCATCCATTTGTATTATCAGAAAAGGAATCTTTGAACGTAAAAGAAGCCGTTGGGTTATTGGGTTTATCGTATTTCTTTTTTGCCGCGTCCCATCCTTTTTGAACCGCTTCAAGCCTTTTAGCTCTTCCGGGATGGGTATAAGAGCCGATGTCACTCACCGTTTTATCGGTATACGCCAATTTTGCCTGATAGGCATCACCTCCGAGCAAGTAAACAATAAAGCCTGCTGTTTCATCTGCTTCAAGTTCCATATCCACCCTTGTAGCCCCGGGCCTAGGGTTGATAAGATGGTTATTTAGGTGATGTCCCAATTCATGTGCTAAAATCGTCAAAGTTTTCCAATCGTTATTGTTTACTTTGATATCTGCCTCTGTGAAATTTAACCGCCGAACAGATTGTAAAAAATTGGGATTAAATAAGATATATGGTCGATTTTGATCGTCTAAAATAGCCGTACAATTATCGGTTTGAGTACAACTCATAATGATGTACCCGTTTTTTAACCCGTAACGATCCAATATCGAGGTTACCAATGCTTCTACATCGTCGGCACTAGCATAGCCTGAACTTTTTTCACAAATTTTAGTATCTCCTTTTAAGGTACCAAAAAACGATGTACCAAGCGATTTTTGTGCATATGAGGTATTAATTGCATATAAAAAACATAGCAATAGGGATAATTTTCTCATCAGTTTCAGATTATTTGAAATTTGATTGTATTAGGCGAATGCACTTCGTGGCTAATGCATAGCTTTTCCGTTAATTAGCTTCATATTGTTGAATTGAATTTGAAGTTAATACATCTGTTTAATTCAAATAAATTTATCCTTGAAAATACTATTTAATAAATGCAGTTGCGTTATTCCTGTAATAAATATATCTATTACATTTTAACATCATTCAATTGCTTAAAATTAAACCGATCAAACCTACTGATACAATAGCTCGTAATATTCTTTTGCCATTCTGATGCTATCAAACTGGGGAATAATGTCTTTCATACCATTTTTTACAATGTCAAGCCATGCACCATTATTGTTGTAATACATTGGTATAATTACATTTTCAAGAAGGTCGTATAGCGTATTTGCATCTTGCTCATCTAATTCATGTGTGGGAAGATTAGGATTGCCAGCAGTGATGGTAAAACTATTCACACGGTCTTTGGCAAATTCGGGAAACCAACCATCTGGAATACTAACATTAACCGCACCATTCATTGCGGCAGACATACCGCTTGTTCCGGAAGCTTCATGGGTGATACGGGGTGTGTTCAACCAAACATCGGCACCAAGTTTCAATATTTTAGATAATTTCATCTCATAGCCCACCAAAATTGAACAATTGCTATACGTTTTGCAGGTATGTACAATTTTATCAAATACGGCGATAGAAGTATAATCCATTGGATACGGCTTGCCGGCCCAAACAATCTGTACCGGATATTTTTCATTTTTAACCAACCGATCAAAACGTTCAAGATTATTTAACAATAATTCTGGGCGTTTATACCCCCCAAACCGTTTGGCAAATACAATGGTAATCACATTTTCGTTATACATTTCACCATTTTGATCTGCAATTTCTTCAAAAAGTTGCTTTTTAGCTTCTTTTTTTCTTTGAATCAATTGTATATCATTATTATTTCTTAGCGCATTATACATGTGTGCATCATGCCAAAAAGAAAAACTTTGGGCATTTGTAATGGCAATAATCTTACAATCGGTTCTGTAATTGCTCCACACTTTACGACTATTCAATTGGTGTAAATGGGAAACCGCATTGGCTTTGCCAGAAAAACGTAAAGCGGTAATGGTATGATCTAAAGTATGATCAAGTTCAACACCTTCTACATGTGTAATCTTTTTCACTTCTTCCATCGAAACCCCACAAAAAAAACCTAATTTCTCTAAAAAGTACAAATTGGATTGTTCATTTCCACCTGCTTCAGGGGTATGATTGGTAAAAACCAGTCTTTTTCTAACTTCCTCCACATCTTTATATTTTTTATATAAATGAAAAGCCAATGGCAACGCATTTGATTCATTTAAATGATATATATCTGGCTGCCAACCCAAAATATCCAATAATTTAGCCCCTCCATCACCCAATAAAATGGCAGCCGCCGCTTTTGTTTCGGGGTTAGAATCATACAATTTGTGACTTATCGTTTTTGCGAGATAATCGTTTTCAGGCAAATCAGTACTTAAAAAAAACACTGGTGCCACTGAAAAAACAGAGGGAGGTAAATACCAAGCGGTTACCATTACAGGATGCCCTGATACAATAATTGTAAATTTAATATCAGTTTTTTCTAAAATACCGTACACTTTTTCTTGAAACAACACGTACATAGTTTGATCTGGCTTTCTAGCTTGATCATAATAACCATATTTCCATAAAATACCAATACCAATAATATTTTGTTGTAATTCAAAAGCACTTTTAAAATGCGAACCAGCAAGAAATCCTAAACCGCCTGCATACGTTTTTAAAGCTTGATGAATCCCAAACTCCATACAGAAATACGCTACTTTTTTTTGGTACAATGGATGAATGGAGTAAGGATGAACATACGGTAATCGCATAGATAAAATTAAATTTTGATAGAATACATACTCGTACAGATTACTGTTTTTCGTAACGACCTGTAATTTTTTCTGGTTTTATTCTATACATCACATATCTAACTTTATTTTTATTTTTTTCTATTTCCACTGGGTCATCATGTTCATCATGTTCAAATTTGTGGATGGTACTACTGGTTTGTAATGGGAAAATCCTATTAAACAAAAGGTCTTTTGCAATTTCAGCAGCCTCGTTTTTAAGTTCTTCAAAAGAACCATTTACAATTACACTTTGCCAATTGCGCATATCCATTAAGATATCCACTTCAAAACAAACATGTTTATTTTTTCTGAGGATATTCAATTTGGCTCCCTCTCCTGTTTGTCCATAGATGAAATCGCCATCAAACATATATGTTACCGGAACAATATATGGATGTACGCCATCAGAGCAAGCCAATCTACCAATCACCTGACTAGAAAGAACATTATTGATTTGCTGTTCACTTAATTCGCCCATCATAATTCTTAAATTTTAAGTCTTCAATAGATCATAAATACAACCTATTATGTATGATCATTTTCATTTAATAGGCTAATTCAAGTAATACAAAAATTACACCAACAAAGGCAATTCAATGGCTGCTTATGCAATAAAACAGGCGATATTTCCATTTTCAAAATAAAACAGTATCTTTGCTTAAGTTTTAACCTCTCCGTCCGCTGATATTTCTTCCGTGACAAAGTTCATCAGATATGTGTAAGATAGGTTTTTCGATTTCTGAAACCTTTCAGATTTATTTTTAATTTAAATTTTTTCAATTTGTTATTCGAACAATTATCATTGATTGAGCCTATCCTGAAGGCGCTCAGCAATGAAGGCTACACTAAGCCAACCCCTATTCAGGAACAATCTATTCCTATTATTCTTCAACGCAGAGATTTATTGGGCTGTGCTCAAACAGGAACAGGAAAGACAGCGGCTTTCGCAATACCGATATTGCAACTTTTACAACAAGATATAGCTGAAGGCAACTCTATACCAGGTATAAAAGCTTTAATTTTAACACCTACCCGCGAATTGGCTATTCAAATCAATGAAAGCTTTATCTCCTACGGTAAAGAACTAAAATTTAAACAACTTGTAGTTTTTGGTGGCGTTTCGGCACACCCGCAAATTAATGCTTTACGCAATGGCGTTGACATTCTAATTGCTACACCCGGAAGATTATTAGACCTTGTTAACCAACGATTTATATCGCTTTCTCAAATCAAATTTTTTGTATTAGACGAAGCAGACAGAATGTTGGATATGGGATTTATCAATGACATTAAAAAAATCATTGCCAAATTACCTACAAAAAGACAAACCTTATTTTTCTCGGCTACAATGCCTACAGAAATTGCACATCTTTCACAAACCATTTTATCAAACCCTGTTAAAGTTGAAGTAACCCCGGTTTCTTCCACTGCAGAAACCATCCAACAAAAATTGTTTTATGTTGAAAAACACAACAAAAAACAATTGCTCAACCATTTGTTAAAAGATGGTATTATTAAAAGAGCTTTGGTATTTACCAGAACCAAACATGGTGCTGATAAAGTGGTAAAAGACCTTCAATCAGCAGGCATCAAAACCGAAGCAATCCACGGAAATAAATCTCAAATTGCTCGTCAACGCGCTTTAACCAATTTTAAAAACGGACAATTAAGAATATTGGTAGCTACAGACATTGCTGCACGTGGTATTGATGTGGATGATTTAACCCATGTGATCAACTATGAACTGCCCAATATTCCTGAAACGTATGTACACCGAATTGGTAGAACAGGAAGAGCCGGTGCCGATGGCATTGCTTTTTCTTTTTGTGATGCAGAAGAAAAAGTATTTCTGAGA
>Ga0164294_10005009_pt1 | contig 11424 bp, 10 predicted proteins | sample GEODES005metaG_FD_111479 | JGI IMG/M metagenome (GOLD analysis project Ga0164294, IMG submission 111479) | Oligotrophic lake water microbial communities from Sparkling Lake, Wisconsin, USA - GEODES005 metaG | ecosystem: Environmental > Aquatic > Freshwater > Lake | place: USA: Sparkling Lake...
CATTCGTACCCTCCTGTCCGGTCTCGCCACGCCCAATGTCCGAAACGTAGTGGAGGCGATTTCGCCCTTTGGGTGAACGTATGGCCGGCTAAAACGTTGCCTGGCGGGCTTCGGCAATAATCCCGGTCTCCGACGTGACATAACTATACTCTCAAAATTTAATGGCTATCTCTAGGAAGTCTTCAATGACCCTTCGCGGACATAAGTTCAAGTGGAGGGAAAGCGTGAAATAGGTTAAAGCGCTTTTCTCGGACTAGGGTGGTACTCGCTGGTAATACAGCAATCATCAATGGCAACTATCAGAAAAAATTTAGGATATTCAAGCGCCTTTTGGGGTGATTAGTAGAGTCAATATTTTTTGGATATTTGTTTGTAGTGAGCAATAGCAGTTCATTCGCAGTATATTTTGATTAAAAATGTGGCACTTAGGCGACACAAATTAAAGCTTGGGTTTATCGAACATGAAAGCAAAATGCATACCTACCTTGTCGATGGTAGCTTTTGATGTGGTCTGCTTTTGGCTTAGGATGCAGGCACAATATCTAGACCTGAAGAGCACGTGTTGAGACGGCCGGGCTTTAAGGCAGTCATTGGAGGATCGGAATTGTCTGGGACAAAGAATCTGAAAATAGGTATCGCGGTCGTCGGACTGGCAATTTCAGCATTTGGATGCTTCCTCACGTATCAGTCTTGGCGGGCTGAGCGAGCCGCAATCGGTCTTGACCTCTATGCCAGCCTTCCGCTTGGTGCCACAGCTCAAGCCGCTATGAGCCGAGCAACTTATGACCTGCGGCTGCCACGTGATGCCCGCATGTGGGAACTAGAGGCCGACAGGCTCTTGAAGATAAGTCTCGAAGAAAACGCCACGTCGGCGCGTGTTGCACTTAGAAGGGCTCGTTTGCTTGCACCTATGCGCTCTTCGATCCGTATGCGCGAGACTTACCTCGCTTTGCGGAAGCCTGAGTCCGGGACAAGCTTTAACCAACACTTTCTCGAATGGCACCGTCTATCCCCCCACGACACGACTATGCAGGATTGGCGTTTAGCCATTGCAGCTTCTGGCTGGACAAGGCTGGAGCCAGAGGCGCGTGATCGAGCCTTGAATGATGCCGAAGATCTATGCCTGAGATGGGGAAAGCAACGGACGATACAATTCGTAAACAAGTCGGGATCGGAAGCAGGACTTGCGACAGCACTGCGATTAGAGCGGGTCAAACAGAAATGCGTTGGCGGCTAGCCTTGCCAAGTTGATCGTTTGATGCAGCGCGCCGACGACGCTGTTTCCTTCGACGCGCTTTGGCTCCCATTCCACCACAGAAACCCAATAAGAACGCCCAAAGCGCCGAAATAGCAGGGATAGACATGGGAAAGTCTACAAGACTTTGGGCAATTGTCGCACCTGCACCTAAAAGCAGGGCAACGGCCAGTACCGGTGAAGCAGACCGCACTTTGACCCCGTTCACAGCGAAAAGAACAATGCCGGCGAGAAGGACCCCCCAAGCTGCCAAGCCAATCAAACCAGTTTCCGAGGTAACCAACAAGATTGAATTTTGGGGTGTAATCACAATCATCGATGATGCGACCTGAGGTGCGTCACGGAATGGTTCCATCGCTCGCGCAAACGTACCTGCGCCCCAACCAAGGATTGGCCGCATACGTGTAAGATCCAGCGCCGGCTCCCAATCGGCAAAACGTCCGTCAAATCCTTGCGCTAACTCGAGCGGTCGGATCGACAGCCCCAATTGCTCCGAAGCATTCCAACTGATGAACATAACCAGTAGAGCCGCGACACCGAATATGCTCGTCCTAAGGTGAGCTCGGGGGCTGACAATGAGGGCAAGGCCGAGTACGATTCCTAATGACAAGATCCATGCGGCGCGCGACATGGTTAGGAATATGCAAGCGGCAGCGGCAGCGGCGATAGTGAGGGCCCCAACCCTGACCCACAGTCGCTGCTTTCCCTTATGTCGGCGATCTTCTGCTACGAATGTTCCTAAACATGCCGAAAAGGCCATCACCATCAGAATTGCAAAGGTATTGGCGTTCAGGAACGGTCCCTCCATAGCAGTCTCACCGCCCGACTGCTGGAACAACCTTCCGGACAAGCCTGAAGAGTGCAGCATAAATGCGTGCACGATCACCGAGAATGTCAAAATGCCGAGCAGCCAAAGAACAATCTCACGGCGCTCGCGATCAGCTCCAAAAATAGCTCCAAATACGAAGAAGGCGACGGCTGAGCCCATGGAAACCATCGCGCGAAGCGTCAGGTCAACGTCAACCGTCACGCTTTGGACCGGAAACCAAGATTTGTCGCCACCCGTTAAAACGGGAATCGGGAGGAGTTGGGCGGCCATAACCAACCAGACTAGGACCAATCCGGTCAGGGCCCACTTTGGATTTGGCACCCTCGCAAATGCGGCTTGATTATTTTTGTCAATTAAGGCCAAGACCAATAGGCAGGAACTGATCGCGGCGAAGGCCGCTGAATCAAGCGGATCTTCAGCACCTTGCCGATAGATTGCGCCAAATAGCACAACAAGCACGATTAATGGCCAACACCATGGCCTTAAAACTTCCTGCCAGAGTTGGCTGAATTCGCTTGGACGTTGTGGCAATTTCACAGGTGGCTCGGCGTCACGATTGGCCCTCTGCAGGTTATGCCTGGATGCCCCCGTCGCCAAGTTTCGTTTACCCTACCTAGTTGTGAGTTGAACAGCTTCATTGTTAGAGCCATGTCTGCCCAGAGCATTCATAACGTGCAAGTGTAGCTCTAAGCAATCCCACTTAGGCTGACCACTCAAAATCCTTCATACGGGGTTCAATTGGAAGACAGTTAGGTGTAAAGGAGCGCGCGATTACTGTTGGAATTCTAGGGTCTTCTTTATCGCATTCTGCAGCGGAATTACGGCATTAAACTTGCTTTAGTTTCGATGAATTCTCATTTTGGACCTTTCAAATTACAGACTTTTCCAGATCGGGTGGAAATTGGATGAAGTTAATCGGCGGACCTAGACCACGTCCAAACCGGGTGCCAGCGATAATCGCGCTGGCCGGACTGTCGAGCCTTGTCGTCGGCTCTGCGGGTATTCTTGTTTGGAGCTCATACGCACCACCCACGACATTGCCCGCAGGCCTAGAGAAGTTGCCGCCACTGCCCCCAGCTCCCGCAATCCCAAATGACCCCATGGAACTTGCATTTGGATCCGACAGGCCTGACTGGAACCTATCTGAATTCAACGTTGAAGGGACGGCCAATAACCCTTCGGTCTATGCGAATGTAAGCAAGGAAGACGCCCGCCGTTTCAACCAAAACCTGCCGTTTGCAGCGGACCTCGGTGCACCAGCTCGCCCCTTTATTTTGATGGCGAACAGCCCACTTGATCGTTCGCGTGCGATGCATTGTATGAGCCTCGCTGTGTATTATGAAGCGGGTTCAGAAAGCGCTAGTGGCCAACATGCTGTTGCACAAGTAGTAATCAATCGGGTGCGGCATCCCGCTTGGCCACATTCTGTCTGCGGTGTCGTGTTCCAAGGCTCTGAGCGACCAACCGGTTGCCAATTCACCTTCACCTGCGATGGCGCGTTGAAGCGGCCACCAAGTGGACGTCGTTGGCGGATGGCCCAAGCCGTGGCCTCGTCGGCCTTAAACGGATATGTCGCCACCGAAGTCGGCTTAGCAACACATTACCACACCGATTGGGTTGCGCCGCGCTGGGCTCCTAGCTTGAAGAAGTTAACCCAACTCGGCACACATATCTTTTATACATGGAAGGGCAAAGGTGGGACGCCAGTGGCTTTCACCACCCCCTATCCAGGAAAAGAAGCTTGGCCGCGCAGGGCAGCAGCTACGGCTCCCGAACTGGGAGAGGCTGTTATTGAGCCCGACCCAACAGGTGTTTCGGGACTTAGCGAAATCGATTTGGCAAAGTTGAATGCTTTGCGTACTCCCAACTCTGCAAATCAAGCGCAGGATGGCGCTAATGGGCCTGAACCCAGCCACAATACCAATGTACGCGCGCGCGTAGAAGCTTTAGCCGCCCAACAAAGCAGTGCAAGCGGTTTGGACGATCTAGACCCTCCCGCCCCGTTCAGGTTGCCCGCACCTGGAAAAGATGGACTGATGCCGGATCCCGATATCTCCCAGTTAGTGGCGAAGCCGCGTACGTTGCCTGATCAAGCAAGCTCTCGCGCCCAATCCGCGCAAACCGCTTCACCAGCTACCCAACAAAGCACGCCAGCTCGCGATAAGCAGAGCAGTCGTGCCTTGGACGGTCTGTAATCTTAGGTCGGTCGCTTTTGTATGGAACCTGACCTGAAACAAAGCCGAACATTCGTGCTCCGAGCGAGAACGCGAAATGGTGTGTTTTGGCGGAGTGCCATTCTGGCCGGAGGGAGCCTGATCTGTCTCAACATCAGTCCTTGGCTTAGCGTGCTTTTCGGCCTAGTGGTATCTATTGTCCTATTGCGCCCAGCGACAGCTATCTTCTGCTTATTAGGACTGGCTGCGTTGCTGCCACAAGTCAATTTGCACATTTTTGGCCCCGAAGCGGGCGAACCGGCGATCGAATTTATACTGGCGTGGTCAGCCCTTTTCCTAACCGCGCTTCTAATGGCACGCAGGGATTGGCGCCTTGGGACTATTACGAAAATCGCTCTGAGTTTGGGCAGTCTAGGAAGCTTATTAGCTTTAGCCACCTCTACTTCATCGGTCATTAGCTTTGTCGCGCTCGCTCAATTTTTTATCCCATTGTTCATACTGAGCGTGTGGCTAGACAATCTCTTCCGTCCAGCCACCTGCGCGTTTGAAGCTCCTTACGCAATTGCAGGCGTCTTGTCGGCTTTTGCATTTGGTTGTCTAGGGGTCTATGTCATCGGCAACGGGTATGAATACAATAAGGTCGACTTTAACGGCTTGGCTTGGCAGCCCCAGATTGTAGGATTATTCCTTGCCCCGCTTGCCATCTTGATCGTTTATTTGAGGCGGCTTTCCCTATGGTTAAGGCTCACTATTCTGACTGTGAGCCTTGCATTGGTCTGGCTAGCCTGGAGCCGAACGGGCTTAGCGGGACTTGTGTTGGTTGCTGCACTTGAAGCGCTGCGCCTTGCTTCTGAGAAGTTTCGGAAACCTGACAGCGCCGCAGAGGGGCCTAAAGACCGCCGGCGGCGTCGCCTTTCCCGACTCGGATTAGGGAGCTTGTATGCTACCTGTATCATCGGGTCCCTTTGGTACGCTAGCGGGACATCTGAGGCAGTGATCAAGCCAAACGCACCGTCCCAATTGTTCAATTTAGATGGATATACAATGTCGCGGGGCATGCCGATTGCACGTTCCTATGGCAATTTCGAAAGTCATCTTGCGACTGGCATCGGGTTTGGGGTGCCCTCAGATCCGCGGTTATTGGACCCCTACATGGCTAGTGAGAACCTTAAGATTCTTAAAACTGAGGGGCGATTTGTAATTCTCATTGATAAAGGCAATTCCTATACAGCGATTTTTGAAGAGTCCGGATTGCTGGGGGCCCCGATCTGGCTCGCGCTATTCCTCCTTTTTCTTTATCGCGCAGCAGAAACAGGCCCAGTCGGCCGCGCCTTGGCAATTTTGTTCATTGTCTGCGCGCTGGGAGAAGCCTTTATATTCTCGGTCAGCGGCATTGGTTTATTATTCTGGACGTCGTTAATAGCGGCCGCCGGCTTTGCGAAGCAGCCTCGACGGCGTGCCTCGCATCTGGTTCCGGCAGAATACACCTATGACAAGCTGGTCAAAAACCGCCGAGCCGAGGACCAGAACTAGAGGTCCGCCAAAACGGCTAACCGGGCTTCAAGTCTCCCCGCGTCACATGCAACCAATCTACCTGGTCAGCCTCCAAACGGACTGAGGTCAGGCGACCCGTCGCATAGGCGCCGGTGTCTACGCCAATGCGGCGATGATCGGCATAAGGCTCCATGTCTGGGGAATGACCATGCACCACAATCACTGGCAATGCGCGTCGGTCCTCGAGAAAATCGCTTCGTATCCATAAAAGGTCTTCGTCGCGCTGCGCTTCGATCGCTTTGCCTGGCCGAATGCCCGCATGGACGAAGAAATAGCCACCCATGCGATACGCGAGACCGAGCTTTTGATAAAAATCCATATGGGAACTGGGGATAGAGCCTAACAATTGCTGCGCTGCGGCTTCCCAAACCTCAGGCTCAGAGCGCGCGGTTGGCGGCGTGACACCATAGGAGAGCATGGTCGGAGCACCGCCAAATTGCAGCCATTGGGGGCCAAATTCGGGATGTTGTAGAAAGGTCAGAAGGGCGTCCTCATGATTACCCTTCAAGAATACCCAGTTAAATCGATCATTCGCCTTGGCTTCAATCAAAGCGTCAATCACCCCGCTTGGATCGTCGCCCTTGTCCACATAATCGCCTAGGAAAATGATTGTGGGGCGGACTTGATCGAGTTGTGCACTTTTATTGGCGATGGCTTCGAGCATGGCTTGCAGGAGGCCGAGACTGCCATGAATGTCGCCGACCGCGTAAGCGACTTTGCTCGCGGGCATGAATTGGGTGCGCTGCTTCTCTACTTTTGACCACTTCCAAAACGACATCTACGCTAAAACACCTTTTGGACCAAAGAAAACAGACTGACTGTACGTGGCGGCTATCCTAGTCGCTTTTCCCTCACATGCGAAGCAGAGTCTGCGGTGTCCTGCGCGCTGCCCACCCTTTGGGGCGCGCATTTACTAATTCGACCGACCACCAGCGGGGCGTATGGATAGGACGACGGGTTCCGACATATCCGGACCATCAGCAGAGGGTTCCCACGCCGACGCTAAGGCAATGGTTGGGGACTGAGTTTCGCTTTCGCGACGCACTGTGGGGACTCGCGTTTCACGACTTGTGAACATGCGCGTGTTAGGCCGTTCAGATTGAACGGCATCAGCCCAATCTAACATAGATGTCGTCGACTGACGTTTGACCCAAGTATAGCCGGTTTCCTGAAACCCGACGACCCAGTCATTGAGGTTGTCCAAGACAAGGTCGCCTTGGACAGTTGCCACGACGAGAACGGCATGCAAACTGGTACGCGGTGAAACAGCGACAGCCAAATAAAGCGCAGTCTCGGGGATTCCAGCAGCAATCAGCGCACGCCGTTTCTCAAGGGCAAAATCCTCACAATCGGCCAAAGGACGAGTCCGCAGGGAGCTATATTCCGGCGCAGATAGAGGCATTGTCCAAAACTCTGTGCGACCAAAGGCGATTTGGTCTGTCACCCCGATCATGGCCCGATTGATCTGGCGGTTAATCTGGTTGATTTGGGCTAAATCTTGAGGGGTGGCTGCGAACGCCCGAATTGGCCGGGTCCTAGGACCAGCAAGCGTGTGGGTCGGGTCTGCTTCACTCAAATCAGGCCCCATGCCGGTTAACATAAATCCGTCTTCTTGCCGCTTCGGACTTGAGCGCGGGATAGCTGTGACGTTACAAAGCTGCGGCTGACGTCTGCAGAAGTCAAGCAAACCCTCTGGCGCTGTCTCGCGTGCGCCCATAACCAAGGCTGGCGCTGGGCTACGCTTTATTGGCTGAACTGCCGGATGAAGTATTGCCCAATCGGCGCGTTGTGGCGTTTTTGCACCTTCTAGGACGATCGGCCGACTGTGAAGAGGCGCGTTATCAACTGAGACCGCATCAGAAAGCGCTTGCGTCCTTGGTTCTTCGACCTTCAAGCCCGTTTGTGGTAGCGGCTTTGGCCACTCGAGCGCTGGACTAGGCGTAGTGACTGTGGAGCAGGCCGCCGTAAGCCAAAGCATTTGACCAACTATGAATAAGCTGACTGAGCGTAACTTCACTGAACCTTCCCCCGGTTGAGAGGTCAGTGTCCCACAAACGTAATAAAACTTGGATTTTCTATTTGATAAAATTTTACTAGACTGCATTAATATTGATAAATTAATTATTTAATTTAGATTATGATGATTTATATTGTATTAAAAGGAAATATAATTCTTGCGGTCTCAGGCTGAAGACAGTAGAAATTCAGATTTCCCGAACTGAAAAAGCTAGATTCGCTGCCATGATGCTTGGCCTGTTCGGATTTTCCGACGCATTCACCCTGAAAAGCAAATATCTACCACACCCAACAAATAACCAATGCGTAAGTACAAGAATTGGCGCACCATTTATGATTTCAATCTATTCCAATAGGCTGGGCGCAGGTTATAGTCAGAAAGGTTTTGTAGAAGCGGGAAAGGCCTAAGAAATTCATGAATAAGCCTTTCATCGCAATAATACTTCTCCTCCTATGCTCCGCTCAGTTTAGTGAAGTAGAAGCTCGACAACCGATAGCAGCAACGGGCGACCTCGGCAGCACCACAACAGACGGCAATACCTTTTGGGTAGCCGCTCAATTGGCCCTGCAACGCGGCGAGAGCGAAGCGGCGTTTACCTCCTCAGATCGCGCCTGTCAGGAAGGAACCGCAATCGCATGCTCTGTGGCAGGGGAAATGATCGTCCAAAACCAGACAAAAATGGGCACTCCCGAACAAAGTGTCGCCTTGTTTCAAAAAGGGTGTAATCTTGGCAATGCCAATGCATGCCAAGGTTTGGGGCTTATGCTGGTGCAAGGCATCGGCATAACGGCTGACGCCAAAAAAGGGCAGAACGTCATGCAAAAGGCCTGTCAGGCCAGCAATGCCATGGCCTGCGTCAATTTAGGACTCATGTTTAGATTAGGGTTGTTCGGTTCGGCTAATCACAACGAAGCCGATCTCTATTTTAAGCGCGCTTTAGCGCTGCAACCTGATAATGAAATGGCGCTTCAGGCCATGGAAGAAAATAGTCAGACGACGCAGGTCAATCCCTCCACCGGCGCACCGCCAAAGCCAACAGCCCCGACAACTCAAACGATAGAATTACGCGGCAAGCTCACAAACACTTCCGCCCCTATGCCCGCATCTGACACAGTGCAAAAGTTGGTGCCAACAAGCTGTTGGGATAGCGTAACAACGCCATGGAACGCGGCGCGCGAAGCTGATCCGGTTAAACCAACTTGGAACACCGCGGCGGTAGCTCAAGCTGTCACATTGAGTGACACGCAAACAATTGGCCTGTTGATATTGGTGGCCAGCAAATCAGGGGGTGCTGTCACCCCTGGCACTCAAACGCTTGCGGCCTGTCAGAGCCACTTTGAAGCGGCACTCAAGAGAGTTGTGAATCAGCCATGGAACATTGCGCCCAATTCTTTAGCCGAGAACACGCTGATTCAAATGAACCCGCCAATCGATTTGGCTGAAGGCACCGAGACAAGGGAACAAACACTCTTGCTCATAATTGACGCAGCCGGGGGTGGCCCGCGGCGCCATGCACAAGCCGACAAGGCCTTTGCCTTATTCCGGGTCAATTGTGATGCCGGAGAAGTTACACCCCACTTCCTCTTCCAAACCGACCGACAAGGGAAATTGGGACAAGCAATGACCGGCTCTAACGCCGCACCTCCAGCAGCGGTCTCCGATCGCGCCCGACGATTGGGCTGCGCACCCGAATCAGAGCGCCGCCTCTGGACCCAATTGAGCGGCTTGGATGCTGCCCTGTCACTTCGATTTGAACAGGATCAACAGCAAACCCCTTGAATAGAGGTGTGCTTTCGCCCACTTGAGGGCGGCTGGTGGCGCACTCTGCCACATAAGGAGAAATGTCATGGGTCCAGTTGAATGGCTTTTGAATACAGTTCTAGGTCTCTTCCTCTGGGTCGTGATTGCCGGGGCTGTGATGAGCTGGCTCGTCGCCTTTGACGTGATCAATTTGCGTAACCGCTTTGTCGCGACGATTTATGATACGTGCGAACGCCTAACAACGCCCGTGCTTAACCCGATCCGCAAAGTGATCCCCAATCTAGGCGGTGTAGATTTGTCGCCTGTCGCGCTGATCATCGGTATCCAGTTTCTGCAAAACTTCGCTGTTCCCCTCATCCCATTCTGATCAGAATGCAGCGCCCTGACCTTGTTTGAGCAGGGCCACACAGGATAGAGAAAGGCCTCTCTGACACTGAGGCGAGGACTTCCTATGGGCGCACGGATTATTGACGGCAAAGCCAATGCAGAAGCTGTCGATCAAGAAGTCGCGCACGACGTTGGGAGGCTGGTCCAAGCCTATGGTGCACCCCCTTGCCTGTGTGTGGTGCTTGTTGGCGATGACCCTGCGAGCCAGGTCTATGTGCGAAATAAAGGCCGACGGACGCAAGCCACTGGCATGGTCTCCCGCGAGATCAAACTTCCCGCCAGCGTCGGCCAAGCGGAACTTGAGAGCCAGGTCAGAGCTCTTTCGGCTGATCCTGACGTTGACGGTATCCTCGTTCAATTGCCTTTGCCGGCTGGCCTAAACAGTGATGCGGTTATTGCCTGTATTGACCCGGCAAAGGACGTGGACGGCCTGACTGAGGTTTCAGCCGGACGACTGGTTCTGGGTCGACCGGGCCTGCGCCCTTGCACGCCAACAGGCTGCGTCATCTTGGCGAAGCGCACATTAGGCGACTTGACCGGCGCTCATGTCGTCGTGGTCGGCCGTTCTATTCTGGTTGGCAAGCCAGCAGGGCTCTTATTTCTCGCCGAAGATTGCACCGTCACGCTGGCCCACTCGCGCACCCGCGACCTCGCTTCTGTCTGTCGCTCGGCCGATATCTTGGTGCCAGCAGTCGGTCGTCCAGAGATGGTCAAGGCCACATGGATTAAGCCTGGCGCGACAGTGATTGATGTCGGGATCAACCGCGTCGACAATCCCTCTAAGGGCGCCGGTGCTACGCGCCTTGTTGGCGATGTCGCCTATGGGGAAGCATCTGAAGTTGCCAGTGCCATCACACCGGTTCCGGGCGGCGTGGGTCCGATGACCATTGCCTGCCTCCTACAAAATACCTTGCAGGCTGCTTGTGCCCGCCGTGGTTGGACAGTGGGCTAACCTAGCAGCCAGTCCCGCTTGTCAGAATAAGCTAATGTGCGACAACGCAAAGGCGGATGTCTGTCTCCGGGGGAACCATTATGCTGCGTTTTCTGATCGCCTGCCTGTGCTTGATCTGGGTAAGTCCCGCTCTCGCGGACGCGTCCTTTAAAGCGACCTCACCCAACGGGACAATTTTGGTGGAGGTTGGTAGCTCTTTCGGCGAGGCGACCTATCAGATTAGCCGCGCGGGTAAGCCGGTGATTACGCGGTCGAAAATGGGCTTTTTGTTCACCAACGCACCGAAGTTCGACCGCTCGCTTTCGGCCATCAGCCACACCACGAGTTCGTTTGACGAGACTTGGGACCAGCCCTGGGGTGAGGCCAAGTCGGTCCTGAACCGCTACAACGAACTGACCGTCACATTTCAAGATGGTAGAGGCGCACCGCGGCAGTTTTCTGTTACCTTCCGCGTTTATGATGATGGCGTCGGCTTCCGCTATCATTTTCCAGACC
>Ga0164294_10005010_pt1 | contig 11422 bp, 9 predicted proteins | sample GEODES005metaG_FD_111479 | JGI IMG/M metagenome (GOLD analysis project Ga0164294, IMG submission 111479) | Oligotrophic lake water microbial communities from Sparkling Lake, Wisconsin, USA - GEODES005 metaG | ecosystem: Environmental > Aquatic > Freshwater > Lake | place: USA: Sparkling Lake...
ACGGCATCGACCTTTGAGTAATGGAAGACCAGAAGGACTGAAGGATCGGAGAAGTGATCGGTCATGATATGATGCTTGTACTGACAACAGTCGTTGATAATATTTCTCAATAGAGAATAAACCTTTGAAGACACAGGTAAAAAGCCAAACAGCCAATTCTGTAAGTAGAGCAAAGTTGAAGAGTCTTCTATCTTCACCTCAAGCAACGCCGCATCGATTTTATCCATTCCTTTATTGACGTTCGCAGCACTCTGCACCATATCACGAATAACATGATGCCATATGGAATCATCTTCAGATGCTATGATGGAGTGGGCATGGTACTTGCTGTGGTGAACCAAATCTGAGAAGTATCTGTCGTCCTCGTCTTGATCGGTCGTTGCATCACTCACTCGCTCTGCGGATAACTGTAACTGCTGTAATCGAGTCTGCCATTCGCCCAATTCATCGAACGAATCTATAGACTGGTTTCGGGCACTTAGTTCCATTTGGTTATACCAAGCTTCCTCCTCAGCCTCTTCGTCGCCCATTTGAATTACAGTAAGTCACGTAAAGTTACCGGTGAGTTTAACTTCAATCGTTAAACTTCAATCTCTGCTGCACTGCAGTGAAAACGAAGTGTTTGAAAAATTGAACACTTTTCGCAACGGTTCTTTTCTCAGGGCGGGGCTTTTCGCAGAGCCTCATTTAATTTGTTTCAAGAATTTGCGCTCAATCTTGAGTTATTGTCTGCTCGAAATGACAAGGATAATGAATCTACGAGGAAAACACATTTGATTTAACAAGATGGATACAGGGTCCCAGTGCGCATCATTCGTCTCCGCTTGACAGGTCGGCTGACTGTCCAGTTATGGCTAACAATAGTGGAAACAATGTTGCATTGAAAAAATATGGGAGACCCAAAAGCTCCACATCTAGCTTCACCTCTACTTTAAGCTTTCCATCAAGTGATTTATTTTCGAATTCGAGTGCTAATAGCTGCCCTTCCTTGAGACATTCTGATGAGAACATAATAAATTCGACACATATAGCCTCCAGCGATGCGATCAGTCGGTTGTCAAAGTCTTTAAACGAAGACTTTTTGTCTAAGAGGAAAATTAATGATGATAAATCGTTTGTGGGCGGTAGTCAAAGAAGCAACAAGCTAAGGAGGGATTCTCCAAAGATGAGGTATGTTCTTTGAATGCTCTTTACCAAGCCATCGAGTGCACAATTGATGTCTGGATGTATCGCTTGTAAATATAATGACTCTCAGGAAGAAGCGGGAAGTGTCCCTCGTTGAGTTGATCGACCAAGGAGCACAGGAAGACGTTGATTTGCTGTTCAATTGCTTGGAAAACAAGGGGATAATGAGCTCGTTCCAGGTGGTGCTACCTGAACGATATTCGAGCGAGCAGAGGACGCGTTGCCATGGCTGGTTGCTGAACCAGTTGGAGTTCGAGGAGGAATGCAAAGGGAACATCGTCGTGTACAAGCATAAGACACGGAAGGTGATGATGCCCTGCTAAGTCTAGAGATGCCATGTAGCATTTTGTGTTTGCTAATGAGTCCATGATTCACAGGCCAACGAATTCGCAGCTGCGTTAAAGCAGTCGTCCAAATGCAGTAGTCTGGGCGCAAGAGTAAACCAGCAGAGCGGCTTTCATGCAGCTCTGGGCATCAGCTCCTCCAATTCTTTCCATTCCAACAGCAGCAGCGAGCATTTGAAGATCTTTGCTTCGAGCAGCGATCAGATCGAAAGATCACGATCCTCCAGCGCCCCGCAGAGTAACCGCAGCTTATCCACCTCCACTGCCTCCATTGTGGTCTCGTCCGATGTGATCCGGGAGAGCAAGTTCCACACGCTGCGTCCCACTCTGCAGACGAATCTGTATGATGATGACGATGCATCTGACAGCCTACGCGAGTCCCCGGCATTGTTCCCCCCCGCCTCCTCCTACTCCCCATTCAGCGATCCGCGCGGAGCCCCTCCTCTTCTGTCCCCGCTGGAAGGACTAGATCACATCCTCGAGAAGGGCTTGCAACTGAATGAGTCTGGCAGTAGGCATCGCCGAGTCTTTAGTGATGATATGAATACCGGTCTTTCGGTCGGGAAAGGGCGGGTCCTTGCTGATGCTTGCTTCCCTCCAGCAGAAGAAGAAAGGCCGGAGAAGCTGGTCCACTACACTTCCACGACGGGCGATAGCTGCATGCTTGTCCTCCCTGTGCCTTCTATAGATGATGTTACCAACTTCCTCGACGATCAACAAAGACGCGCAGCGATGATGACTGATTGTGCGCCTGCAGATGGTACGTCTCCTTACCTTATAATGTATGCATGTCGATCTAACACCGGTCGTTGTTAATCTCAGATTGCAGCAGCGATGCTAGCACGGTCATAGACGAGTCGTTCCAGGAATGGTTAGACGAGCCGTTCTCCACTGAAGGCGGCCGGCCACACGATGGACCCGTCGCTAACGATCGACTACCAAACCCAGACGATCCCCATGGTGATGTGCCACCCTTTCATCATCACCGTGATGTGCCACCCTTTCACCCTTGGTCAAAGGCGATTTCGAATGAGGTGTACTTCACCTCACTCGCAGCTCCTAACGTCAAGTTCGTCGGAACTAGCAGTGACAACATCCATCTTCCTCCGAAGTCCCCCCAGACCGAGAGGTCCGTCGCTCATAGAAGTGGCACTAGTCCCGGGATCTTTAATAACTACTTCGTTTCGAGCAAGGGTCATCTAGTCCGATGCAAGACAGAGCCTATGCTCAATGCGCACAATCTCGAAGAGAGTCCGAGCAACGAAGAGCAGTCACTATATCCGCAGCCGCTATTCAGTACCAGCAAGACCCTAGTCCACTTCTTGACTCCGATTGCCTGCAAACCATTGATGGACTGTTGTGCCGTCTACCCTTGGGAGCTGTCAGCATGTGTTACAGAGTCTCTTATTGCGGAGTTACGTAGTCGATTCGGTACTCTGTCTGCGCAGCGAGAAGTGCCCAGACTCAGACGGTCTCTGAGCGACCCTTACACGGCATTCCATGCGGCCCCTTTGAACCCTACCAGCGGGGAATTTTCTATTTCGCATTCTCTAGACAGCATTTCCTATCGTCATTTCGAAGGTGTTAGGTCGAGGCAGCAGAATATGTTCGGTCAGACGATGAAAGGATTTCCAGTTGGTCCCTCGATGGGAGGATCAACTCCTCGTGATGAGGTCAGCCCTGCATCCATTTTCAAGGCTGGTACCACTCGAAGGCTATCGCAGTCCACGGGCTCACTGCTGGGGTCCATCTACGTCGACCCATCTCCAATGCTGTCTCCAAACAAGCGTAAATCGCCGACGGGGTGTCCCCAAGGAATAGCGGAAGTCCCAGCCTTCAACCACAGCCGCATTCAGACCTCGGGTGACTTTCGTCCGGTCTCTGTCCACGTGGGCTTCTCGAACACTGATACTTCGAGACAGCTGTCGCTAAGAAGCAAGTCGAAAGCGAAGTCGCGCAGAATGTCGAGCTGCTTCCGATCATTGGCCTCGACTGTAGAGGAGTCAGACAGCACTGTAGCTGCTGATCGCTCTCTACCCGAATCGTCCTTCTTGGATCCTATCGCTGAGCACTACTGTTCGGACAAGAAGGTCATAGTAGACTTATCATTCGGATCGTTTTCCCCAGAACCCATCGCGAAGTATCCGAAGTCTAAAGTCGACCGCAGGAAGTCTTCTGGTCCCGCCGCAGCAAACAGCAACAGTAGCGATCGCAATGACTCTCAAGTCCATAGTCATAGTGGCAATGACTTAGATGTCAGCTTCGGTATGCATGGTAACAACGATTTCTCAGTCCTGGAGACCTCATGTGACACCAACGACGTAAGAAAGAACATGCTCAGCAGTCCGGAACTGGCAGATGTAGGGTTCAACGAGAGCAACTTCAAGGGTGTCGTGATAGGAGGCGTGTACCAGCACTGCTTCGACGGTGCCTTCCCCCTCGTGGCAGCTGCAACGGCTTCTGATAAAAGAGTCGTGCATGTCGCAGTGCAGGACTGTGGCAGTCTCTCGCTGTCCCTGTATCTACCCAAAGATAAGCTCGTGAAGCAGATCGACTTAGGCCCTGATTGGCGGTGGATAAGATGCTGCCCTACTGGCTACCTGGCCTTTCGCGAGTCATCTCAAAGGTCTATGCAAGTGTACTACTTCTTGCCTAAGCATCCCAATGATTGGCGAGATGACTCTCTGATGGACGCTGTCTCGTCTTCGGACTATGTCGACCGCAGACGGAGAGCTTTGTCTCAGCAGGTCAAGAGGAACAGTATCATTCCTCAGCACGAGCTGAGAAGCTTCGGTGGAGACCATCATCTCAAGATAGTAGACGACAATCCATCTCTGGATATAGAGATGGATTGTCAGCCTCTAGGAGCATCATCGCCTGATCACCTCCTGGACAACTCTATTAAATCGATTGATTGTGATGATGATATACATGGGAACAACTTCTTGTCGACGCACTCTGCGGAAGACTTCAATTTCAGCATGAACCAGACAATGTCCCCGATGTCTTCGACTTGTGACCCTGCGGCTGATGTGTCGTGTGTGGGTCTCCCGGATCACAGTCTGTTGGATGTAGTGTCCAATAGTAATTCGGAACATTTCTGCAATTCTAGTCTTATCGCCCTCGTGCTGGATTATCTGATCGACGATAGTTCCTTGATAGGCTCCATAGCGATGATCCAGCAGTCCGCACCGCTGAATGAGGGCAGTTGTCGCACGAAGACCAGGCGCATGGGGGCTAAGAGACTAGAAAGTCCCAACATAGAGGTCACTCTAAAGTCAGCCAATGAGTTGCTGTCGTACCAGACTGTGAACAAGGCTTGGTGCTTGGCTGCTTATATGGTAATTGCGAAGCGCAGGAGCGGATTGAAGGCATCTGGTCCAACGATGACCACCAGCGATCGCTACATGTCGTTCGTTCGGAAGTTTAGCGATGGAAAATTCCTCAGTGAAGGGGCTTGTAAGAGAGTATATTGTGTTCGCCATCCATCCAATGACTCGTTGGAGGCAGTGAGTGTGATGGATATCGACGACCTGGTGTCTCGGGACATGAGCGACTCCATCACACAGGAGCTGCAGATCTCACTACTTTGCTCCTCGCTAGTGACGCTGAATATCTGCCCTAACTTGGTCCGAGTGTACTCACTGTTTCAGAGTCCTTTCGATGCTCCCAAAGCATCGTGGAGGGCTCGAAGCCTTGAGGAGCTTCGTACGGGTCGCTTCCTCAAGGCGCCTACTCCCTCTTTACGGGACAAGGATAGAGGTCGGTATCAGTTCATCCGCATGGAGTTCTGCTCCGGTGGAGACATGGAGGAGCTGGTGCGTAGGGCGTGCACTCTGCAGGTCGACACGCTGCGGTCGTTCTTGTTCCAGATGTGCTTCTCTCTGTATGCCTGTAGAGACAAGCTCTCTCTTCGGCACTTCGATGTGAAGCTGCTTAATTTCTTCGTGACAGATGGTCGCTCACTGGCGAAGTGTGGTGAACAGGTTAGCAACTTCTATCTATCATCTATCTATTGCTTGCTTGTCTCGCAGCCTCTCATCCGTTGCTAACCTCATATTGTACGTACGAAGGGTTGTGCATCCAGTTTCATGCTTCGCATCGGCTTTGGTGCTAATATTTATAAGCTGCCGCTGCAGTTCTCAACTCCGTCGCTCATAAAGTTAGCTGATTTCGGCACGAGTTGTGTTGGAGCTACAGGGTTGAGCGACAATATCACTGTCCAGCAGGTTAGCCTATGAAATAGATTGCACCCATCTATCTTTATCTTAGGCGATTGATGTCTGAGCGATTTATCTTCCCATAAATGATAGTTTACAACATTAGAAAATGCTCCTCCTGAGTTTTATCTGCTCGGCTCTGCGGCGCGCCAGTCTTACTCGGCCGACACCTTCAGTCTTGGACTATGCTTCCTACACCTGTTGACAGGTCATGAGCCATACGAGGAGCTTCTGAAGGACGTGCACTGTCCTGTCTACTTGGCGGAGCGATTGCGTAAGATCTGGCTTGTTGCTGACCCCCTGAGTCCTTACTTCGTTCTGAACGAGGTGGTGCAGAGCCTAGACGATGACTGCTACGACTCACAGTCGACGACTGGCCCCGAGAGCGTGCTACTGGACACTCTGTATCGGTACTTCGTGTTGTGTGGGGCCTCTGATGAGCTCAGGATACAGGAGTGCTGCTCTCCCACTGTCCAGTCCTTGTATCGTCAGTGTATCGTCTGGAACACTGTCCTCGATGCTGTCGATCTCAGACATGCTGCTGTCGTGTTAACTAGCAATACTGGTGGTGCCCTTTCGAAGATCGATTTGAAAGGCAAGAGGAAGCACCAGGAGCACAGCAAGTGCGTCGAGCAGTACCAGAGAGACCTCGGACTGTGGTCCATACACTGCGGCACTCACCCTATCATGAAAAGGTTTACACGGGCATCTGTACATCACATCATGCAACTGATACATGATGTCATATACTCACTGGGATGCTTCCTTACTACTACTGCAGGCTGCGTCAATGCCTCCAGACACTCTCTCCCGAGGCCGGTCTGCTGTTGGACAGCATGCTGAGCTTCGACCCGTCTAGGAGGTAAGACTCCCTATCTGAGGACAGACATGACAATGGTCGTCTGTCTGGTGTGACTTCTTGTATGCTGTTGCGTTGTAGGTGCACCATGTACGATGCATTGCTGCATCCTATGTTCGACTCGCTGAAGGATCTCGAGGGTCATGCAGAGGGTGGGGGATCCACGACCGACTACACGCACTACTACCGACCCACCAAGGGCGTCGTCCACAGCCAGGGCTACAGCTTGTCCATCGTGTAAAAAATCGAGCTACAGTAGACTATCTATCTATCATCTATCACTCCCCTTAACTTATTATCATTTATCTTATCGAAGATCTTCGCAGGTGGACTTCGATGACAGTTCAATTAATTAATAAAATTGACCCGCGCATGAGATCAGTCGGTGTGGTCATGTAACGGTTGTTGACTAGGCCCCATGAGGCGATCTATGAAGAGTAAGGGCAGCAAGCTACTCACGCTGCAAATGACGATCAGCGTAGTCAGCTGCTCGAAGTTAGTGTCAGTGATTCCAAGGGCTGCAGTGACTGCGGCTCCAAGCTCTCCAGACAGAGCCCCGGAGGCGTTGTATACAGACATGAGGGCAGCGAACAGAGTGCCCTCGATGCCTGGGGGACACAGGTTGACAGCCAGGGCGAGCACGGGCATGAAAGCTACCTGTCCCAGCACCGTCAACACCACGGTGTCGATCAACGCGAACAGTGCGTCGGGTATACCCAGCACCCTGTTGTAGTGCGATGTCAACAGAGTCTGGGTCAATCCCAGCGGCACGGAGATGATAGTGGACCACACTATGACGTCTTTGATGCTGATGGCCTTGAGCCAAGAGCGGTATCCGATGACCCCAAGCAGAGACGCCACACTGGATGCGAGTCGGATTTGTCCCAACAGCTCCGGTTGGAACTTCAAGTCGTTCGTCGTGAAGTAGAACATGGCGGACTCAGCGGAAGGAGTTGCTTGCCACAGGAATATGAACAGCACGGGTAGATAGAGGCTCTTTCTGCTGATAGTCGTCCACAGATCGGAGACTTGAACTCTCACACTGCTCATGAAGTCGGTTATCGATACTCCGTTGTTGTTGGTATTGTTGTTATTGTTTCCGGATGAGAGAGGTTTCTCATCGATCAGCACTGCAGAACACGCGGTCAGCAACGGGAAGATAGAAGTGATGAGAAACACTTGTTGCGGGGACACCACTTGTAGCAGGGAGCCGCTGAAGTACGCCGATAATATGCCACCCACAGCAGCAGACCCCCAGCATAGACTCTGTAGGTCGGCTGAGTTGCTCGTCGACTGCTCTGAACTACTACTGGCTGTCCTAACAGGTTCTTCGATGTAGTCTAGTGCATATATTTCTCCCTTCTGTTGGGTGGCAGTGGACTCTTCGTTGATAACCCGGCTCTGCTCCACGACAATCGAATCAGCTACCACGTCACTAATCGCAACCGATGCCGAACTAGCAATGACACATACTAGAGCAGAAGAAGTATCATGCACAATGGTCCCGAATGCGATCCACGATATGCAACCTAAGAGCCCGGACAAGAACAGGTAGGATCGCCGCCTGTATCCGAATAGGGGGAACCCGTCCGACAGGAAGCCGTATAGAGGCTTCACCAGCCACGGCAGAGAGGAGAAGCTTAACAGCGCGCCTGCATCAGCGGGGGAAAGGTGTAGCTCATCCTTGAAGTAAAATGACACTGCAAGTCGAGATAGGCCCAACACACCCTGCACGAAGTACACCGCGAGGATGGCCACCATTACGGGTGTGATGTCATTGTATCCTCTCTGTAGATCTCGCAAAGTCCTCATCATATCGAAGGAGTGATGATCATCAGGCTGGTCCGATGATACCACCATTCCTGCTTGGAAGAGGGACCTATTTCTACAAGGATTGCACGAAGGGAGATTGATGCGATGACAGCTGCCCGCAGCTATAGGATAGAGAAGGGGAGTCCATCCGAGAACGGAGTACCCATAACAGCAGCTGAGGATGGCTATCCATCTGAGAAGGCTGTCTGCTGTCCTCATTATTGCACACCGTTGAGATGATAAATAACTTTCCACTGCTGGTTCATGGACTTATGAGCTTTACGTAGTAATTCACAGTGAGCTTTAAACATATTCGCGCTTTAAACATTTTCGTCGTACTGTAAGCTTACGGGAATGTTTGATGTTTTGTGCATTATGTTCAGCTTCAACACATTGTTGAAGTTCTGCTGATCTTCAACGATTTTTGCACCAAAGAATAAGTAGCATAAGTAAAATCATTCAACTGATCGATGTCAGGACAGCATAGATGCAATCCATCTGTTCTACTGGACCTACAGAGAGAGTCCGAGCCCGTGCTGGATGTGGACGATATCCAGGGCGATGTGGTGCTCGGCTTCAACAAGCCATTCAATGTCCAGCTAGTGTTCAACTTGAAGAAGACTGGTGATCCCAATTACGAATCATTCAAGGGTTGGTTGAAGACCTTTCCTTGCACTACTACCAGAGATGTGCTCAAGGACCGCAATAAGCGTCGTAATGGCTTAGCCATAGACACGGTAGTGCAGAACATCTCCTTTGGACACAGATGCTTGAGCAAGCTGCTCGCTGGGACCTTCCACGAAGACAGCCTCGAGGAGTTCGACTCCACTTCCGCATTTGCTGTCGGTGCGAGGAAAAGAGCTCCCATTCTGGGCTACGATCCCGTCATGATTAATGATTGGGCTTTCCCGAAAAATCGTTCAAACAATGACATCCTCATCAATGTGGCTGCAGATACCTTCGGTGATGTAAATGTACGATCTCAAAACATCATTGGAGATACAAACGCTTGGCTGGATCTGGTGGACTCCACTTTCTCGTACCGCGGATCCAAGACCGGCCCGGAAGGTGTGTTCTATGGTCATGAGCACTTCGGATTTGTGGACGGGTTGAGCCAACCAGAGGTGCGAGGCACTTATATCGATGAACAGTCAGGATCAGTTGGTGAGACTCTTCTATTTATTCGTAAGTTAGTTATTCATGATTTGCTGACGAATATCTTAATCTCTCGACTGCTATCGTAACACACTCTCTCTTCAGCATCAGAAACCGATGGCTATAGAACAACTAAAAAAATAAAAGTAACCGATGATAAAATCAAGTTCATCGTTCGTCGCACCATCCAGCCTAGCATCGAAGACGATCGATACAAGGACTACAGCCGACCCGGCTTCCGATTGCTGGATCCCGGGCACTTCTTGCTGGGGTACCTGAAAGATATCACCGACACCAACGATGGTATCATGCAGAATCCTGAACCGAATACATACCGTAAACTGAAGCAGATGTATCCCGACTGGTGCAAGAATGGATCGTTTGTAGTCTACACGAAGATCAAACAGGACGTACCGAAGTTTTGGGAAGCATGCTTAGAAATTGCTCAGAAGAATCCTTCACCGCCACCTGAGACAGCTGGGACTGGAGATGATTTGAAGAATAGAGCTGGTTACTACGCATCCCTGTTGATGGGGCGATGGTGGGACGGCACTCCCATCAGCTGCTTCCCAGGGCCTCTGTCCAAACTTCACTATCCTCCAGTCATCGCAGAAGCCGATTCCAATCCCTTGCATAATCGTGAAGGTCTTCTCAATGGATTTAACTATGATAATGAGACCGAGCCATGGACGCTGCGAGGAAAAACAGGTCCAGTTCCATGCAAGAAGACGTATAAGGCAGATCCTTTGGGAGAGCGTTGTCCTTTCTTTGCTCATGTCCGTAAAGTCAATCCAAGAGATGAGTTTACTGACATAGGCAGTGATGTGCAAACTCTGAAGCATCGTATTATCCGCCGCGGAAACAATTACTATGGTGGTGCGAATGACTCCTATGCCAGTTCTCGAGTGAAGAACGTATTTGAGCCGACACCAGAAGAGAAGAAACAAGACAGAGGGTTGGCTTTGCTGATGTATAATTCCAGCATTGAGGACCAATTCGAGTTTGTTCAAAGGCACTGGTCCAACTCGAGCAGCCGTCCCAGAGCTGGAGGCGTCATCCCCCCGATCATAAAAGATGGTATCGATCCGATTATCGGCCATAGAAAAAAAGGTGCCCCTGGTGGGTCCACACAAGACGAAATGACTGCTGCTGAGTTCACCTCTCCTAAAGGACTAGGGTATTTCTTGCTGCCATCTGTGAGCGCGATTCGTAATGTGATTTGCTCCTCGAAAGCTAAAGTGTTACCGAAGAACATTCTAAGTGCCCCTTTCAACAATAACGATTTCAAGAGAAGAAACACGAAGCTATATTGAGATTGGACTTTGCGGACGGTATTCTGGAGAAGTATTTGGGCAACTATCGATAACTATGATGCGACTGCTGCAATCCCCATACCCAGTCTCACTCGTGATTCCTCCGGTCTCGGAACCATGGGGGGAGCAGGAGTTGCTTATCGTCTCCCCCGTGAGAATACTGAAAAGTACCGCCAATTCTATGGCATCAATGAGCTCAAGAGTATCGCAAAAGATCATAAAAAAGACATGGTGTTCAAGATCATCTCCTGGCAGGGTTTCCCGAAGCGCATCCTCGACTTGTTTTCCAACAGCAATAAGAATCCGTACGAGTACGTTGAGCAGCTGGGTTGGCCGAGCACGGATGTCACCTACCGCAACTATTCTAGCGTCCCCAATGCCAGACAGATGGACGAGTACTGCGAATGGTTTACTCACAGAGATCCTGAGACTAACGTCATCACTCGCATCGATATCACCGCAGAGAGTCCAGAGTACTTTACTTTCCTGTTCACCAACGAGCCGGAGGTGTGTCTCCAGCTGTACCAGAAGTAC
>Ga0164294_10005011_pt1 | contig 11421 bp, 8 predicted proteins | sample GEODES005metaG_FD_111479 | JGI IMG/M metagenome (GOLD analysis project Ga0164294, IMG submission 111479) | Oligotrophic lake water microbial communities from Sparkling Lake, Wisconsin, USA - GEODES005 metaG | ecosystem: Environmental > Aquatic > Freshwater > Lake | place: USA: Sparkling Lake...
ATCCTCTTGACATAAAGAAACTAACGCACCTAATCGCTGTTTTGTTAGCGAAAAAATTGGCAAAAATATTTTTTGTGGAAGATGAAAAAGGTTGGTTATCGGCCGCTTTGTTTTTAACAACTAACACACGACTTATAAATTTAGTACCTGTAAATAATGAGGAGGCTAAAGATTTAAACACCTCCGCTTTTCTATTGAATAAGGTGATAGAAAAATATGCCGAAAGGGCGGTTTTACTTGATTTTGAAGGCTCAGAAATTCCTGGTGTAGCAAGATTTTATCGTCAATTTGGCGCCAAGGAGCAGTGTTATTTTAGGTATAAAGAAAACAGATTGCCTCTTTTGTTGAAATGGTTGAAGCCCTAACCATAAGCTTTCAAAACTTTGTGTTCAGAATATGCTCATGTGCAATATAAGATTTGATGCCTTTATAATTTTTATACGTTAAAAAATAATACACATAAATGATCACTTGTGGTATGATAAATAAATAGGGAAATAGGACGTCGCTGGTTTTAATTTTAATAATATTCATCAAAATTATAAAACCAATATCTACACAACCCATTATTAAAAGGCCTTTTCGCCATGTTCTAATCTTATCTACATGATCCTTCAAAATAAAATGCAGCGGCATACTTATACCATATTGAAACAGCGATAATATCAATTGTGAAATACAAAAAAACAGAAACGAGTATTGAATATCTAAGGATAAAAAAAGAATCAGCAGAATGGCATTAACAATTAATAAAACTGTTTGAATCAGGAATTCTATTTTTAAAATCGTATGTGTGGTTTTCATGTTGGATGGTGTTTTTATTGCCTCAGATAATAATGAAACAAAACTTTTAGTCTAAAGTTGCTTTCAAACTTTTTAAAGCATTGGTTCGTCGTCATTGAAACGAGCAGCTTATTGAACTTCCATCGGATATGTTCATCTGTAAATTTACCCTTTGTTTTGAAAGTTACAAAATATTTTGAACGCTTGTTTTTTCACGAATCCTCAAAATTTGACAAATTCATGACAGAGAAATTAGGTTACATCAACTAAATGGTTTAATTTCAAGATGTATTATCTAATTTAATTCTTTTTGCAATTAATTTTATTTTATGAAAAAAGCATTTTACACCCTCGGCATTTCTTTGATGGCAATTGGTATTTCTTCGCTTTCGACCAACAAAAACGAAGACAAAGTAATTACGCCAGCCTATAGGCAAAGTACTGAAACCACAGCAGATGCCGCCGCTGTTTCTTCTTGCGAAGGATGTCATAGTGGATCAGCGACCAATGGACCCATCATTATCGTTTATACAGATCTGAAGAAAGACAATTTTGAAATCCCAATCATGGAAGGCACCCACCAAGTAATCGTTTATAATCCAACTAAAAACGATAGCTTCATCAATCAGTTGACTGCCTATTTGAGCCAAATAAAAATAAACACAAATTCGATCTCGAAGGCTGGACTATTCGCCAGTCCAAAGTTCTACGCCTTGCATGGAGGAATGCGTACAGACATTCTACAGAATTGTGAGACCTTTCTTGTTACGTCTTCTACTAGCACCATCGTTACCATGAACACGAACGATATTTTACATTACGACATTAAACAGGCGACGAGCCATGAGATTACTGTCAATATCGAAATGAAAGAGGAAAGATTAACGACTGTAAATGTGTTTGATTTGAGTGGTAAATTAGTTTGTGAACAGACCCGACTGCTTACAAAAGGAGCGAATGAAATCAATGTTTTATCAGACCAACAATTAGGTAGTGGGTTATATCTGATGCAGATAAAGAATGACCAGCAATTGGTGACTAAAAAGTTTTTTATACCCTAAACTTTTTCTGTGAGTTCTCTGGTAAAAAGCCATTTGTTTTCAGTGCTTAGGCTTTTGTTAAACGCATAACCTGCCGTGTCGAACTGTTTAAGGTCTTTTGTATTTTCAAGTTTGTTTTTGACGATAAAGTTCGACATGTATCCTCTTGCTTTTTTCGCAAAAAAACCAACTGTTTGATAAGATGATCCTTTCTTTTCCTTAAACTCAACATCGATAAGTTTACACGTCAATTTCTTTTTATCGACCACTTTAAAATACTCTTCAGAAGCCAAATTAATTAAGGTTTCTTCCTGATGATTCGCGATAGATTGATTGATATAGTTGGTTACTGTTTCTGACCAATATCCATATAAATTTTTAGCACGCCCCACACTGATTGAAGTGCCCATCTCTAGGCGATAAGGTTGAATTAAGTCTAGCGGACGAAGATAGCCATGCAGGCCAGATAGAATGAGCATATGTTCTTGAGAAAAAGTCAAGTCTTTTTCAGTAAACGTTTCTGCGGCTAATCCAATATACACGTCGCCTTTAAAGGCCAATATCGCTTGTTTTGCATTTTCGGCTGAAAAGTCTTTTGACCATTCTTGATATCGTTCAACGTTCAAGGTAGAAAGCGGCAGACTCAACGCCATTAAATCGCTCAGTTTCTTTACCGAAAACGACTTTAGCTTTTTAATTATTATTTCTGATTTCTCCAACTCATCTGGCAACGTAAATTTTTTGGTGATGGCCGAAGAGGCAAAGTCTAATGTTTTGGCGGGTGAGATAACTGCTATCATATTTTATTTTATTGGGCTGTTTTAAATGTGTTTGAGGCCATATCATGCTTCACTAAATATTCGGCAATTTGTATCGCATTAGTGGCAGCGCCTTTTCTTAAATTATCGGCCACAATCCAACAATTGAGGGATTTTGGTTGACTTTCGTCTCGCCTTAATCTTCCTACAAAAACCTCATCCTTTCCTTCGGCGATGATGGGCATCGGATATACATTTTGAGATGGATTATCAAGCACCGAAACGCCTTCTGTTTGTTCTAATAGCTGTCGTACCATCGTCAGATCAAAATCATTTTCAAATTCAATGTTCACACTTTCGCTATGCCCTCCTTTCACGGGTATTCGCACGGTAGTGGCGGTAACTTGAATCGACTGGTCATCCATTATTTTTTTTGTTTCGTTCACCATTTTCATCTCCTCCTTTGTGTATCCATTATCGAGAAAAACATCGATATGCGGCAGGGCATTCATATCTATCGTATGCGGGTAAACTTTGTCAGCAGAGATATTCATTCTTTCGTTCATCATCTGCTGAATGGCTTTTTGCCCCGTACCACTCACCGACTGATAGGTAGAAACCACCACTCTTTTAATTTTATATTTTTGATGCAATGGATATAACACCATCACCATTTGAATTGTTGAACAATTAGGATTGGCTATGATGTTATCATGGCTGGAAAGGAGGTAAGCATTGATTTCTGGCACGATTAATTTCCTCTCCATGCGCCAAGCACTTGAGTTATCGATAACTGTACAACCCGCTGCTTCGAACTTCGGTGCCCATGTTAAAGAGAGTGCGCCTCCGGCTGAAAACAAGGCAATATCAGGCTTTTGAGCGACACATTCTTCAATAGGAATAACTTGATAGGGTTTGTTTTTAAATAGAATTGTTTGTCCGATGGATTTCGGAGAGGCGACTAAAAACAATTCCGCTACCGGGAAATTACGCTCCTCTAATATTTCTAACATTTTTGTTCCCACTAGTCCCGTAGCACCTACCACAGCAATTTTCAACATTGGCGATTATTTTTTTACGAAATTAAGACATGTTATTTAACTTTACCCTAATTTCGTAATATGAGAATTATAATTATACTGCTGCTTGCCTTACCTGGCTTTTGTTTTGCTCAAATCAATGATGATTTTAGTGATTTTGAATTTTCTACTTCCCCTACTTGGGTTGGCGATATCGATAGTTTCTCTGCGGTAACGGGCGTATTGAACAGTAATGGTCCTGCTGCCTCTGCCGTGATTTATTTATCGACCAGCAATACCATGATCGATAACACAGAATGGCATTTTAAGTTGAATGTAGATTTTAATCCAAGCACCACCAATTTTGTGAAAGTGTTTTTAGTGTCTAACAATTCTAATCTAGAAGCCTCGCTAAATGGCTATTATATTAAGGTTGGTGAAACAGGTAACGATTCCATTATTATCTATAAACAAACGGGCGTTTCATCTACGCAAGTTTTCAAAGGGACGCGTACGTTGATGAATTCATCGGCCGCCAGCAGTACGGTAGGTATTAAAGTGATTAGAGATGCTGTTGGCAATTGGGATGTATACAGCGACAATACGGGTGGTACTGCGTATGTGTATGAAGGCAGTTTTACAGACAATGCCTATATTGCTACCACAGATTTTGGGGTGATTTGCGACTATGGAACTGCCAGCAGGGCTACCATGTATCATTTTGATAATTTTTATGTAGGAAGCATTATACTAGATGTAGATCCACCCTTAATCGACCAAGTAACACTCGCCGATTTGCAAACCATCAGTGTATTGTACAACGAATACATAGATACTATGCTTGCTGCGGTGCGAACCAATTATGTGCTCGCGCCTAGTGTTGGAAGTCCTGATATCATCACCATTGATTCTGTTAACAAAAGACTGGTACACCTTCACTACAGTCGATTGTTGAATGCTGGCACCAATTATACACTCACCACGTCTAATGTGACCGATATATCTGGTAATATGATGCTACCAGATAACCATAGTTTTTATATTCCGAATAAAAACGACATTATTATCAATGAAATTTATGCAGATCCCGATTCCACTGTAACGCCTTTACCAAATGCAGAATTTATAGAAATATACAACAACGCAGCGTACGATATTTCATTAGCTAACTGGCAATTGTTTGATGCCTCTACCCTTGGTGATGTTGGCGCTACATTTGGCAAATCAATCATTTCGGCGCACTCGTATGTCACCATTTGTGACTGGGACGATACCTTGCGATTTCAACCACTGGGCACCACCCTTGGAATTGACCGCTTCCCTTCGCTGAACAATACAGAAGACGAGTTATTATTACAAGATAATTTTGGCAGAGCCATCAACTATGTGCATTACTATGATGATTGGTATAAAGATGCGAACAAAAAAAATGGCGGGTATAGTTTAGAGCGAATTGACGCGTCGAAATATTGCATCGGTGCCGATAATTGGACAGCCTGTGCAGACTCTGCTGGCGGCACTCCTAGTGGTGTGAATACAGTGGCGGGCACCATTATTGATTCTATTGTGCCATCGCTTTATAGAGCAAGCTTTGTTGATTCTTCTACCATTGAATTAATTTTTTCTGAACCCATCGATGAAAATGCGGCCCTATTACTATCGAATTATACCCTCGATCGTGGACTAACCATTAGCTCGGTTGCCTTTACCTCATATACTTTAGATAGGGTTCTTATCCATTTTTCAACGACGCTGACGGCCGGTATTATCTACACAATAACGCTGTCGAATATTGGTGATTGCAGTAGCAATATTCTGGGTATCATGAATACTGCCCAGTTTGGTATTCCACAACGCATTGAAAAAAATGATATCGTTTTAAATGAAATTCTTTTCAATCCTGTTTCTGGTGGTTATGACTTTGTAGAGCTCTATAATAGAAGCACCAAAATTTTAGATTTAATGAATTTAAAATTGCTCGAAGCCGATCCTAAAGATTCACTAGTTGTTACTGACTATGCCATTATCACCCCCACCTCTTATTTGTTATTGCCCGGCAAATATGTGGTGCTATCAGAAAATATCAAAAATATTGAAGATACCTATATGGTGCCAGAGCCGGGCGCTTTGCTTGAAGTGAAAGGCATGCCAAATTATGACGACAACGAAGGCATTATAGAATTATATCAAACGCTTTTAACGATTGATAAACTAAGCTACTCGCACAATTGGCATTTTCCGTTGCTTGATATTGAGGACGGTGTAAGTTTAGAGAGGATCGATTATAATCAACTAACACAAATCGTTTCTAATTGGCATAGTGCCGCCAAGACCGTAGGGTTCGCGACCCCAACCTATCAAAATTCCCAATTTATCGGCAATACCAATCAAGATAATGTAATTACTATCGACCCAGAGATTTTTACACCTGATGAAGATGGCGACAAAGATGTGGCGGGTATTAATTTTGCATTCGAGAAACCAGGCTATATGTTGTCGATAAAAATTTATGATGCGAATGGAAGACTCTCAAAAACCCTTGTAAATAACGAGCTTGTGGCGCTAGAAGGGCGATATACTTGGGATGGAACTACAGACAATTTGGAGAAAGCACGAATCGGCATTTACATTATCTATACCGAGGTTTTTGATCTCAATGGCCAAGTAAAACATTACAAAAACAAAGTAGTGTTGGGTAGTAAATTCTAGTATACTTCGATAGATAAAACTTGGAGGATGGTTGTTACAGAAGGAAGAAGAAAATGATGGTAGGACATTTATCCTCCTCTTCCCCCTATAACAGATTGCTCATTACACCAAGGTTTCGAAATCTTGTTGACGCTTTCCAGATTTCCTACTATGATTAAGAATGATTTGAATGCTAGAAGGGTGGGGACTTTTAATGTCTGCCTCTAAATGGTGCATCACATGTTCGATATCTTCAAATTCTTCTTTTAACTGCGAATCATTGTCGATGGCTGTTTTGATTTCAGCTTGTTCAAAAGAATCCATTTCACCATAGTGGAGGAGTATTAAATCTTCAGGAGTAAAAGTTTTTTTCATTAAAATCTTGTTTGGTTATAAATCATTTTACAGTAAAACGCAGACAAAAATTTATTATTGTATATTCTCTAAAAAAAGTGGTGATGGGTGCTCATTTTCGCGACCAAGGTTGTACCAAAAAAGTTTTGGGGAATGGAAACAACACTTGCTCCATCCCCCAAAAACTATTATTTATTTGACGCATCAAACGTTTAGAATTGAATTTGTTTTTCTTCAATCATTTTGCGTAAACGCAATAAACCATATCTCATTCTGCCGAGTGAGGTATTGATACTTACGCCAGTCATATCGGCTATTTCTTTAAAGCTAAAGTTCAAATAATGACGCATCACGATCACTTCCCTTTGCTCTTCGGGTAGCAGGTCTACCAAAGAACGCAATTTAGTAGCGTGTTGCTCGTAAATCAATTTATCTTCGGCATTGTTGCTGTCTGAAAACTTGAGCACGTTGAAAATATCGTTGCCATCGCTATCGGTGATTTTGGGCGCCCTTTTTACCCGTCTAAAATGATCGAGGCATAAGTTATGTCCAATTCGAATAACCCATGGCAAAAATTTACCTTGCTCGTCGTACTTACCGTTTCTTAAGGTATCTACTACTTTGATGAAGGTGTCTTGAAAAATATCTTCTGCCAATACCGTATCTCTAACGGTCATGTAGATAGAAGAAAATACTTTGTCTTTATGACGGTGTATTAGCCTTTCTAAGGCCAATTCTTTTCCTCTTAGGTATTGAACAATCAATTCCTGGTCTGTGGCAAAATGTGCTCGCTTCATCTTAATGTTTAGTTTAGGTGAATGAATAAAATACTAAACGTAGAATTATATCAACGGCGTTAAAAGTTAAATTTTGAAAAAATACAATAAATAGTTACAAGTAGAATTTGCTATGCGCAAAAGAATTTGATGAAGTAGAGTTGTGCTATTATTAGAAGTATTTAACACTAAAGTAAAACAATATTTTTGAATTCCAAATTTTTTTCAAAAAAAATATTAAATAAGCGGTGGTGAGGCAATAAGTAGGACCGTTGTAACGTTCGATGCAATTAACGCCTGTCATTGCGAACCCGCCTGTATCTGCGGGTGCGGCAATCTCATCATTTGAATCGCAAACCCTATCTAGCGCGCCTCCATTTTCAAATTTTCAAATTCATCCATTTTCAAATTCTTTCTTCATTGTGTTCCACTTAAAAAGATTGCTTCACTTTTTGAAATACAGAAAAAGTTCGCAATGACATTAAGATAAAAAAACATGGATGAATATTGTTAATCAAAGGGATTCTTCATTCTCAAATTTTCAAATTCATCCATTTTTAAATTCTTTCTTCATTGTGTTCCACTTAAAAAGATTGCTTCACTTTTTGAAATACAGAAAAAGTTCGCAATGACACTAAGATAAAAAATCTTTCTTCAGCGTCATCATTAGTTTGACCCTCAATAACTTGACTTGTAAGGAACAAATTATTTAACATAGACTAGTGCCGCGTGACGGATGGAAGCGGTAGCTCCCCAATGCGATAGCGGTTGGGGACTACAAGCGGACAGCCGGACCCCTCCCCAATCCCTCCTCAACTGTGTTGGGGATTAGGGAGGGAGGGGGCACGCCCAAAAAGCAGCGCTAAAAAGCATTGTAACACAATGATACCTTCTTATTTGTTTACCTTATTTAGTATTACCTTTGCACCTTGATTGGTGATGCAAACAAATGAAAGAGACAGACCATAACATTATTATAAAAGGGGCTAGAGAGCATAATTTAAAAAATGTGGATCTGGTGCTACCCAAAAATAAATTAATCGTTTTTACGGGGGTGTCTGGCTCGGGTAAATCGTCGCTATGCATGGATACTTTATATGCAGAGGGGCAACGTCGTTATGTAGAGAGCCTTTCGTCGTATGCGCGTCAGTTTTTGATGCGAATGAATAAGCCTGATGTAGATAGCATTAAAGGCATTTGTCCGGCGATTGCGGTAGAACAAAAAGTAACCACCAAAACCACCAGAAGTACCGTGGGTACGCTAACAGAGATATACGATTACCTGCGATTGTTGTATGCCAGGGTAGGCAAAACTTACTCGCCGATAAGTGGTGAAATAGTGAAGAAGCATGAGGTGAACGATGTGATTGATTATGTGTTTGCGCTGCCTGCCGACAGTAAGGTACAAATTTTGGCCCCTATTGTGCGTGAACGCGCTTTGAGTGATGAGCTGAACATACTATTGCAAAAGGGTTATACCCGTGTGGTATGGAATGATACGACGTATAAAATAGAAGCGTTACAGGCCTTAAAAACGAAAGAAAAAACAACCTCGTTTTCGATTTTGATAGATCGAGTTACGGCTGAAGATAGCGATGAAAATCGTTCGAGGGTGGCCGACTCGATACAAACTGCTTTTTATGAAAGTGCTGGTGAGTGTATCATAGAAGTGCCCGACACCTCTACAATGGTTTTTAACAATCGATTTGAGTTGGATGGGATGAAATTTGAGGAACCATCGCAACACTTTTTCAATTTTAATAATCCGTTTGGTGCCTGCAAAACCTGTGAAGGATTTGGAACGATTATGGGGATAGATGAAGACTTGGTGATGCCTGATAAAAATTTATCGGTATATGAACAAGCGATTGCTTGCTGGCGAGGAGAAAAGATGAAAGAGTGGAATGAAAGATTGATTAAAGTAGCGGCGAAATTTGATTTTCCGATTCATAGAGCCATCAAGGATTTGAGTAAAAAAGAAAGAAAATTGTTGTGGACAGGGAATGATTATTTTGATGGATTAGATGCCTTTTTTAAGTATATTGAAGAGCAAAGCTACAAGATTCAGTATCGAGTGATGCTGTCGCGTTATAGAGGCCGTACGGCTTGTCCAGATTGCGGGGGGTCGAGGATAAGACCCGATAGCGATTATGTAAAGATAGGTGGGGTTTGTATGTCGGAGATATTGATGCTGCCGATTGACGAAGTGTTTCGTTTTTTTACAGAAATAAAATTAACCGCCCAAGAAAAAAACATTGCCGATCGGGTGATAGAAGAGATTAACAATCGGCTGAAAGTGATGGTTGATATTGGGTTGGGCTATTTAACGTTAAATCGATTTTCGAATACCTTAAGTGGTGGAGAAACACAACGAATAAACCTGACGCGCATATTGGGTAGCAATTTAACTGAGTCGATGTATATGTTGGATGAACCAAGTATTGGTTTACATTCGAAAGACACAGAAAAATTAATTTCGGTAATAAAATCGTTGCGTGATATGGGCAATACGGTGATTGTGGTAGAGCATGATGAAGAAATGATTCGCGAGGCAGATCATTTGGTAGATATGGGACCATATGCCGGAAGATTTGGAGGAGAGGTGGTTTTTAATGGCAACGCCAAAGATATTGCGACTGCAAAAAATAGTTTAACCGGTAAATATTTGCTCGGCGAATTGGAGATTAAGACGCCGTTGCAACGACGAAAATTTACCAATAGCATTCAAATATTAGGCGCTTCGCAACATAACTTAAAAAATGTAGATGCGCGTTTTCCTTTAAACGTGTTGACGGTGGTAACAGGTGTTTCGGGCAGTGGAAAAACCACTTTAGTGAAAAAAATATTATACCCTGCCATGGCCAATTTAATGGAGGATGGTAGTGGGGAGAAGCCCGGCCTATATAGAGAAATAAAAGGTGAGTATAAGCAAATTAAAGCGGTAGAGATGATTGACCAAAATCCGCTAGGGCGCACGTCGAGAAGTAATGCCGTAACCTATACCAAAAGTTATGATTCGATTCGTGAGTTATTTGCCTCGCAACAATTATCGAAAATAAGAGGATACAAAGCGAAAGACTTTTCGTTTAATGTGGAAGGAGGGCGCTGCGAAACCTGCAAGGGTGAAGGCGAAGTGGTCGTAGAGATGCAGTTTTTAGCCGATGTACATTTGGTTTGTGAAAATTGCAAAGGCAAAAGATTTAAGAGCGATACCTTGGAAGTGACTTATAAAGAGAAAAATATTTTTGAGGTACTGAATTTGAGTATTGATGAAGCGATGGAGTTTTTTGAATCGCACGCAGATATTTTTGCTCGACTAAAACCGTTGCAGGACATTGGTTTGGGCTATATAAAACTAGGACAAAGCACCAGTACTTTGAGTGGTGGGGAGGCGCAGCGATTGAAGTTGGCTTCTTTTTTAGGAAAAGGAGCGGTGACTTATCCAATTCTTTTTATATTTGATGAGCCGACCACAGGGCTACATTTTTATGATATTGAGAAATTGTTATTGGCTTTTGATGCCTTGATAAAATTGGGGCATACCATTGTGGTGATAGAGCATAATTTAGATGTGATTAAATGCGCAGATTGGCTGATCGATTTAGGACCTGAAGGCGGGAAATATGGCGGTGAGATGATGTACCAGGGCGTTCCTGAAGGAATTGTAGAGATTGCTGAAAGCCATACGTCGAGATACTTAAAAGATAAATTACCTTCCCAAAAAAAATAAAATACACCCATTTTGAAAAAGTCAATTTTGCTGTTTTATACAGTATTTCTTTTTTTTACCACATCTGCATTGGCTATTAATTTTAATGGGATGGTAAGAGATGATATTAGTCGAGAACCTATAGCCGGTGCTATTGTTCGCGTGTTTAACGGCACTGAGTTGGTAGCGAAGTCGACCTCGAACGCCGATGGAAGTTTTTCGATACCCTTGGCACTCGGCAATGATTATCGCGTGTATATTGATAAGGAATCGTATGAACAGTTGCGGGTAGAG
>Ga0164294_10005015_pt1 | contig 11412 bp, 11 predicted proteins | sample GEODES005metaG_FD_111479 | JGI IMG/M metagenome (GOLD analysis project Ga0164294, IMG submission 111479) | Oligotrophic lake water microbial communities from Sparkling Lake, Wisconsin, USA - GEODES005 metaG | ecosystem: Environmental > Aquatic > Freshwater > Lake | place: USA: Sparkling Lake...
AGCCTGCACCAAACAGCGTGCCCTGCGGACCAGACAGCGCTTCGATGCGCTCCAGGTCATAGGCCTGAATGTCGGGAACTTCGGCGCCGGTGATTGGGATTTCATCGAGATAATAACCCGACGAAGCATATGCACCGCCCGCTGGAACGATACCGCGGAAGTAAATCTCGTTACGGCCCGGCCCGATGCCCGCGAACGAGACCGAAGGAAGGAGCGCAGCGAAATCGGCGAGACCCTTGACCTGACGGTCGGCGAGGAAATCGGCGCCGAGCGCCTGAATCGCGATCGGCACTTTCTGCACGCTTTCAGACTTGCGCGTAGCAGTGACGATGATGTCCTGAAAACCGCCGGTAGGCGTCTCATCTGCTGCCTGAGGCGCGGCTGTTGGCGCAGCATTCTGCGCCAACACGGCAGATGGCGCGGCGATGCCGGCGAGCATGGTGGTGAAACCAAGTGCGGCAATGAATTTCGAACGGCTACGGACTTGCTTTTTCACGATACAGAACCCCCATTGGTCGAAACAAAAGACTAGCTTCTTCCCCTGCGTTTCGAATTTACAGCCCCCGCTTTGCGGGTTTGCTGCGCCGGACTGCCTTTTGCCAAGCTGCATGCTAACCATCCGATAGGATGGGAAACTGCGCAAGATCAACGGTTTGGTCTAGCCGTACTCTTTGGATTTCTGTCCATCTTGACAAATTTCCTACAGTCAAAATGCCGCATTGCGGAAATGAGTCAATACGCTTTTTGCGAAATCGTGCTCTGACGCAAAGCCGGTTGCACCGCAGCGCGATTGGTTTCAGGATAGTTGCTCAAAAAACACATTGGGGTCCTTGATGGAAGCCGCGACGACCAAGCCCAGCACTGCGCCTTCTGCTCATCCCATCCAGCAGGCGCTGGAGCAGGCCGAGCAACTGCTCGATACGCAGCCGGACGCAGCGCTGGCGCAGGCAGAGGCGATCCTGCGGCAGATGCCGGGGCTGCCTCCGGCGGAGCTGCTCGCCTGCATGGCGCTGCGCAAGCTGGGCCAGCCGGAAGCGGCGCTGCCTAGGCTGGCCGCCTTGGCACGCAGCCAGCCGCGCGTGCCCAGCCTGATCTGGGAACTGGCGCAAGCGGCGAGTGAGGCGGGCGAGCGGCCGCAGGCAATCGCGGCGCTGGAAAACCTGACCCGCCAACAACCGGGGGTGGCGAGCGGATGGTTCATGCTGGCGGCCGAGCTGCGCGCCGATGGCCGTAGCGATGATGCATGGCGCGCTGATCTTTCCGGGGTAAACGCGGCAGGGCGCGACCCTGAATTGCTGAAAGCGGCAGCGGATATGAACAGCGGCGCACTGGATGCCAGTGCGGCGTTGCTGACCGCGCGGCTGGAACGCATGCCTCGCGATCCGGTGGGCACGCGTCTGCTCGGCGAAGTGCACTGGCGGCGCGGCGATATGGATCAGGCGCTGGCGCTGGTCGCGCAGGCGCTGGAGATGGCGCCCGGTTTCGAGACGGCGCGTGAGTTTATCGTGCGATTGCTGTTGCAGGTGAACCGGCTTCCAGAGGCGCTGGAGCATGCCGAAATTCTGGCATCGGGCCCCTCCGGCATAGCAGGCTATGGCTTGATCGTGGCATCGGTGCTGGTCCGCCTTGGCGATCAGGAGCGCGCGCGCGGGATTTATGAAGAGCTGCTTGCTAAGCAGCCTCCGCAGCCGAAGGTTTGGCAAAATCTGGGCCATGTGCTGAAGACATTGGGCGCGCAGGAGGAGGCGATTGCCGCCTACCGCGAGGCAGCGACCCTCAATCCGGCAATGGGCGAGGCTTGGTGGAGTCTCGCGAACCTCAAGACGGTGAAGCTGGGCGCACAGGACATTGCGCAGATGGAAGCAGCGCTAGCCTCGCTTGACGGCAGCGACGATGCCCGGCGCGAGGATGTGTTCCACCTCCATTTTTCGCTCGGCAAGGCCTATGAGGACGCCAAGGACTTTACCGCGTCGTTCGAGCATTACGAGCAGGGCAACCGTTTGCGGCGCACGCTGCTGCAGTATGATCCCGATCAATTCAGCGCCGAAGTGACGGCTACCAAGCAGACTTTTACCGCAGCTTTCCTCGCGGGAATGGGCCAAGGCGGATGCGCTGCGCCCGATCCGATCTTCATCGTCGGCCTGCCGCGATCGGGATCGACGCTGGTCGAACAGATTCTCTCCAGCCACAGCCAGATCGAAGGCACGATGGAACTGGCCGAGATGATGATGATTGCCAGCCGCCTGCAATCGCGGGTCGATGACGGCGAATTTGCCGATTTTCCCGCGATGGTTGCCTCGCTCACGCCCGATCACCGGCGGCAGCTGGGCGAGGAGTATCTCCATCGCACGCGCGTGCATCGCCAGACGGACAAGCCCCGCTTCATCGACAAGATGCCCAACAACTGGCAGCATGTCGGGCTGATCAAGCTTATCCTGCCGGGTGCGGCGATCATCGATGCGCGGCGGCATCCGCTGGGTTGCTGCTTTTCGGCGTGGAAGCAGCATTTTGCGCGCGGTCAGGCGTTTACCTATGATCTGGCCGAAGTTGGTCGCTATTATGCCGACTATGTGGCGCTGATGGCAGCTTTTGATCGCGCGGCACCGGGCGCGGTGCACCGTGTGATCTATGAGCAGATGGTCGCCGATACGCCGGGCGAGGTGAACCGCCTGCTGGCGCATCTTGGTTTGCCGTTCGAGGAGGCCTGTCTCGCGTTCTGGGAAACCAAGCGCGCGGTGCGCACCGCCAGCTCAGAGCAGGTGCGCCAGCCGATCTTCAGCGATGCGGTGGAGCACTGGAAGAACTATGCGCAATGGCTGGGGCCGCTGGAGGCGGCGCTGGGCGATGTGGCGCGGCATTATCCTGCGCCGCCGCCCGCGCTGGTTTAACGCCTAACGCAGCGCGACGCGGACTCCGGCCCAGAGGGTGCGCGGGGTGCCCAGATCGATCGAGCCGCCCGAGTTGCGCGTGACGACTGCCGCATCGGTGAGGTTTTCAGCCCGGAGGATCACGCTGAATGGCCCGGCGATGGGCAGTTGCGCGAAGGCATTGAAAACCGTGACGGGCGGGAGCGCGGTGGTTTGCAGGTCGTCTTCGAACTGCGTTCCGGTGTGGCGCGCGGTGAACGCGAGGGTCAGGTCCGGGCGCGGTCGCCAGGCGGCGGTGGCGCTGACGGCCCAGCGCGGGGTCTGCGCCGGGCGCTTGCCATCGAGCGCGGTGCCCGGCGCTTCGACTTTGGCTTCGTTATAGCTGGCAGAGGTGCTCAGCGAAAAGGCGCCGGACTTGGCCTCGCCGGTGAATTCCAGCCCGCGCGCCGCGATGGCTCCCACATTGCGGCGCTCGCGCGTGGTGGCATCGATCGTGACATTGGCGATGGCATCGCGCACTTTGTTGTCGAACGCGGTGGCCGAGAGCGTCAAGGCCGGAACCGGGTGCCAGTCAATCCCGGCTTCGAATCCGCGCAGGCGCTCGTTCTTGAGCGCGGCGTTGGCGCGGGTGGTGATCGGAAACACGGTGAAGCTGCGGTAAAGCTCGTTCAGCGTGGGCTGGCGCAGGCCGGTGTAGGCCGATGCGCGCAACGCGAGCGCGCTGCTCACGTTGAACACCGCGCCGCCGCGAAAGCTGCCGTTCCATCCGGCGCGATTGGGATACGCGGTCGCGGTCTTGACCACGCCGGTGGTGGTCAGGTCTTCGAACGAGCCATTGCGGACGGTCCAGCGGTCGGCGCGGGCGCCTGCGGTCAGCACCAGTGCGCCCATTGTCCAGTCGTCTTCGGCATAGAAGCCGACATCGCTGTTGGTGCCGCCCGCGTTGCGGTATCCGGAAATGCGCCCGGCCGTGTAAGGGCTCTCCTCGGTGCGGCCCTCCGCGCTGCGCCAGTCCGCGCCGATCCGCAGAACATGTGCGGCGCCCACCGGCGGACGCAGTTCGATTTTGCCGCCAAGCCCGGTGGCAGGGGTGGCGCGCTGGTTCAGTGTGGGGAGGAAGGTGCGCGCGCTGATCACCACATTATGAAAATCGCGCTTCTGGATATAGCCGAGCACATCGAATTGCCAGCGCCCGCGCCCGACCAGCCGCACGCTGGCATCCTCGCCGCGCGCTCCCGTGTCTGCGCCAGCGAAGCGCAGTAGCCGCTCGTCGCGAAACACCTGAACCCGCGCCTGCAATTCGATATCTGGTGTTAGCGGCGCGACCGCGCGCACGCCCACCGACCAGCTTTCATAGCGGGCGCGCACGGTGGCGGGCACGCGCTCGTTCACCGGCGTCGTGAAAAAGCCGCGCCCGCGGTCCCAGCGGCCCGAGATGACTGCAAAGCCTGCGCCGAGTTTCGGCGCGAGCGCGCCCGAAAGCTCGGTCTCGCCGCGATCATCGACGAGCGCGGTGCCGTTGAACAGGCCGAGCTGGTCCGCATTGGCGCTGGCAAGGTCGATCGTGCCCGCCACCGCGCCCGCGCCGAATGCGCCCGAACCGCCGCCGCGCTGCACGCGCGCGCTCGCCAATTGCTCGGGCGCCAGCGCGCTGAACGGGATGAAGCCGAAGAACGGATCGGCCTGCGGCACGCCGTCAAGCAGCACGAGCGTGCGGCTGGTGGCATTGCCGCCCAACGCGCGCAACGTGATCCCCTGCGCCGAAGGGTTGGACGAGCGGCTGTCTGACCGGCGGAATTGTTGAAACCCGGCGGCCGAGGACAGCGCGTCCTCCAACCGGCCCGAGGCGGTGATCAGCAATTGATCGCGAGAAATGGTCTGCACCGAATAGGCCGGGTCGGCAGGGGCGGCATCGAGCCCGCGGCCGGTGACGACGATCGGCTCCGGCACCGCCTCTTGCGCCCGCACTGCAGGGGCGCAGGCAAGCGCGGCGATGAGGGCGAGAGGAGATAGTCCGGCGGAACAATTCGGCGACATTATGGCATCAACCCCAAGCATCATTTCCGACGGTGCAAGGCCACATGGTGGCCCTACTGTCAATGCAGCCCGAAAGACCGCGCTGCGGACTGCTGTAACCTTGCGCCATCCTGCGCCGAACTCATGATGAACCAACGGCATCTGACCCGAACGGAAATCTCCATGAACGCTTTGCGAACCCGCATTCTGATCGTTTTGGCCCTGCCTGTCGCGGCAGCGGCGGGGCTTGCTTTGCTAGTCCCTTCGCTCTCGGCGACGGCGAGCCCGCAGCGGGCTGCGCCCAAAGCCGCACCTGCGGCGCTCGCCGCGCCGGTGCTGGTGGAACTTTATCAAAGCGAGGGCTGCTCGAGCTGCCCGCCCGCCGAAGCATGGCTCAATGGCGTGGCTGATCGCCCGGGACTCGTCGCGCTCTCGTTCGAGGTGACTTATTGGGACTATCTCGGCTGGAAAGACCGCTTTGCCAACCCCGAGTTCACCCAGCGCCAGCGCGACTATGCCGCGCGCAACGCCAGCCACGAAGTCTTTACCCCGCAATTCTGGATCAACGGCCAGCATACCATTGTCGGCGCGCGGGACGGTGATCTTGAGAAAGCCATTGCTTCGGTGCGCCCAGCCGCACCGGTTCCGGTGATCGGCGCGGGCGATGTGACGGTGGCCAAGGGCAATGCCCCCGCGCGCCCGGCGCAAGTGTGGCTCGCGCGCTACGATCCGCGCGTGATCCAGATCCCGGTCAAAGCTGGAGAGAACACCGGCCGCACGTTACCGCACCGCAATCTGGTGCGCGAACTCACGCTGCTGGGCGAGTGGAAGGGGCAGAGCGCAAGCTACCACTTCAAGCCTTCGACGACCGGGCTGCGCAGCGCGGTGTTTCTGCAGGATGGACGCGGTGGCAGCGTGCTGAGCGTCGCCAGTGATCGCCTTCCTTAGGCCCAGAAACGCGCCCGGTTGGCCTTTCTAGTTCGTGTCTTCCGACCGAGCGGGAAATAGGACTTGCGCGCACAATGCGGCCAGACACGCTCCCGCAAACTGGGCGGCGATGAACGCCGGCGCATCGACGGGGCGAATGCCCGAAAAGGTGTCTGTCAGCGCCCGTGCCAATGTAATCGCCGGGTTAGCGAAACTGGTTGATGCCGTGAACCAATACCCCGCCGTAATCACAGAGGCGACAATCGCGGGCACCCAGGCGGGCCGATGGCGTACTGCGCCCAGAATGGCGATCACCAGCGCAAACGTCGCCACGCCCTCGCTCAACCATTGACCGGGCCCGGTGCGGACCTTCACGCCCAACTCCCACAGCGGAAGCTCGAACATGGCATGGGCAAGCACGACGCCTGCCAACCCGCCGATCAGTTGGGCGACAACATAGGTCAGCCCTTCGGATACACTTAAGTCGCGCCTGAGTGAAGCGACCAAGGTCACCGCCGGATTGAAATGCGCGCCCGAAAGTGGTGCAAAAATGCTCACGAGCACGAACAGCATTGCGGCCGTAGCCAGCGTGTTGCCAAGGAGCGCGATCCCGTCGTTGCCGCCAGACAATCGTTCGGCCATCACACCCGAGCCAATGACGCAAGCAAACAGCAGCATGGAACCGAGCGCCTCCGCGAGGGGCGCCTGAAGACGATCGGTCACGATCCAGCGGCGATGACTTCGCCGTCCTCCTTGACGAAATCCTCGGCTAACGGCTTCGCCAGGATGTCCAAAACCACTTCGGACGGGCGGCACAGCCGCGTGCCGAGCGGGGTTTCGACAAGCGGCCGATTGATGAGACTGGGATGCGCGAGCATCGCTTCAATCAACGCGTCATCGCTCAAGGTGTCATCGTCAAGGCCGAGTTCGGCGTAGGGAGTGCCCTTTTGCCGCAGCAATGCACGCGGCGTCACGTCGGCCGCGTCGATCAGGCGTGTGAGTGTCGCGCGATCGGGAGGCGTCTTCAGATACTCGACGACCGTAGGTTCGATGCCGGTTGCCCGGATCATCGCCAAGGTGTTGCGAGAGGTGCCGCAGGCCGGATTATGCCAGATGGTAACGCTCATGCTGCAAGTCCTTTGCTGAAGGGCTGCGCATCACAACTTACGCCGCCACAACAATTTTCGGTAAGATAGCCAACCAGCGCAGACATAGCGGCATAGTCAGCCGCATAGATCAAGTGACGCCCTTCGCGCTTGCATGTCACGAGCCCGGCGCGCGTTAGATGCGCAAGGTGGAATGAGAGCGCGGACGGCATGACACCGACAGTTTTGGCAAGCGAGCCCGCGGCAAGGCCAGCGGCACCCGCTTGAACGAGCGCGCGGAATGCAGCGAGGCGATGGGCCTGAGCCAGCGCGGCAAGCGCCGTCACAGCCTTGGTGTCTGCGAACATATTTCAATATTTATTGAAATGTCAGCCTCTGTCAAGCAGCGGCGACACACCTCTGCTTTCATTGCGCCACCCATAACGAAAGAAAGACTACATCGGCTTCGGTTGCAGACGGTCCGTCCAAGACGTCCCAATCTAAACGAGCCGCTGCAGCAGCCCGGCCAGCGTGAGGCGCTCGTCCTCGGTGAGGCGGGCGCCCAGCGCCTCCTCGATCGCCGCGCCATAGACCGGCCACATCGCCGCGCGCATCGCGGTTCCGGCTTCGGTCAGTGCGAGCATGTGGCCGCGCGCGTCGCCGGGGCAGGGGCGGCGCAGCACCAGACCGGCGCGCACGGTCCGTTCGATCAGGCGCGAGAGGCTGTATTGCTCGGTGTGGAGCGGGCCTCGCAGATCGCGCGGGCGGATCGGCGCTTTGTGTTGGAGCTCGGCGAGCAATTCGTACCAATCGAGCGGCGGCAAACCGGCCTGTTTGAGCGCCAGTTCGGCGCTGCTCAGCGCCTTGGCGCTGGCGCGGATGAAGCGCGCCCAGGCAAGGACGGTAACGGCAGAGGGCATGGTCATCGGCGCACGTTGGCCGATGCATGCAGGCGCATCAATCAGGGTTGATACTCAATGCAATTGCATGAAACGATCGATGCAGGTGCATCGATGTAAGATTTCTGTCTGAGTTTCCATAACTACTCCGCTCACCCTGAGCCTGTCGAAGGGTGTTGGCGCGACGGTTGCGCCCGATGCTGCGACAAGCTCAGCATGAGCGGGGGTGGGGAAGGTGCTTGTGGCGGCCGTTTTCCGGGCTTCACCCCGGCTCGGCGTTCTCCCCTGTCTGATCGGCAGTGGTCAAAATCCGGTCGCGCGCGAGGCGCACATCGCCGCCTTCGATCTGGACGGCGAGCCGTTCGGCGTCGCGGGTGCGGAAGTTGTCTTCGGCGCGGTTGATTGCTTCCTGGCTCAGGCCGACATTGCCGAGCGCGGTGCGCGCCATCTGGATCGCCGATTCCATCACTTCGCGGATCACCAGCGTGGCCGGAGCGGCGTGGAGGTGGATCATGACGCGGCGGTCGAACGCGCGCACATAGATCGCAGCGTTCGGAAACGCTTCGTGCACGGCATCGAGCAGCTCGGTCTTGATTTGGTCGCCATCAATGCAGAACAGGATCATCTGCGCGTCCCCGGCGCCCGCTTGGCGCAGCATGTCGATCCGCGTACCGTCACCGAAATAGACTTTGGCGCCGAAGGTCCCCGCCACGTCGATCATTTCGGTGTCGGTGTCGATGAGGGTGACCGAAATGCCGCTCGCCAGCAGCATCTGGCCGACCGCCTGGCCAAACCGCCCGTAGCCGACGATCAGTGCGCTGGCGCCGTCGCTGCGCGGGCCTTCGCGGGTTTCGGCGGCCTTGACCGGTTCGGCACGGAAGCGGCGGGTGACGGTCATCAGGAACGGTGTGGTGGCCATCGAGAGCGTGACCACCGCGCCGAACAGGCTCGCAGCCTCGGGCGCGATGAGCAGGGCATGCTGGGCCTGCGCGAACAGTACGAAGCCGAACTCGCCGCCCTGGCTGAGCAGCAGGCCCAGCGCCAGCGCGCCGCGCCACGGCACACCGAACAGCCGCGCGATGCCGAACATGACCGCGGCTTTGATCGCGATGACGCCGAGCGCCACAGAGATGACGAATAGCGGGTTCTGCGCGATGGCGGAGAGATCGAGCTTCATCCCCACCGAGAGGAAGAAAAGGCCGAGTAGCAGCGAACGGAACGGCTCGACATCCGCCTCCAGCTCGTGGCGATAGGGCGAATCGGCAAGCATCACGCCCGCGATGAATGCCCCGAGTGCGGGTGACAGGCCGACCAGCTCCATCACCGCCGCCGAGGCCATGACCGTGAACAGCGCGGCGACCACGAACATCTCGCGCTCGCCCAGATTGCCGATCAGGCGGAACATGGGCCGGATGAGAAAGCGCCCGGCGGCGATCAGCCCGGTGATGGCAAGCGCGGTGTATATCGCAAGCAGCCATCCGGGCGGGCCGCCGGCATCGGCCGGATTGCGGCTGAGCGCGGTGATGATCGTGATCAGCGGAATGATCGAGAGATCCTGAAACAACAGGATCGAGAACGCCCGCTCGCCAAAGCGGGTGTGCAGCCGGCCCGAGGATTGGAGCATCGGCAGCACCTGCGCGGTGGAAGACAGCGCCAGCGGCAAGCCCAGAGCGAGTGACGCCGCCGGGGAAAACCCTGTGAAAGCCCAGATCGCGGCGGCCAGCGCGAGGCCGCAGGCGGTGACCTGCAGGAGGCCGAGACCGACGATGTCGCGCTTCATCCGCCATAGGCGCGCGGGATCGAGCTCCAGCCCGACGAGAAACAGCAGCAGGGTGATGCCGATCTCGGCAAAGCCAAGCTTTTGCTCGCCATCGCTGACCATCCGGAGCACTTGCGGGCCGACCACCGCGCCCGCCAGCAGATAACCGAGCGTGGCACCAAGGCCGAGCCGCCGGAAGAGCAGCACGAAGACCAGCGCGAACCCGAGCAGCACGAAGCCGTCATGCAGAATCGAAGGCGCTTCGGCGGCGTCCATGCGCGCAGTTTCCCCGCAGCCGACCGGAAATGTCGAGGCCGTGTATCCTCATCAAAGGTTTGTGCCGATGCGTCAAGATTTCCGCCGGACTGCAACGCTATTGACATTGATGTAGGCAAAAACCAGTCTCGCGGGGCGTTGAACAAGCCTGCACTATCAAGGAGAGAACGATGTCTGTTTCCGGTACATACACCTGCGTGATCAAATCGCCGCTGGGTGAGCAAAAGTTGACGCTCACGGTCAATGCCGATGGCGATACCTTCACCGGCAGCAGCGCTGGCGATCAGGGCAATTCCGACATCACCGATGGCAAAGTCGACGGCGATACCATCACCTGGACGAGCCAGATCACCGTGCCGATGCCGATGAAGCTGGATTGCTCGGCCACGATCGATGGCGATACACTGACCGGCTCGGTCGTCGCCGGGATGTTTGGTACGTTCCCGATGAACGGCACGCGCGCCGCCTGACAGCGCGCGCGATCTGCGGGGAGGGTGCCGGTTGCGGCATCCTCCCGCACCTAATGCGACGAAGGCGGCGGGGTGCGCTTGATCGTGCCCGAAAACGACAGGATCCGGCGGGTTCCTGCGGTGATTAGTCCGCGCGCAAACGCCAGACTGCGCCCGCCGCCCAGCAATTCGCCGCGCGCTTCGAGCAGCACGCCCGGCTCCGCTGCGCCGATGAACTCGCTGTTCATCGCGACGGTCACGCCGCCAACCTCGTGCCCATCGGCGGCAGCGAACATGAACAGCGAAAAATCCGCAAACGTCATCAGGCAGCCGCCGTGGACACTGCCGTGGTTGTTGAGATTGGCGGGGCCTGGCATGAAACCGGTGACGAGCCCTTGCTCATCCCGGCGCAGATAAAATGGCCCGATGGCATCCTCGAACGGATCGGTTCCGCCCCAGGTATACCAGCCCGCCCACGGGCCGCTTTCGACCGGAACAAGCCCCCCGGTGAAGGGCAAAAGGGAAGGTGTGTCCAAGGGCCGGGCTCCTGCGTGATGCGATTTGGCGTCCCGTTGCATGGCGGCCGGACCTGCGTCAACGCATCACCCGCGCGGCGCGAATCCGGTTAGTGTGCGATATGGCTCGATAATTTGATGAAGCTGTGCTAGCAGGCGCGGGCTGACGTCGCATTAGACGGATATCGGGCCTGCTTAGGCTCATCCCTGTGTCCTAAAATAGCCTCACGAAGCCGGGATGCGCAAAGGTTGCGCATGCCCGTCAATATTTCTGGACAAGGAATTCCCAGATGATCACCGGTACCGTCAAATTTTTCAACGCCGACAAGGGTTATGGTTTTATTGCGCCTGAAGGCGGCGGCGGCGATGCTTTCGTTCACATTTCGGCTGTGGAACGCGCCGGCATGAGCACGCTCGATAAGGACCAGCGCATTTCGTATGAGCTGGAAACCGATCGTCGCGGCAAGACCTCGGCTGTCAACCTCCAGCAGGCCTGATCTTCAGGTTGGGCCGGGGCGCCGATCGCGGCGCCCCGGCCCATTTTTTTCGCAAACCAAAGGATGAGCAAGGCCACAATGGCAGGATACAAGGAACCCGGATTTCAGGATCGCACCGCCGC
>Ga0164294_10005016_pt1 | contig 11412 bp, 7 predicted proteins | sample GEODES005metaG_FD_111479 | JGI IMG/M metagenome (GOLD analysis project Ga0164294, IMG submission 111479) | Oligotrophic lake water microbial communities from Sparkling Lake, Wisconsin, USA - GEODES005 metaG | ecosystem: Environmental > Aquatic > Freshwater > Lake | place: USA: Sparkling Lake...
GAGCCATCTGGCCCAGGCCCAACAGGGGACCCTGCAAGGAGGCGATCGGGGCCTGTAGGCGCCATTGCCAGTTGCCTTCGATGGTGCCCGGGGTGTTGAACCGGGCGCCGTCATCGAGGTGGAGCAGGTCTTGGAGGGGCACCACCGCCAGGTCGGCGGACGACTCCAGGGCCAGGCGCAGCAGTTGCCAGCCGGGAGCATGGACCGCCTCGCCCAGGCAGGCTTCGACCCGGCGCCGTTCGTCCTCGGCCAGGCTGGCCCACCAGCCGATGCAGGTGGCGTTGTCGTGGGTGCCGGTGTACACCACCCAGTTCGTGCCCTTGTAGTTGGCTGGCAGGTAGGCGTTATCTGGATCGCCATCGAAGGCGAACTGGAGGATCTTCATCCCCGGCAGCTGGAAGTCGTCGCGCAGGGCTTCAACGCCGGGGGTGATCACACCCAGGTCTTCGGCCACCAGGGGCACCACGGGGCCGCCACCGGCCTTGAGGACCCGCCGCCTCAGCCCCTCGAGCAGGGCCCGCCCCGGGGAGCTGCGCCAGGTGCCGTGTTCCGCCGTGGGGTCGCCGCCGGGCACACACCAGCTGGCATCGAGGGCGCGGAAGTGGTCGAGGCGCAGGCAATCGAACAGTTCCAGCTGGCGCTCGAGCCGCTGCAACCACCAGGAAAAGCCACTCAAGCGGTGCCAGAACCAGGCGTACACCGGCGTGCCCCAGAGCTGGCCCGTTTCGGAGAAGTAATCGGGCGGCACGCCGCTCTGGGAGCTCAGGGAGCCGCGCGAGCCCAGCGAAAACAGGCGGCGATGGCTCCAGACATCGGCGCTGTCATGGGCCACATAGAAGGGCAGATCGCCGAGGATCTCCACCCCCAGGCTGCGGGCCAACGCCAACAACCGCAGCCACTGGACCTGCAACTGCCATTGGACCAGGGCCTCCTGCAACAGGGCGTCCTCCTGGTCCCGGTCGAGCACGGCCAGGGCCCGGCCCTGGCGGCGGGCCAGGGGTTCGGGCCACTGCCACCAGGGCGATTGGCCGTGGAGCCGGCGTAGCACCATGAAGCGGCAATGGTCCTTCAGCCAGAACTTCTCCTTGAGGGCCCAGGCGTCAAAGCTGCGGCGCTGGTATTCATCCTGGTCCGGCCAGCGCTCCAGCAGCTTGCGGGCCAAGAGCTCGGAGCGCTCGGCCGCCGCCGCCAGGTCGAGGCCGGCGCTGGCGCCTGCCGGCAGGTTGTCGAGGTCGCCCGGCTCTAGCAGGCCGTCCTCGACTAGCCGCTGGCCATCGAGCAGCCAGGGGTTGAGGGCAAAGCCGCTGGGGGAGCTGTAGGGGGAGCCGCCGCCATCGGTGGGGGCCAGGGGCAGCAGCTGCCACACCCCCACGCCCTCGGCGGCGAGCAGCTGAATCCAGGCGGCAGCGGCCTCACCAAAACTGCCGCAGGCCGGGGTTCCGGGCAGGGCCGTGGGGTGCAGCAGCACTCCGCAGCGACGGCCTGGGGTTGGGGATGGCATCACAGGGTCGGCAGGCGATAGCGGCTGATGATCGTTTTGGCGAAGGAGGGAATGTGCTGCTCCGCTTTCTCAGGGTGGTTCCGCCGCAGCCAAATGGCATTACGGGTGAAGTGGGAATCGATCGAGAAGCGGCCGTATTCGAGGCCCTTGGGCCCGACGCGCTGGACGATGAAGCCCACAACCTCTGCCAGCCAGCGGGGCAGCTTGACGGCCTGGTCGTAGGCGCCGATCCCCTGCTGGACGGCGGCGCGGCGATCGCCGTGGCTCTCCACCGGCCCCACCTCCAGCTCGGCCTCGACCAGATCAAGCAGCTCCTGGCCGCGGGGGTTGCGCACCGTCAGCCACTGGCGGCCGAAGCTGGCGCCCATGTAGCCCACCACCAGGTCGGCGCCACCATTGACATAGTCGAAACAGCTCAGGCAGCTGGGGGCGAACACGTCCTTGAGGGCGGGCGTGTCGAGGCCGAAGAAGGGCACGGTCTCGCTATGGCCGTCGCTATGGCGGAAGTGGATGCGGAAATCCTGCATGAACTCGTAGTGCACCACCGTGGCCGGCGAAGCGCTGGCGCTCTCCAGGAAGGTCTGCAGGCCGGCGCGGCTGACGTTGTCGACGCAGGGCAGGCCGAGCACGTAGAGCTGCTCGAGGGGCAGGCTGGCCTGGACGGCCCGCAGGGCCTGGACCTGGCAGCCCACCCCGATCGCCAGCAGGCGACGGATGCCACTGCCGGGCAGCTGTTCGAGCACCTCCAAATTGGGCGAGAGGGTGGGCTTATTCACCCGGGCCGCAACGACCTCGGCCGGGGTGCGGGCCAGCACGGGCACGGGCGTGAAGCGGTCGTCTGGGCTTTGCCGCACGCAAAGCACCGCATCGACCAGACCCGTTTCCAGGGCGCGCACGCCGATGCGGCTGACGATGCCGGTCCACTGGGCCCCCTCGATCGGCGGCTGGAGCCGGGCGCTGAGCATGCGCTGGCTGACGCCGAAATAGAGCTCGTCTTCGTTGCTTTGGTCGCGGGGACGGCCGTGGGCGGCCGTTTCCATCGCCTCAAAGCGCTGGTTCAAAAAGGCGCAGGCCTGGCGCACATAGGCCACCCAGCGGCTGTCACAGAGGCCGCAGTCGCTGCAGAGGTCCTTGGCGGGCTTGGCGCTGCCCTTGGCCAGGGGCCGGGCCCGCTCGTGGGGGGCCAAAGGGGCCTGTTCAGGCGTGCTGGAGACGGCGGTCACAGGCGGGCTCCAGCCGGTCAAAACATCAAGTTCCCAACCTATCGGCCAAAGGCGCCCCTAGCTGGGAGCGACTGCCGCAGCCGGGCGCCGGGGCCCGCCGATTTAGCTGGGCCAAAGTAGCCCCACTCCCCGCGTAGCGCCGCCATGGTCCCCCCAGGGGAATCCCCGAACCGAGCGGGCCGCCCCCGCCGGCCCCGGCCCGAACGTGCCCCGGGCCGGGGCCGGCGGGTTCCGGGCCAGGCGGGCAGCAAGCCGGCCCAGGGCTGGCGCTTGCGGCTGCGGGCGGCCCGGCGGCTGGGCCTGGCGGCCGCGGGGATGGCAGCCAGCGTCAGCCTGCTGGGCCTGGTGTGGCCCCAGGGTGATCCGGCCGACCAGGCCGAGGGGGGATCGCGCCAGGGCCTGAACGCCGAGCTGCCCAGCCGGCCGATCAGCGTGCTGGTGATCGGCTCCGATGCCGACCGGCGCGGGGCCGCCAGCAATGGCGCCGCCCCGGCCGGTGCGGCCAACAGCGATGCCCTGATGCTGGTGCGACTGGCGCCGAAGCAACCCATCGATGTGCTGGTGTTGCCGATCGAGGCGGCAATCAAGCTGCCGGGTCAAACCCAGCCGGTGGCCCTGGGCAGCCTCTACCGCCGCGGCGGCCCGGCCCTGGTGAGCTCCGTCACCGCCGAATTGATGGGCCTGCCCAAGGGGCAGCCCGACCGCTACCTGGTGGTGCCGCGCCTGGCCCTGCGCCAACTGGTGGACGGCCTCGGCCAGGTGGAGATCGCCCCGGAGCGGGCCATGCTCTACGCCGACAAGAGCCAGAAGCTGCAGATCGACCTGCAGCCGGGTCTGCAGCTGCTCGACGGCGCCGAACTGGAGCAACTGCTGCGCTTCCGCGAGGCCGACGGCAGTGAAGAGGGCCGGCGCCAACGGCTGAAAGCCAGCTTGCCGGCCCTGCTACTGCAGATGGGCCAGCCCCGGCAGCGGCCGCAACTGGCCGACCTGCTGCGCTCCCTGCAGGACAAGGTGGAGACCAACCTGAGCCCCAACGAGGCCCTCTCCCTGGTGGCCGCCGCCCTGCAGGCCGGCAGCACGACCCGGTTCCACAGCCTGCCGCTGCTGCCGCCGCTTAGCGCCCCCAAGGCCGGCGCCAAACCGGCCCTGCGCCAGCTGGCCGGGCCGGTGGGCCAGAGCGACTGGCCCCAGATCTGAACGGGCCGGGGCCGGCCAGTCCAGCGCGAATCAGGCGAGGTCTAGTTGGGAGCAGGCGAGCTGGAGGGCCCTAGCCAGCTCGGCGGCCGCCTCCCAGGCCAGGTCCTGGTCCTGGGAGGCGGCCGGGTCCTGGGGATCGGCCAGCCAACCCAGCCAGGGCAGGCCATCGCGGCGCCGGTCCGCCGCCAGCCAGGGGCCACCCCACTGGATCAGGCCGAGCAGGGGCACGCCCTGGCGCTCCAGTAGGGCGTGGTAGGCCGCCGCCGGCCCCGTGCTGGCGGCGGCGGCCGGGATCAGCAACAGCGTCGGCTGGCGCCAGGCACCCAAGGCTTCGGCCCAGCAGCCCTGGTCGCCGAGGAAGGCGCCGGGATCGCCGGCCAGGGGCCAGAGCCAGGGACCCGGCTGCTCGGACGCGGCGGCCAGCAGCTGCGGCGGATCGGCCCAGGCCGCAGCGCCGCCCGCCCCGCCCGAATCGGAAGACTTTCGAGAGAATTGGACCGGCCCATCGGCCTGGCCGGCCGCGGTTGTCTCGGCCGTGCTTGCCTCGGCCGCCGCCGCGCCAGGACCGCCCCCTAGGGCCAGCAGGCGGCGCGGCGGCGCCAGGGTCGCCACCAGGGCGGCTACGGGTGCCAGGGCCGCCGCCGGAACACCGCCCGGGGCCACCAGCACCCAGCCCCGGGCCTGGCCTGGCGGGCCGCCCGGCCCCCCGGGGGCTGGCCCCATCGGCACCAGCGCAGCCGCCCCCAACCCGGGCTCGGAACCGGCCCGGGAGCCGGGGCGCGGGCCTGGATCGGCGCCAGGCACGGCCCGGGAGCCGGATTGGCCATCACCGCGAAACCCAGCTTTGGCGTCAACGTTGGACTCGACCATGGATTGCAACTGCCAGCTGAGATGGATCCGATCCGCACCGGATGGCTCGTACGATCGAGGGCAGCCGATCACGCCAGCACCCGCCGTGACCAGTTTCCTGACCGCCGAGCGGGTTGAACAAGCCAGTGTCAACCATGACACCCGCAGGCTCAGGCTGTTTAGCGGCACCTCGAATCCGGCCCTCGCCCGGGAGATCGGCGACTACCTGGGCGTGCCCGATGGGCCCCGGGTGATTAAACGGTTTGCCGATGGCGAGCTCTACGTGCAGATCCAGGAGTCGATCCGGGGCTGCGATGTGTTCCTGATCCAGCCCACTTGCGCGCCGGTCAACGACCACGTGATGGAGCTGCTGATCATGGTGGATGCCTGCCGCCGCGCCTCGGCCCGCCAGATCACGGCCGTGGTGCCCTACTACGGCTACGCCCGCGCCGACCGCAAGACCGCCGGCCGCGAATCGATCACGGCCAAAATGGTGGCCAACCTGCTGGTCACCGCTGGCGTGGACCGGGTGCTCGCCATGGACCTGCACTCGGCCCAGATCCAGGGCTACTTCGACATCCCCTGCGACCACATCTACGGCTCGCCCGTGCTGGTGGACTACCTGATGGCCCGCGACCTGGGCGAACTGGTGGTGGTGTCCCCCGATGTGGGCGGCGTGGCCCGGGCCCGGGCCTTCGCCAAACAAATGCACGATGCGCCCCTGGCGATCATCGACAAACGACGTTCGGGCCACAACGTGGCCGAGAGTCTCACGGTGATTGGTGATGTGGCCGGCAAAACGGCCGTGTTGATCGACGACATGATCGACACCGGCGGCACGATCACCCAGGGGGCCCGCTTACTACGCAAGCGCGGTGCCAGCCGGGTGATTGCCTGCGCCACCCACCCGGTGTTCTCGCCGCCGGCCCTGGAGCGGATGGCGGAGCCGGGCCTATTCGAGGAAGTGATCGTGACCAACAGCATCCCGATTGCGCCGGAGAAGCTGATCCCCCAGTTGCAGGTGCTCTCGGTGGCCAAGATGCTGGGCGAAGCGATCTGGCGCATCCACGAGGAGAGTTCGGTCAGCTCGATGTTTCGCTAAGCGTGGGCCGGCCCCGACTGCGATGGCGGCGCCGGCAGGGGACGGCCGGCTGGGGAGCCCTTTCTGGCCTGCTGGGTTTGGGAGTGCAGGCCTGGGCCCAGCCCTTGGCAGCCTGGGCAGCGCCCCGGTTAGGCGTGTGGCTCACCAATAGCCCCAGCCCCCTCTACTACGACGCCGGCCGGCTCGATCGGGCCGTGGACGAGCTGGCGGAGGCCGGCTTCAACACCCTCTACCCGAATGTGTGGAGCCGGGGCACCACCTTCCATGCCAGCCGCTGGGCGCCGATGGAGCCGGCCCTGCGCCAGGCCAACGGCGGGCTCGATCCGATCTGTCGCCTCACCCAGGCCGCCCACCGGCGGGGCCTGCAGGTGATCCCCTGGTTTGAATACGGCCTGATGGAGCCCGCCGAGGCCGAAGTAGTGCGCCAATACCCGGAGTGGGTGCTGCAGAAACGTGATGGCTCCAGCCTCACCACCATGCATGGCCGCACCGACCGGGTGTGGCTCAACCCGGCCCATCCAGGCGTGCGCCAACGCTTCATCGGCCTAATCAGTGAAATCGTGCAGCGCTGTGGCGTCGATGGCATCCAACTCGATGACCATTTCGCCTGGCCAGTGGAACTGGGCTACGACGCGTTTACCCGGGAGCTCTATGCCAAGGACATGGGACGGCAACCCCCGGACAATTACACCGATCGGGCCTGGATGACCTGGCGCCGCCACCGACTTAGCGACCTGCTGGGTGAATTGCGCGAAAGCCTCAAGCAAGTTGGCAAGGGCCGGGTGTATGTGAGCCTGTCGCCGGGCCCCTTTCGCTTTGCTTACAACAATTGGCTCCAGGATTGGGAGATCTGGGCCCTGGGCGGCCAAATCGAGGAGCTGGTGGTGCAGAACTATGCCTATTCCTTACCCGGCTTCACCAAGGATCTCGACCAGCCGGCCCTGCGCAAGGCCCGCACCTGGGGCATCCCGGTGGAGATCGGGGTCCTGGCGGGATTTGGCGGCCGCACCACGTCCATGCCGATGCTGCGCGACAAGGTGCAACAGGTGAACGAGCGGGGTATGGGCGTGATCTACTTCTACTGGGAAGGGCTGTGGGGCCAATATTCGGGGCCAGAAGGAGCCCAGCTGCGCCGCGCTGGCTTCCGGCAGATCAATGGGCTGGGTGGATCGGTGATCGGGCCGGGGGAACTGCCGGGGCTACCACGCTGAGGGCGAAGCCCGCTCGGACTTAGCCCCCAACCCGCTAGCACCCCATCCCCAAGGGCACCCATTCGGGTGCCCCTATCTCTCAACGCCCGTTCACAATCACCGGACTCATTGAGCCACCTCCCGTACCGGGCAAGGCGGGGACCACGGAGGTCTGGCCATCCCACTTGTCGAGGAAGAGCTTATAAAGCACCTGGTTATCCAAGCTGGAATTGAGAGTTTGGTAGCGCTTAGCCTCCTGCTCCGCAATCAACACTTCCGTTTGGGCGCGCAGGAGTTGCTGCTCAGCGATTTGCTTCTGCTCAATGGCGGAGCGATACTCTTCGGCAATCTGCAAACCGGTGAGATCCAATCCCTGCACATTGACATAGCCAAATTTCTGCAGCTCCTCAGCAACCTTATCTTGCACCTGCTCGGAGATCGAATTCCACTCGGTGGCAATCGTAATCAACTCGTACTGGGAAAAAACCGATTTCAAGGCCTTCAACAGGGAGGGTTGGATCACCCGCGGATAGATCTGCTGGTCGTCGGTGGCGATCGTTTCGTAGACCCGGCCCGCCTCCTCCGGTTTCATGGCGTACTTCACCGTGGCGGTGGCTTGAATCACCTGCAGATTCTTGGTCAAGGTCGAAAACTGCTCCGGCCTTACCTGGGTTCGCACATCAAAAAGGGAGGTGGACTGGAGCAGGGGCGTCTTGAAATTCGGACCGGGCAGGCGCGGGGAACCGGTCACCTTGCCAAGGGTTGTCACCACGGCCACGGTTCCGGCGGGCACGATGAAGATCGCCTGGCTGATCAGGATCAGGGCCAACACCAGGCCGATGCCGGCCAACTGCAACCAACTGGTTTGGCCACCAAAGGGACTGGAACCGGACGATTGCATGGGACCGAAGCACTGGTGGTAGCGCAAGCCTAGGAAGCCCGGCCAGCCAAAGGGGCGACTGACTGCCGCAACCAGGGATGGGGCGCCCCTACTGGCCCCCGCACAACCACAAGCAAGCAAGCGAACATCGCCACGGCTGATCTAGTGCCCTGATCATCATCAAAACCAATCAGCAAAGCCCCCATCGTGGCTAGCAGCCTGAACCCGATCACGCCGTCCGCCCCAATCCCCCTTCCTCACCAACCAAAGACTTGGGCCAGCCTTGCCCACCAGTGCCAATCAGAGCCAGGTCGAGATTGTATTGCTGGGTGATAAAATGGTTTTTCAGAAAGGGACGAAGGGTGGCCGCCCCAGCTAGACTCCTGACTAGAAAAAGTCTTTTTCGCAGTGACCATCCGCTGGAGCCAGGAGATATTAATCGTCCAGGTTGGTGATTTTGGCACCGATGGCGATGCCCATTACCGCATTCATGCGCCGGCAGAGTCCATGGGTGCGATTGATGGAGTGGTATGCGTTGACGTTCATTTTCGCCATCATTTACTGCCCACGCTCGCAGAGAAAGCCGATATTCTTGTCCTGCAGTTCTTCTCAGATTGGGACCTCATCCCGCTAATCAGCATTCGGAAAAAACTTGGCAAAATAACCATCTTTGAGGCCAATGATTTCTTCTTCGATCTGCAACCCTGGAGCCCTATTGCCAGCAGCTGGCAGGATCGGGAGATTCAAGAGCTCTATATCCAACTGCTGCGCCATTGCGATGGGGTGCAAACTAGCACGGCCTATCTTGCCGAGCAATGGCGAGATAGGGGCGCTAGCAACGTGGCAGCATTTCCAAACCAGCTGGTACACCTTCAGCCGCTACCAGAAATTATTGAAAGGCCCTTCACCGTTGGCTGGGCTGGTTCCCCAGGTCACTTTGCAGATCTTTACCATGTAGCACCCTATTTGCAACATTGGCTCGATGCCCACCCGGCAGCCCATCTTGCAATCATGACCAATGAACTAGCCCAGGAGTTCTTTCATCTTGATCCTGCGCGCTTTCATTTCAGACCCTTCGAATCCATTGAATCTTACCTTGATTTCCTTGGCTCTATTGATGCTGGCATCGCTCCCCTTCTTCCCACGAAATACAACAAGGGCAGATCGGATGTCAAGTTTTTGGAATATGCATCATGTAGCGTTGCAGGGATTTATCAAAACCTTGAGCCCTACGGCTATTGGTTCTATCCAAGCTCCCCCAGCAACACCTAACGCAAGTAATCTGCCAGCGATTGCATTGTTTACTCCAGGCAAACCATCGGCTGGTCTAGGGCCCAGCCGATGGTTTGGACCGACTCCTTTCTACAGTTACTCGGCTTCATCGCTCTTACCAAGCGCTTGATTGCAAAACAAGAGCTGCATCCATCGACGTGTAACCCCTAGCCCAAACACTGCCCCACCACCTCGCGGGTGTTGGTGGACAGCTCGCTAGCGGCCAGCTGCTCGAGGACTTCGGCCATGCGGGCGCGGCGCTCGCTGCCATAGCTCTGCCAGCGGCTGAACACCTTGGCCAGGCGCGAGGCGGTGATCGGGTTGCGGCGATCGAGCTCAGCAATTTGAACGGCCAAGAAGCGGTAGCCCGACCCATCGATGGCGTGGAACACCGGCGTATTGCCGGCCAGGCCGCCCAGCACGGCCCGCAGGGAATTGGGGGCGGCAGGATCGAAACGGGGATGGGCCAGCAGGCGCCCGACCCGCTCCAGCCCATCGGCAAAGGGGGCTGAGGCTTCGAGGGCAAACCAGGCATCGAGGATCACCGGGCGCTCCTGCCAGCGCTGATAGAAGGCATCGATAGCCTGCTGACGCTCGGGAGTGGGCTGGTTCTGCAGGGCCCGCAGACCAGCGCGGGCCAGGGTCATCGAAGGCCCGGCCACGGCCGCTGCCGCCTCCTGGCGCATGGCGCCATCGCCGGCGGCCACCCGCCAGCTCCAGGCGGTGGCGGTGAGCTGGCGATCGCCATGACCGGCCGGCCAGGCCAGCTCCCATTGGGGGCGGCAGCGCTCAAGGCTGCGCTGCAGGGGGCTGGCCAAAGCGGTTCCGAAGCGGGCCTGCAGGGCCAGCAGGGCGCCATGGAGGGCCGGCGGATCGGGCTCGGCCACCGCATCCTCCAGTTCGGCCAGGCCGGGCAGGGCCAAGAGCATCGCCCGGTTGGCATCGCACAGGGTGCCATCGGCCAGGATCTGCTCGAAGGCGGCCACCAGGCCCTCCTCCAGCTCCTCATTCACCGCCCCAGCGGCACGCTCCAGCACCGCCTGGCGCAGCAGGCTCTGGCCGGCATCCCAGCGGGCAAAGGGATCGCTGTCGCAGGCGAGCAGGTGCAGCAGCTCGGCCAGGGGCCGCTCCAGGCTGAGCCGCACCGGCGCCGAAAAGCCCCGCAACACCGACAGGGCCGGCGGATGGCTGTGGGGCTCCAGCCCCTCGAGTTGGAAGGTCTGGTCGGCCTGGTCAATCACCAGCAAGCGCGAGGCCTGGCCCCAGGCCGGATCCAGCTGGCTGGCCGCCGCCTGGGGGGCGGATTCGCCGGCCAGGCGGACCGGCAGGGGCTGGCCCGCCTGGCCCACCAGGCCCAGCACCAGGGGAATCACCAGGGGTTGCTTGTCGACCTGGCCCGGGCTGGGGGGGGTGTGCTGGCGCACCGTTAGGCGCAGGCTGCCGACCTCCCCATCCCAGGAGCGCTCGATTTCGAGGCACGGGGTGCCCGCCTGGTGATACCAACGGCGGAACTGGGCGAAGGCAAAACGGGCCTGAGCAAAACGGGCCTCAGCCGATCCCGCGACGCCCTCGCTTGCGATGGCCGCAGCGCTAGAGGCATCCTCCATGGCCTGCAGGAAGTCGTCGCAGGTGGCCGCCGTTCCGTCATGGCGTTGCACGTAGAGGGCCATGCCGGCCATGAATTGATCGGGCCCCAGCAGGGTTTGCAGGGCCCGGATCACTTCGGCACCCTTTTCATAAATAGTGGTCGTGTAAAAGTTATCGATTGCCGCATACTGATCCGGCTGGATCGGATGGGCCGTGGGGCCCGCATCTTCACGGAACTGGCTATTGCGCAGGAAGGACACATCCTCGATGCGCTTAACGGCCGCCGAATGGAGATCGGCGGTGAAACAGGCATCGCGAAATACCGTTAATCCTTCTTTCAGCGAAAGTTGGAACCAGTCGCGGCAGGTGATGCGGTTGCCAGTCCAGTTATGGAAATACTCGTGAGCGATCACACTTTCGATCCGCTCCAACTCGCCATCGGTGGCGGTGGCGGCATCGGCGAGCACCAACTTGGAATTAAAGATATTGAGGCTTTTGTTTTCCATGGCGCCCATGTTGCAGTGGCGCACGGCGACGATGTTGAATTCATCGAGGTCGTATTCCAGCCCATCCACCTGCTCATCCCAGGCCATGGAGCGTTTGAGCGACGC
>Ga0164294_10005017_pt1 | contig 11411 bp, 9 predicted proteins | sample GEODES005metaG_FD_111479 | JGI IMG/M metagenome (GOLD analysis project Ga0164294, IMG submission 111479) | Oligotrophic lake water microbial communities from Sparkling Lake, Wisconsin, USA - GEODES005 metaG | ecosystem: Environmental > Aquatic > Freshwater > Lake | place: USA: Sparkling Lake...
AAAACCGAGCGAAATCGAGTCAAATCAGACAAAGATCTGTCGCAACTCTCAGAAACCGATTCAAAAACCGCCTTCATGTTGATCGGGACACCCCAAAACATCAGTTTTTCAGACCATCCCTAGCGCTTGACATTCATAATTCAAGCAAAAACCGATTGCAACGGCACTGCTCTGTCGAGTTCACCGATGATTGCACCACGGCCCAATTTCAGCAATAATTCGATGCAGCATGCCAGCGAAAATCACGGCGATTACTCAGTCCCTCGCCCCTCCTGTTGACCCATACGCACCCTGCGTCCACAAACGTGTCCAAAAATGAGTTTTGAATTTTTAAAACCCAATGCGTTATTGCTCAAACTACGGGATGCGAGAGCAAAGAGAAGAGCCCTGAGAAGAGCTGAGGGGTTTAAGAATTCCAGCACCCAAGAAATATTTTCTGAAATTTACCGAAAAGGTTTGTGGGGAAATTCCGAAGACCCAGAACAGCGCTATTACTCAGGCAGTGGGTCTCATGATAAAAATTTAACTTCCGTTTATCTAGAAAATATCGAAGCGCTCCTAAGGAGCTTACCCGACAAACCAGACGTGGTGGACCTCGGGTGTGGGGACTTTTCGATCGGATCAAAGATAAGGCAATATTGCAACGCCTATATAGCCTGCGACATAGTCCCCGAACTCATAGAATACAATAAGAGAAAGTACCGAGATCTGAATATTGATTTCAGAACACTTAATCTAATAACAGATCCACTGCCAACCGGCGACATCGTCTTCATTAGACAAGTTCTTCAACATCTCTCAAATGAACAAATCGGCAAACTCATACCAAAACTCCCCGCAAACTACAAATATTTGATTTTGACCGAACACCTACCGAAATCAACCGTCTTCGCACCAAATATAAATAAGCCAACAGGGCCAGATATACGTATCGAGTATAACAGCGGCATCGTTTTAACCAAACCACCCTTTAACCTTCGCGCTCTCAACGAAAAACTTATGTGTGAAGCAAAAGATAGCGACGGCCGAATTTGCACGACACTGTACCAACTGAACTAAAGACAGGTAAACGCCCATGAAAAGACCCAAAGACTTTAGGGAGCATCCAACTGCGCAAAAGAGGGGGATTCTAGAGCAATCTTGTGGCGCTTTCGAAAAATTGAAGCAGGAAACTCAAACTGAAATCAGGGGATGACTTTTGATCGCAGAATAGAATTTCAAATACCCCGACGATCGAAATCGGCCTCGACGCAAACGACCTGAATGCAAATGAACTATTTGCAATAGGAATTTGAAAGGATCAATCCCTACAAACTCAAACAAATAGTACAGGCGGGTAGGAAGGCAACGCACCAATCCACAAACCCGCCTAGTACCCAAGATACACGAGGCAGTTGATCAACACTTGGCGGGAAAATGGCGAATGAGCGCTCATACGACAGCAGACCAACGAATTCTGACGATTCAGGGCGCGCGATGCAAGCCTTGCCAAATTCCACTTCCCTACACAAGATTCCGTAGAGATGCATAAAAAAGTCACACTGCCAAAATCATTTGCGCCGTTTCAAACGAGTCTCTTAATTAGGCTTGGCAGAAACAATGACGGCGGATATCTCATCGACTCTAGAAATATCCAAGCCTCCACGGTTCTAATCGGAATGGGACTAAGCGACGACTGGAGTTTTGAAGCAGACTTCGTCAATTTAAAAAAATTACCTGTATATGCCTACGACAAGTCCGTCTCAAGAAAATTATTCGCGAAAAAGTTTCTTAGGTCTATTTTTAAATTTCGAAAACCGAACGAAATGATACGAAACTTCGAAACACTGAGGAACTATAACAGCTTCTTCAGGGGGGACATACACCATATAGAAAAATTTGTCGGTGAGAATCCAGACGTAAATTACGTTTCGCTCCAAGAGGTTTTAGATACTGTTGACCCATTTGCAAAATCACGAATATTTTTAAAAATTGATATCGAAGGCTCGGAATACAGACTGCTGGAGGAAATTCTAGCGAACTCCGTCAGAATAGAAGGGATGGTGATTGAATTTCATGACGCCGATCTCCATGCCCAAAGAATCGAATCGTTCATTCAAAACTTTTCATTGACCCTCATCCATGTACATTCCAATAATTGCGCATTCGTTACCAAAAACGGCTCACCCACCGCGCTTGAGTGCACGTTCACCTCGCAACCCGTGGGAGACTCAATCGACCTTAAATCCCCGCATGTACTTGATATGCCGTGCACGCCCGGCTCGCCTGAGCACGCAATAGTTTTTAGATGATCAATTTCCACCCTTGAGCCGTAAGATCGCATGATCATAGACGCCTTCCCATTTTTTAATGAAATCCCCCTCCTACAAGTTCGATTGAATTATCTAGGCCCGTCAGTGGATAGGTTTGTCATCATAGAATCCACCATTGACTTCGCCGGAAAAAGTAAAGAAATTTTGCTCACAGAAGATTTAATCCAACGTTTGCCATATGCCGAGAAAATCAGGGTTATCCATTGGAAACCCAGTTCTTTTTTTATAAGGAGCTTCTTTAAGTTCTCGGCCGCCACAAAATACCGCCGAGGGCTATGGCAAATCCAGCACCTGCAGCGAAATCATTTGTTAACACTCCTCAGTGAATACAATCTCGAAGATTTTCTTATCTTCGGCGATTTAGACGAAATCCCTGACGCCCAGTTTCTCAATGACCAGGATCACCTAAATGACTTGCTAAAGCAGAATCCAATCTACTCTTTTGATCAAACTATGTATTACTACAATATTTTTTGTATAAAGGAATTATCATGGCGCGGCACTGCATTAACTAAAGTTCACACCGCGATCGCCCTGACCCCGAAGATCATTAGAAAATATAGACTTGACTACCCGCTGTGCGCAAAGGGCTGGCATTTTTCCTATTTTGGTGATGCGAAAAAAATAAAACAGAAAATCAACGCGATCGCGGATGTTGAAAGACTTTCAGCTTTCAAGGGCATCTCCGAGGATGACATTGCACGTCGCGTAAACAAAACGGTAGATCTCTATGATCGTCCTGACGCTGCCATGGTGTCGACGGAGCACCCAGAGATCCCTAGTAGTCTAGTCGCATGGATCCGCCAATATCTGCCAAACTGCGCCTAGAGGAGGGACTTTGAGAATCGTAATTGACAATCGCCATATGGACTATTCCGGGGGGGGTGAACATGTTCGAATGATGATTTCCCTACTTTCGAACAGTGCGGAGATTTTTGTTACCAAACGACCCGAATTCTACGGCGCAAATGATTTCGCGATTACGAAAATCGACAACCCCCCAAAAAAATTTAGATACGATTTTGTCCCCGACTTATTCATATACATAGACTTCCGAGGATACATCAAACCCATTGGGCGAGCCAATGCACAAGTCGTTTTTTATGGTTTAAAAAAATACACGGCGGGATATGACTACGCAATTTGCATTAATGATTTCGTTGCAAGATCCGTGGGCGATAATTTTTCTGACACGAAGCCGGTAGTGATTCCTCCTTTTTTTGATTCCACAACCTACTCAGCGATTGAAAAGCAAAAGAAGCTGATTAACATCGGAAATTTTTTCAGAGAGTCCGATGGGCATTCAAAAAACCAACACCTACTAATAGATTGGTTTTCGGATTCAGGCCTCGTCGAATCCGGATGGACTTTTGATTTTTTTGGCTTCAAAAATAATGACGATTATTTTCAAGAACTCGAAACAAAGGTAGCTCGTTCCCCCGCGATTCGCTTGCATCCAAATTCTCATCGAAGCGACATAGTAGTTGCACTGTCTCAGTCACGCTTTCTTGTTCATGCGATGGGCTATGGTCGACTAAAGCCGGAACAGACAGAGCATTTTGGGCTCGTTGCCGTCGAGTCGTTATTATCAGGGTGCCGGCCGATTGTGCATCGCTCCGGTGGATGCCACGAGATTGAGGGAACTCTCAGTTATACAGACTTAGAAGAGATTAAACCTTTGATCCAGAGTGACGATCTCGGCGCCGACAAGCTTCGTGAGTTTGGTCTGAACTTTAACTACGAGAAGTCACTGCTCGCAACGGAGAAGTTCTTAAATGAGGTCAAGGCTTTGTTGAAAAAAAAAGGAGAAGCGAAGTTTTTTCCTGATCGTCTTAATCTGTTGAGATACATGCTGAGAAAAAAGTAATCCAAATTATATTTTTATTATTTGCGCTACGGCCGTCATACATCGAACTTATTTATTAAATACTTCCATCGAAGCTTTTTTAGAAAACCCTTTGGAAGATCTTTTTTTAGTGAATCCATTCGGATTTTTCGTCTCACTTCGAGGGTTCGATTGTTTTTCGAATCTTGGGTGTAGAGCGGATCCTTGAGTATCATCAAGTTACAGACCCTAACATGGAGGAATTTTGCATTTTTATGCCGGCCTACAACTATTTTTTTGTTTTTCTTGATATTTTTTTTAAGTTGATCAGACAAGGCAAAAGTCGCGCTTCCCTGGTGATAAACAAACACGTCCTCGCTAATGGCCTGCCCGTGGCCAGCTTCTCGTAGCCTGAGGCTAAAGTCAAAGTCTTCGTAATAACCCATTCCGAAAACCGTATCCAGGCCGTTGAGTTGCCTCCACACTGAATGACGAATTGCGATGCAAAAGAAGTCGCATCGATAGGTTGGAATCAGCAGTTCGGTGGGGTTTGTATTGAGCCACGCCCCCAGATCTAGCCATTGCTGCTTGGTTTTGCTGGGGTCATAGAGCCTTTGTCCATTTCCGGCAGAATTTGTTACGGGGCCTATCATCCCGATTTCAGCGGGGGCTGTTAGTAGCACGTGTTTCAGAGCGTCTAACGCGTGAGCAGGGAATTCCGTGTCGTTATTCACTAAAAGCAACCACTCTCCTGTTGCCAATGCTGCGGCCGCATTCATGCCTCCGGCATAACCTAAATTGGTAGCGCTTTGTACAAATTTTATTGTGGCAAACTTTTCACACCATTTCTTGGTTTTTTCGCTACTGCCATCGGGTGAAGCATTGTCGTAGACGATGAATTCAAGTTCCGGGTCACCGTACCAGGGGCGTAGGCTTTCCAAGCAGGGTAGCGTTATTCTCTCAAACTGGTTATAGGCCAGTACGACCACGCTAATAAAAGGAGCCCTCATAAATTGGGATGATCTATCGACCCGGCCCAGACAATCAGTTGCTTGGTCGAGGACGCAGTTGTGTAGGGAGTCGGCTTACCAGTGTCGGGTAGGCCGCGGTGTTTCCAACGCTCCCACAGTTGAATCAATGCCTCTGACAAGGCGGGGGAGGCATTAGTACTGCGGCCCCCATTTTGTAATGAGCATTCAGCAACTTGATGGCCTTGATCCCGGATTAGTTGGGCCATTTGTGGGTTGTCATGTGACGTTGCCAGAATCGGTCGTTGCATCCAGAGGTACTCGTAGAGCTTGGATGGAATGTATTCGGCGCACATTGCGTCCTCACCATGCACCAAGGCAAGAACATCGCATTGGCGCATAAGGGTCAAAACTTGATCGCGACCACTGCGGCCTGTAGCGGGGTCGACTTCGATCCGGCCAAAGAGCCGGATGCGATCCCATACACCCAGCGACTTTGCCATTTGAACGGAGGGCTCATCCAGGGAACCGCCGTAAATGTGTACCTCCAGATCCTGATAGGCAAGGGGTGAATTCGATTTGATCAGGGCCAGCGAATGAATAAATGGCAAAAAAGTGCGTGTTTGCGACAAGGATCCAAAATGTCCTAAGACCATTGTCTGCTTAGCCACATAGGGCGGGGTCACGCCATGGAACGGGTTGTCGACCCCAGGCAACATTACCCGTCCTTTCACACCTAAAACAGGATGGCGCTGCAGGGCACTGGCCATGGCTTGATCAGTGAACCAAATCGCGATGTCGGCGGATGTGCAGATGCAGCGCTCAACCTTGGCATACGCTTTCTGTCGCCGCGTTTTTGACACGGCACCCGGGGGAACCATCGGGTCATGAATTTCAGCCAGCCAAGGCTTACCCAGCTTACTTTTGAGGGTCTGTGCCGCCATGTGAGCGGCGAACGGCCCAGCGGTCGAGTAAATCAGATCGAAAGGCTTTTCCTTGGCTAGCCGAAGACCAGCGCGGGCTGCGCTGTAACACCAACTCCAAGAGCTTTCAACTGGCTTTACAAGGCGTTCCACAAAAATAAAAGGCAACAGAACGATGCTGGCAAGTAGCATCAGAGATCGGTAGGCCAATCTTGATTTCAGCCTTTGCCGCAACACGTGACGCAATTCAAACTTGAACCCAGAGGGCCCGGCTGACCAAACCTGATGATGTTCGAAACGATCATCTAGGTGCCCGGTCACCCCGCTGATGACGACGACTTCAACGCCTGCCTCCAGTAAGTGCGGGATCTTGTCTGTAATGGTGTGGCTCGCCGCCCGTCCATCCATGTTGAAGGGATGCGCGAGGATCAACCAGCGCCGACGCGATGAAGGGCTGGCAAGCGGACGAACGGAGGAATTGCTCATACAGGCTTGCGCTAGCCCAGTTGCACACAATTTCCAAAGCTGCTCGCCTTCGGATCAATAGGACTCTGCGACTGATTTCCGTCGTTTGGGGGAGTCGATAGTCGGTTCATAGAATTCGCCCAAAAGGGGGACTTGCGGTACCCGAACGCCCTCGACTGCCAAAAATGTTTCACCCGCGCAGTCTCGTGATACGTCAAGCGCCTGATGATGGAACAGAATGCCAGCCCTGTCGGCCTCAATACGGCCATCGCCCATCCGGCCGCACGAAGCAACTCTCCAACCATTCAAGCAATCGCCCGAAAGACATGTTCAATATGATTGACCCCACGAATCAGCATCATAAAGTCGAGGCCGAGAAATAAACTGGATTTGACCAGAATTGCGCCAGATGCTTGGTCATTATCTGATCACCAGAATTTACCAAACTCTAACATGAACTGAAGTTTTCTGAGACCCCCTATTGCCAAACCACTAACGGTTTACTCGGCTATCAGTCCTGCAACGCTTTTTGCACCGAACGCGGACAGATGATCGGTGAAATCGTATAAATATCGGCCCTGTGAAGTCATCTCGCATCGTTGTATAGCGAAGTCACACAACACAGGCGTCGGATCTAGCAGATTGATCTTGATACCTTCAGTAGCCAGTTCTCGCTGGACATCTCGCAACATCTCAATGTAGATACGGGTCCGATCGAGGTGGGTTTGCAAACTCATGCTGCATTTATCCGGGCGCGGCGGCTTGAATTGATCGATGTACCGCCATCCTGTATATCGATCCACACATTTTGGAGGATTTAGAAACGTGGGGTTGTCGATCAATACCCATACTTCACGATCACGGTTCTGGAGTCGTTTCAAGCCGTCGTAAACTGCCAATCTCACTTCCTCACGTTCGGCGCTTGATTTATCTTCTAAATCAAGCACTGAATCATCACGCCGAAGTTGATAGAGAGAACGTAGAGCAACTGCCAAAACCACGCGACGAATATTTGGCATCTCATCGATGGTGGCCACCACCTGATCAAATATACCGTGGTGTAGATGGGCCTGGCTTGTTGATTGGGGTATCGGGGCACCGTCAACGGCGTTGCCACCTAAATACAACCACCCTTGATTGCCCTGGGTTTGATGCATCAGGCCGGTAAAAAAAGCCTTCCCTTTGCTGTCACCAATCACGACCTGTGTTGGGAGGGCTACGATGTCATGCCAACATTCGACATTAATTTTAATAAAATCACATCGTTTATTGATCAAGTGTTTGATTGAAGGCAAATCTCCCGAACTCAGTGATAGATTTCGCCGATTGAATTCGCGCTGGGTCATCCCATCATTTTTGTAAATCCAGGCCGCCAAACTGGAAAGGACCGTCATGCACAGAAGCAGGCCAACGGTTTTAAGACCAGCTCTCCCCCCATAGCGCAAGGGATCCTCAATCAGCCATTTTGTAGCGATTGACAATGTCACGGCCACTCCCATCAGAGCGATCCGATCGCTAACTCCTACGGTATCGCCAAAAAACAAAGACGCGAAGGCCAACAAGGGCCAGTGCCAGAGGTACAAGGGGTAGCTGATCTGACCAATTCCTACTAATGAGCGATGGCTCAGGAAGTTGAATGACACGCTACCGATGGGCGAGGCGATCAACAGAAGAGCACCCAAGACTGGTAACAGGGCCCAGAACCCCGGAAACGGTTCTTCAGGGTTTAGCGTAAGTAGGCCAAGTACCAATACTGGCAGCCCCGACATCGCGAATTGCCCCAATTTTTGACGAGCAGCTGGTGTTAGCAAATGTAGCGCACTCCCTGCCACGAGTTCCCAGATGCGCGTATGGGGAGAATAAAACGCGCCGATCGGGTGGGTATAGGTTTGAACCAAACATGCACCGAGTGAAATCAAGAAGATACCGGCAATAATGCTTGATTTGGAGAGGTCACTTGAAATCCGCCGACTCGTCAAAACAAGCAAACCGGGCCATAACAAATAAAACTGCTCCTCAATACTTAGCGACCAAAGATGCAACAGGGGTTTATATTCGCTACCTATGTCGAAATAGCCCTTCTCAATACTCAAGACCCAATTATTGAGATAAAGAGATGCAGCAAAGACGTGCTTGGCTAATTGCCTGAACTCTTGGTCGTGCAGCAGGGTTGAACCCAGCACCAAAGTAACCGCGAGAACCAATAAAAGCGCCGGGAATAATCAACGAATTCTCCTACCGAAAAAATGGCCAAAAGAAAAACGATCTTCTCTTAGGTCGCGCCATATGGTTTCGCTGATGAGATACCCTGATATGACGAAGAAAACATCAACTCCAATAAAGCCACCACTAAAGGCACTCGGGAAGTAGTGAAACGCCAGAACCCACGCGATGGCTATGGCTCTCAGACCATCTATGTGCCTATGTTAGGTCATAGCTTGGAGTCCAAGTTTTCGCGTTTAAAGACATGCTGGATATTTGATTTGGCTGGGTGATCCGCTTGTTAACGCAGGCATGTTTACACACAGAAAACGTGCGAAGCGCCCAAAAACATTGATTTTTCGGCGCATCCAGTGCAATTGTCTTAACGACCTTGCCTCCGACCACCCTGACGATCCCCACATCATATCAAGATCTGACACGACAAGGGGTTCGCTTGCTCAGGCACCCTTCGGACAAGCCACCCTGTGCTTTCTAAAGCGACGTTCTAGAGGCGGGCATTGGCGCAAGGTCCGCTTCAATACCCGTGGGCCCTATCCTGGCGTCACCGACTGAGCGCTCGTAACCAGCCCGGTACGCTGAAGCTGCGCATAAAGACCGTTCCTGGCCATGAGCTCACGATGTGGCCCAATCTCCAGTATTCGACCCTGATCTACGACGGCAATTCGATCGGCGCGCTCGACAGTCGATAATCGATGTGCGATCACTAATACCGTTCTACCCTCCATCGAGCGCATCAAGGCCTGTTGCACCAGACGCTCGGTTTCATTGTCTAGGGCGGAGGTCGCTTCGTCGAGCAGGAGCACCGGTGCATCCTTGAGCAGAGCTCGTGCGATCGCCAAGCGCTGCCGCTGCCCTCCGGAAAGTGACTGCCCGCGTTCACCGACCCGGGTATCGAGACCCTGCGGCAGGCTGCGAACATGATCGGCGAGCGCGGCGGCTTCAAGTACCGTCCAGAGTTCGGAATCACTGACCGGTTGCTCCCGGCCAAACGTGATGTTCGCCCGAATCGAATCGTCAAAAATCATCACGTCCTGACTGACCAGCGCAATCTGGGACCGCAAACACGACAGGGTCCAATCTTCGAGCGCGACCCCATCCAGACGAATGGCTCCAGTCGAGGGCTCGACAAAGCGCGGCAACAAATTGAGTAGGGTTGTCTTCCCGCCGCCCGAAGTCCCGACCAACGCGACAATTTCACCCGGACGAATCTCCAGATCGATGCCTGCCAGCGCCTCACCTTCGGCGTCCGGATAACGAACCCGAACTCCCTCAAAGCTCAGTGCACCAGTGGCCCGACCGACCGAATGAGTCCCGTGGTCGATCTCGACGGGTCGGTCGATTAGTTCAAACACGGCCTCTGCCGAGGCCAATCCACGCTGCAGCACGCCACCGATATCCGCGAGTTGTTTCATGGGCGCCATCAACATGAGCATCGCTGTGATGAACGAAACAAAACTGCCTACAGAATTGCGATCTCCGTCCGCCTGCAAGAGCGCAATCGTAACGACCACAGAAACTGCGAGCGCGGCGGCCAATTGGGTGACAGGCACTAACCCGCCCGTTGCCACTGCGAGGCGAATCTCCGCCCGGAACATCGTTTGCACGACGACATTAAAGCGCGATTGCTGCTGCATTTGCCCGCCGAAAGCTCGAATCGTCTGCCACCCCCGAGTGGTTTCTTCAACCAATCCTGTCAACTCGCCGAGAGAATTGATCTGCCTGGCGACAATCGCTCGAACGCGTCGGGAAGCAAACCGAACAGCCCATGCGATCACTGGGATCAAAACGATGGCAATCAGCGTCAGCTTCCAGTTGAGCCAAAGTAGCCAACCAAGCAGGCCTGTGATGACCAAAACATTACGCAAGACCACCGATAACACTTGGGTTGCCGCCGCCGTCACATTGTTTGGCTCGAAAGCAATTCGCGTAATCAAACCACCCGTCGAATCCATGGCTGCGGTCGTGAGTTGCATCAGGCGGGCAAACATCTCGCGCTGCAATTCGCGCAAGATCTGCTGTCCGACCCAGTTCAGAACGTAATTACCGGTAAAGGTCGCAAAACCCCGGACCACGAAAATACCGATCACGGCGGCGGGAACTAGCCACAAGGAGAAGGTGCGCTCGCCAGAGAAACCCTGATCCAGCAGCGGCTTCATCAGCGCTGGAAAAACGGGCTCCGTTGCAGCAGCAAGAATCATACAAAAAAAACCGACAACAAGACCACGAATCCACCGTCGGCTATAGCCCAGCAGCCGGACCCAGGTACCTCGTGCTGAATTCAGGTCACTCATACACGAGCTCGGCACAATCCTCAGTCAACCACTGACGCAACGCCCCCAGCAAGGCCTCATCGGGGCGCACGCGCCATGCGTCGCCCAGCGCGATACGACACCGGGCGCTCGCGGTGTGATACTCGATTTCGACTGGGCACCCCATCACCTCCGCGGGCGGACCCTCTTGATACGGAGCAAGCAGGTCGTGCAGACGACCAGCATGACTTTGACCGTTGAGCTGAATCCGCAATCGACGGGCGAACTGCATTCTGGCCCCGGTCAGGTCAAGTACCCGATCCGCGCTCACACGCAGGCCACCCGCATACTCGTCGTTGCTGACACGCCCTTGAACCAGCAGAAACTCGTCCTCTCGCAACAGCGCCCGGTAACGCTCATGAAGCTCGGCAAAGATCGAAATCTCG
>Ga0164294_10005018_pt1 | contig 11411 bp, 10 predicted proteins | sample GEODES005metaG_FD_111479 | JGI IMG/M metagenome (GOLD analysis project Ga0164294, IMG submission 111479) | Oligotrophic lake water microbial communities from Sparkling Lake, Wisconsin, USA - GEODES005 metaG | ecosystem: Environmental > Aquatic > Freshwater > Lake | place: USA: Sparkling Lake...
AGAAAAGAAGCTCGTAAAATGGACCGTTATACTCAATATGCTGTAGTTGCTGCTGATGAAGCAGTTAAAGATGCCAACTTTGATTTAAATACTTTAGATAAAGATAGAATTGGTGTAATTTGGGGTTCAGGAATTGGGGGATTAGAAACTTTTCAAATCGAAATGTTAGAATTTGCCAAAGGCGATGGAACTCCTAGATTCAACCCGTTTTTTATTCCTAAAATGATTTCTGATATTGCTTGTGGTCATATTTCCATAAAATATGGTTTCAGAGGGCCAAATTTCGCAACTGTTTCTGCGTGTGCTTCTTCTACCAATGCAATTATCGACGCATTCAATTATATACGATTAGGTCATGCCGATGCAATGATTACTGGCGGTTCAGAAGCTGCCGTAAGTATTGCAGGAATAGGTGGTTTCAACGCAATGCACGCTTTATCAACTAGAAATGATGATCCAAAAACGGCTTCTCGTCCTATGGACAAAGATCGTGATGGATTTATTTTGGGTGAAGGTGCTGGGGCATTGATTTTAGAAGAATACGAACATGCAATTGCGCGTGGGGCTAAAATATATTGTGAAATTGGTGGTGGTGGAATGTCAGCTGATGCACATCATATTACAGCACCTCATCCAGAAGGATTAGGGGCTAAAAATGTGATGATTAACTGCTTGAGAGATGCCGGTTTAAAAATAACGGATGTGGATGGAGTAAACATGCACGGAACTTCAACTCCACTAGGAGATATTGCCGAAAGTAAGGCAATTCTTCATGTTTTTGGCGATCATGCCTATACAATGAATTTGAATTCAACAAAATCAATGACAGGGCATTTATTAGGAGCAGCTGGCGCAGTTGAAACTATTTCATCTATCCTTTCTATTAAATACGGAATAGTTCCTCCCACAATTAATCATTTTACAGATGATGAAGGAATTGATTCAAAATTAAATTTTACTTTCAATAAGGCTCAAAAAAGAGACGTAAAAGTATTGATGAGTAATACCTTTGGTTTTGGTGGTCACAATGCATGTGTGTTGGTAAAAAAATTGGAACTTTAAATCCCATCAATGAATATTTTCAAAAAAATATTTCAAAAATCCCGATCTAAAGAAGACGGGATTTTTTTTGATACTATTCAAAAAATTATAGGATTCCCTCCAGTAGATTTAAGCTTTTACAAAAAAGCCTTCATTCATAGTTCCTCAAGCAAAACCGATGTTGATGGAAATCCGATCAACTATGAAAGATTGGAATTTCTTGGCGATTCCATGTTAAGTTCAATAATTGCTGCATTTTTATACAATATTTCTCCGTCTGGCGATGAAGGGTATTTGACAAAAATGAGGTCAAAAATTGTGAGTCGCAAACATTTAAATGAACTCGGAAGGGATTTAAATTTATTGCAATTTTTAGACAGTAAAGTCCCAGCTCAACATTTTGGTGAAAACATTCACGGGAATCTTTTTGAAGCGTTAGTTGGCGCAATATATTTAGATCAGGGGTATTCTTATTGTGAAAAGTTTATCGAAAAACGAGTGATACTTCCTTATGTAGATATTTCAAAATTGGAAGGGAAAATTACTAGTTATAAAAGCTTACTTATAGAATGGTGTCAAAAAGAGAAAAAAACGTTTCATTTTGATACTTTTGAAGACAACGATTCAAATGGAGAACGCCTTTTTGGAGTTAAATTCAGCATTGATAATAAGGTGATTGCAAAAGCAAGAGCAAGTTCAAAAAAGAAAGCAGAAGAAAAAGCATGTCAAAGAGCATATTTTGCATTTCAAGATAAAATTGATAAAAAATAATTAGTTACTCTATAAAATCTACAACGATTTCGTTAGGATAATAAAGGAAACATATCTATTTAGTAACTTTTTAGTTACTTAGAAATAGTATATTTACACCAATATTTATACGAATATGGCTGTTCATAAATTACATATCGATGAATTTGACGAAGTTGATTATGAACTCATTGCTATTCACACTTCGTTAGAAGATTATCGATTGGCTTATTTTTTGAATCAAAAACTGCCCATATTATTAAGTAAAAGCAAAAATGAAATTCAGATAAATATTAAAGAAGGAGTTACTTTTTTTTCAAGATTTATTTATGAAAATACCAACACCGATTGCTGTTGGAGTTTAGTTCAAAATAAAAACGAGGTAACCACTGTAACAACTAACAATAACCAGAATTTATTTGGCGATACAAGTTTCGAAGTTGCTACAAAAGCGTTTCTTTTACCGGAATTAAAAAAGGTAGATTACTTCTTAAAAATTGAAAATAGTGATGCCGAAATGGAAAAAATAATTGCATCAATGAATACGATTTCTCAAATAGCAACCGTTTATTGTGTTGATTCAAATAACATAAAGTCAAAAAATAATTTAATTTTTTAATATAAAAATGATAACAAACAAAAAAACTAAAATTGTAGCAACATTAGGTCCTGCTTGTAGCACTAAAGAAGTCTTGAAGGCAATGATTGAAGCAGGGGTAAATGTTTTTAGAGTTAATTTTTCCCACGCCGATTATACCGATGTTAAAGCAAAAATAGAATTAATTAGAACTATCAACAAAGAGTTTGGTTATTCCGCTGCGATTTTAGGTGATTTGCAAGGTCCCAAACTTCGTGTTGGGGTGATGAATGAAGAAGTAATTGTAAATCCAGGTGATATTATTACCTTTCAAACTGCCGAAGATGTTCCTGGAACTAAGGAGCGTGTTTACATGAACTACAAACAGTTTCCAAACGATGTAAATCCTGGCGAAAACATCTTGCTTGACGATGGAAAATTAATGTTTGAGGTGGTTGCTACCAATAAAACTTCCGAAGTCGTTGCCAAAGTAATTCAAGGTGGTCCTTTGAAATCTAAAAAAGGAGTAAATCTTCCAAATACTAAAGTTTCGTTACCGGCCTTAACAGAAAAAGATGTTCGCGATGCCCTTTTTGCTATTGAACAAAAAGTAGATTGGATTGCCCTTTCATTCGTTAGAACTTCTGATGACTTAGTTGAATTACAAGAATTAATTGCTAAACATTCCGAACATAAAATTCCAATTATAGCAAAAATTGAAAAACCAGAAGGCGTTGCTAATATCGATTCTATAATCGCTCATTGTGATGGTTTAATGGTGGCACGCGGAGATCTAGGTGTTGAAGTTCCTGCTCACGAAGTACCATTGATTCAGAAAAAATTAGTAAATAAAGCTAAAACCGCTAGAATTCCTGTAATTATTGCTACGCAAATGATGGAAACTATGATCACAAGCTTAACGCCAACAAGAGCTGAAGTGAATGACGTAGCCAACTCGGTGATGGATGGAGCCGATGCCGTGATGCTTTCAGGAGAAACTTCTGTAGGAAATTATCCAGTACAAGTGATCCAACAAATGACTCAAATTATTGAAGCTGTTGAAGATTCACCGCTAATTCAAGTTCCTCAAAATACACCGCAAATTAAAACCAAACGTTACATTACTAAAACCATTTGCCAGCATGCTGCTTCGATGGCGAATGCAATTAAAGCCAAGGCAATTTGTACTTTAACCAATAGTGGTTACACAGCATTTCAAATTTCGGCATGGCGACCACAAGCGGATATTTTAGTATTTACTTCGAATAAAGTAATCTTAACGCAGTTGAATTTAATTTGGGGAGTGAAAACTTTTTACTACGATAAATTTGTAAGTACTGATGATACCATCGATGATATCAACAGAATTGCAACCGAAAAAGGGTTGGTAACTAAAGGCGATATGCTGATTAATTTAGCCGCTATGCCAATTGCAAATAAAGGAATGGTAAACACCTTGAGAGTTACAGAAATTGAGTAAATCTTAATTTATTTTATAAAAAAAAGGGCTGGATAATTTCCAGCCCTTTTTTGTTTTATAACATTGCTTAAATGTAAACTCTTTCAATCTATTTTCTTTAATAATCTATAATAAATAACATTTCCTTTGCCGTCATCCAAACTCATTATTAAATTTCCTTTTTTTAAGAAATCGTTCACGTCATTGGTAAATAAATTTACGCCCCAAACTTCTTCATAATCTTTAATTTCTTTATTATCAATCGTTAAAAATTGACCGTTTAAATTAAAATTAGGAGTTTTTTCAAAAGGTAAAGCCTTAAAGATTTCTTTTAACTCTTTGGAAGTATAATTTGAATCTTGGCTGGACATCATAGAATAGACTTTTCCATTTTCATAAAATGCAAACCATTGGTATTTTTGAGGCCAAGGATTTACTTGATTTAACTTATCCTCGTTTGGAATTTCAACTTTTTTCCAAAACCCAATTAATTCATTCCATTTTGGAGGCCCACCTGCTTCAGATTTGTTTTCTTGTGCAAAAATTGACACCGATAAAAATGTCATTATAATAAGTGCAATTTTTTTCATTGATTTAGCTAGATAATTTAAAAATCCTAAAATTCCTCTACAAAAGCAGTGTCTATTTGGATCGTATCTTTGACTTCAAACTTTAAGAAGGAACGCGCATTTCCGGTAATTGCAATCGGAATATGTTGACCAATAGTGTCGTCGGGAATAATTAATCCACGGCGCAGCATTAAATTACTAATGAAGGTTTGCTTTTTGTTTTCAATGGCTTTCAGGAATCCATCGGTGTCAAATTCGTACATGAATTTTTTAGGTTTTGGAACTATCGACGCCAGGAACAAACATTCTTTTAAGGTTAAATCGGACGGTTTTTTACTGAAATAAAAATTAGCCGCTTCTCCAATTCCATACACATTTGGACCCCATTCTATTACGTTAAAATAGACTTCAAGCATTCGCTGTTTACTTGAAATGTGGTTGTTTTCTAATATGTAAACCAATAAAATTTCTTCTAATTTTCGGGACAATGTTTTTTCGCGGGTTAGAAATACATTTTTAACCAGCTGCATGCTTATAGTGCTCGCGCCTCGGGAAAATCTCTTGGTTTTAAGATTCTTGATAATCGATTGCTTGAAAGCATCGTTTATAAAACCTCTGTGAGAGAAAAAAGAGGGGTCTTCGCAGGTTAAAACTGCTTTTTGTAAATAGGGTGAAATTTGATCTATTGGAGTGAAATTTGGGTTGGAAGCACCTACAAAAATTGGTCGTTGCGGCACTCCGTTTTCCATTGCCCGATAAGTAAATTCTGAATTTAATTTGGATAAATTGGCTTCTCCGTACTTCAATATTCTAAGATTCTCCTTAGTCAATTTACTTTCAAAAACAAGTTGTTTTGGTTTGTGTTTTACAAATTTATAGTCCAATTTATATTCGAAATTTCCTTGAGTTTGCATCCCTACAAAATGCGAAAATAAACCATTAGGTAAAGAGGTAATAAACTGCTGTGCTTTCATTTTTGGAATAGCAATTTTAAGTTTGTAAACAGTGTCCTGCTCCGTACTGTATTCCGCATAAGGATGCATTTTTACTTCGTTCATTTGAATGGTAGAACTGCTATCGATTGCCATGAAATGTTCGCCAAAAAGAAAATGATAATCGAAAAGTGCCTTTTTAACCACTACTTCTTTAGATGCAATTTTAGGGTGACTCACAGTTAAATTAGCAATTGATGAAAACCCATAGATGTGTAATTCGCCACTTTCCATTTCTATTTTAGCAATATTCAAATGAATGCTATCAAAGCTGGATAGCAAACCAAAACGTTCGTTTAAATAGGGAACAATAATTTTAGAATGGTCGCTATTAAAAAACTTCAAATCGGCAGTTTTATCTCTAGGATTGGCCGTTCCTTTAATGTTCCATTTTTGAAAATAAGAATTGGTTTTAACATCAATTGTGGTCGCCAAAACTTCCTCTTTTAATTGCAATTGGTTTATGGTTAAAGCTACTTTCCTTCCCATGTCATCCATTCGGAAGGACAGGTTTTCAAGTTGCATTTCAGTTGGAATTAAATTTAAAACCCGTGTCAGCAATCGGTAAGTAGATTTTGCGTAATTGCTATTTTCAGTAGGTGAATTATCTTCTTTTTTTTGTTTTAGAAATGCATCAAAATTGCGCCCGTTTTTGTTTTTAACCAATTGGATAAACCCATTTTTCATTTCTAATTTTTCCAATTGGATGGTTCCAACCAATAACTTAAAAAGGTTAATTTTAGTAGTTACTTTTTCAACTGAAAAAAGAGTATCGGCATTATTGGGAACTATATTTATTTTTTGAAATTGAACGCTAGAAATCCCTTCAAAATTGGCCTTTTCAATGGATAATTTGGTATCGTAATCGTTCGCCATTTTATTTTCAATTTTGGCTATTGCTGTTTGCAATAGTGAATCTCTAAATACAAATAGCAGAATTAAACTAATTGTGATTGTTATGGCGAATATCTTTAAAAAAAGTAGGGCTTTTTGTTTTTTATTTCTCATGATTATCCGAATAATTCGCTTACAATATCTTCAATTTTAGCTACTAATCTAATTTTTATTAAGGTGTTTTTAAGCGCGATTTTATTGTATTTGGATACAAATATCGTTGAAAAACCTAATTTTTCAGCCTCTTGAATTCGTTGTTCGATTCGGTTTACAGGGCGAATTTCTCCAGAAAGTCCCACTTCACCAGCAAAGCAAAAATCTTTTTCGATGGCAATATCCTCATTGGAAGATAATATAGCGGCAACCACTGCAAGATCTATTGCGGGATCATCAACTGAAAGTCCTCCAGTAACATTTAGAAAAACGTCTTTTGAACCCAAGTGAAAACCAGCTCTTTTTTCTAGGACGGCCAAGATCATATTTAATCTTTTGGCATTGTAACCTGTGGTGCTTCGTTGTGGAGTTCCATATACAGCACTGCTCACCAACGCTTGAATTTCAATCATTAAGGGCCGCATTCCTTCTAAAGTACTTGCAATTGCAGTTCCTGATAAAGTAGCGTCGTTATGAGAAATCAATATTTCTGAAGGATTGGCAACTTCTCGCAAACCAGTGCCTTGCATTTCATAAATTCCGATTTCAGCGGTGGAACCAAATCTGTTTTTTAGCGATCGCAGAATTCGATACACGTGATTTCTGTCGCCTTCAAATTGCAAAACGGTATCAACCATGTGTTCTAAAATTTTAGGCCCAGCGATATTTCCGTCTTTAGTAATATGACCAATTAAAATAACAGGCACATTGGTTTCTTTAGCAAATTTTATGAGTTCTGCAGTAGTTTCTCGAATTTGAGAAATACTACCCGCAGCCGATTCTATATAATCGGTATGTAGCGTTTGAATGGAATCAATGATAACAATTTCAGGTTGGATTTCCTCAATTTGACGGAAAATATTTTGGGTTTTAGTCTCCGTAAGAATGTAACAATTATCCCCATTTGGAGTAATTCTCTCGGCACGCATTTTGATTTGTTTCTGGCTTTCTTCGCCTGAAACATAAAGGGTTTTATATGGTAATTTTAATGATATTTGTAATAACAAGGTGCTTTTCCCAATTCCTGGTTCCCCGCCTAAAAGTATTAAAGATCCTGGTACAATTCCACCTCCCAGAACTCGGTTCAATTCATTATCGCAAGTGTCCATTCGGATTTCTAACGTTGAATCAATTTCTTTAATTTTTAGAGGTTTTGCTGCTTTTTTTACATCAGAATTTGAGGGTTTCCAAGCTGCTTTTTCTTCTTTTTGGATTATTTCTTCTACAATGGTATTCCATTCTTTGCATGCATTACATTGCCCCTGCCATTTAGAATATTGGGAGCCACAACTTTGACAAAAAAAAGAGGTTTTAACTTTTGACATAATTATGGTTTTTGATCAGGCGATGGATTTGACGGCACAGTTTCTGGTGGAGTTGAAGCTTTTGCATTTTTCATTTTCTCCATTTTATCGTACATCATATCTTGAGTAAGATTTCCTATTTCTTCTCTTTCATAGGCTGCTTGATAGTACTTTCTAGCTTTCAAAAATTCCCCTGTATATTCATACATCAGAGCCATTTCATAATCGGCTAGCATGCTTTTAGGATACTGCTTTTCGGCTAAACTAGAGAGCTCACCAAATTCATCGTAGGCTTTATTTTTTATTATTGCAGCTTCAATAGCTTTGAAATCATTAAACCGAATACGCGTTTTTAAAGCTAATAATTTCTCCATAGTTTCGTATTTTTTGTTTAAATAATCAACATATCCAGATGGTAACACAGCAATTTTTTCATTGTATTCATTTACAGAAATTGGCTGATAAATTCCAAAAATATGATACAATGCATTTGGAATTGCATAAAGCACTAACGAATAATGAGAGGCGTTTGGAAAATTATCAAAATGATAATTTAGATTTGTCTTTTTTAATTCTGCAACAGCAGCATCTAACTTAATTGTCTTTTCTTTAATTGATTTAATATCTCCTTCTGCAGTTGCGTGATAGTAAAATAATTGTTGGTTTAAGGCTGCTAATCTATCGGGAATAGTTTCTTGCATTGAAACTGGAAATTGAGGGCTTAAAGAAATATAGGCGTTAAAAATTGGCTGATCTTTATACAAAAAGAAATTCAAAAAACCAGCGGTAACATCGTGACCTGCAATAATTTTAAAAGGAGCAATTCGATAACTTTTTTCTAAAAATGGTATTAATTCTTGCCCGATAAATTCATAGAAAAGTTCGCCTTTTGCGTCGGGTAATCCTGTTTCTTGGTCAACACCGCAATCGGTGAATCGTTCGTCTTTTTGATTTTGAGAAATTCCAACAATAATAACTTCTGGAATATCATCCCAATAAGCACCATAACTCAATGCTCCGTGAAAAGGATCAAATAAATAATCGCCGTCTAATAATAGTACTATTGGGTATTTTTTGGTTTTATTAGAGGTATATGATTCAGGTAATGCTATGGTAAATTGTCTATCTTCATTTAATTTTTGAGAGAAAATAGTGTCTTTGGAGATTTGTGAAAACGTGATTATTGGAAAAATAAAAATATAAAAAGCAATTATTTTTTTCATTGTTTATAGCGTTTGTTGATTACTTTAATCCATTAAAAGGCAGAGCAATATAATAATTTATTTGCTTCTATTCAATATTGGAAGTAGTAAAAATGAAAGCGCTCCTAAAAATACTAATAACAGCATTTGGGAAGTCCAAATTATCCAACCAAATGCACTTCCTGCAGTTTCAGAAATATGATAAAAAAGTAAGATTTTGGCCATTAAAAACGGATAAGATCCAAAGCCGCTATTGGTAAAAGCGATGGCGACACTTCCTACTATAAATGAAGTGATTACAGCACCTAACGTAAGGACACTCGTTTCAGAAATCACTAACAATCCAATGTAAAACATATAAATGTAGGAGAACCAAATGAAAATAGTGTGTCCTAAATACGACCATTTTTTTTTCATATGTAAAATACTCAATATCCCTTCTTTTAGTCCAGCTATTTTCTCTTTTAATTTTAAAATAAATTTCAATTTAGAATAAAAATAAATTAAAATAAAAGCTATGAAAAATACAAAACCAATTACTAATAATAGGATTAGGTTTTGTATGGGAACTTTATCTAAAACAAAAGTTTTTAAAACATCATATTGAACAAAAAAAGCAACTATGATGAGTCCGAACAAAATAATCGTGTCAACAATTCTTTCTCCAATAATAGACCCGAAACCTTTATCGAAAGGAACGTTATTGTATTTTTTCAATACCAAAGCTCTTGATATTTCTCCAGATCTTGGAACGGTCATGTTCATTAAATAACCTATGGAAACTGCCATAAAATTATTGGCAAATGAAGTTTTATAACCCATGTGATCCAGGGCGTATTTCCATCTGTAGGCACGAGATGCGCTGCCTAAAAAAGCAATAAATATGGAAAAATTTAGATAATAGTAATTGGCATTTTTAAAGTGCTTTTTAATCTCCTCGATATCCTTTTCAGAAAATTGATTGTAGGAATAGTAAATTAGAAAAATACCCAAAAAAAGTGGGAGTACTATTGAGAGCAATTTGCTAATTTTTGCTTTCAAAATCTAAGTTAAAGAATTGTCATTTTCATTTGGAAAAACTAAAGCAGGTTTGAAGGTTTTAGCCTCTTCAAAATCCATAATTCCGTAGGAAATGATGATGATGATGTCTCCTTTTTGAACTTTTCTAGCTGCAGGACCGTTCAATGTGATATCGCCAGAGTTTCGGTTTCCTTTTATTACATAGGTTTCAAGACGTTCGCCATTGTTTATATTTACAATTGAAACTTTTTCGCCTTCAATTAAGTTCGAGGCTTCCATTAGGGCTTCGTCAATAGTAATACTTCCGATATAATTTAAATCGGCTCCGGTAACTTTTACACGGTGTATTTTAGATTTTACAACTTGGATTTGCATGTGGCAAAGATAATTAATTTAATGAAATGGTATCTATTAATCGGATATTGTTAATAAAAACTGCTATAAATGCACGGTGTTTTTGACCCTGTTTTTTTGTTTCGCAAGTTTGCAATGTGGCTTCATCAGCTATTTCAAAATAATCCAATTTAAAATCAGTTTGACTTTCAAAAACTTGATTCACCCAAATAGCTATTTCTGATAATGATTGGGATGAATATTTTTGTTTTACTTCTTGTAAAGTTTTGAAGATAATTGCAGCCGAATTTCTTTCATTTGGCGAAAGCCTTTCATTTCTTGAGCTCATAGCGAGGCCATTTTCCTCTCTAAAAATTGGGCAGCCGATAATGGTAATTTGAAAATTTTCTTTTTCTACTAATTTTTTTATGATTTGCAATTGCTGAAAATCTTTCTCACCAAAATAGGCATTCGTAGGTTTTACAATTTCGAATAATCTTTTAACAATTGTTCCTACCCCATCAAAATGTCCTGGACGAAATTTCCCTTCCATTTGATTTTCTAATCCATCAAAATCAAAAGATTTAGAGGTCGTGTTTCCTTCGTAAATATCGTCAACTGTGGGAGCGTAAATGATAATATTGTCGCTGATCGTTTGAATTTTAACAATGTCACTTTCTAAATTTCTTGGGTATTTTTCTAAATCTTCCGGGTTATTAAACTGAGTGGGATTAACAAAAATACTCACAACAGTTAAATCGTTATTGGCTAATGACTTTTTTACTAATGATAAATGCCCTTGGTGCAAAGCGCCCATTGTAGGAACGAATCCTAAGGTAGTTTTTGAATCAGAATTTACTTTTAAATGCTCTATTAAAGCTAGTTGAGTCTCGAAAATGAGCATGCTGTTTTATTGAAATATTGTGCAAACTTAAGATTTTAGTTATTAACTGCATAAATTTTTGTAAATTTGCATGTTTTTTATTTACAAAAGTAATACTGAATTTTAATATGGAAGATAAGAGGATATTGTATGTATCATCTGAAGTAGTGCCCTACTTAGCTGAAAACGAGGTTTCTCTAATGTCTTATGACGTACCAAAAATGGTAAATGATC
>Ga0164294_10005019_pt1 | contig 11411 bp, 10 predicted proteins | sample GEODES005metaG_FD_111479 | JGI IMG/M metagenome (GOLD analysis project Ga0164294, IMG submission 111479) | Oligotrophic lake water microbial communities from Sparkling Lake, Wisconsin, USA - GEODES005 metaG | ecosystem: Environmental > Aquatic > Freshwater > Lake | place: USA: Sparkling Lake...
CAACATGGCTTTTTACAGAACACCAGTTGGTGGCATTGTTGATGAACCAGGATTTGTTGCTACAAGTAAAAATGCTGACATACCTACATCTCGTAATTTTTATCTTGAAATTAAATTACCAAAGGGTCACCCTGGTTTAGATATTAAAAGCACTTATGATGATTTTGCTGCTCGTGATGCGTTTATTAAAAGGCGCAGTGAGTGGCGAGATGCTCAAACAGAGGCAGAAGTTTTGCTTCCACCTGGAAGTAAGTTTAAAATTGTATCTCGTAGCCAACCTGACCCAGAAGGTAAAACAGCAATTAAGGTTGTTGTTGAAGCCATCCTTCCAAAGAAGGCTCCAAAAGTTCCCGCATCTAAAGGTTTACAAACTATTGCTTCTGATATGCGTGATGGTTTCCGTAACAGCATTGCTAATGGCAATCGTGTAGAACTTCTTAACCCACAGACTGGTTCATGGCGTTCTATTGAGCCTGATTCAATTTCACAAAAGTTGCTAGTTGAAGGACAGTTCCGCATTGTCAAGCCAGGCAACCAGGGACAAGTTGTTACCTCTAAGGTATACGGCACATCTGTTGACCTACGCACATTTACAGGTTCACGAGTTCGCTTAGGTTTAAACGACTACCCAGAACTTAAAGCACTTGGTATTGATGCTCGCAAGCCAGACTCATGGAAGGGTAAAGAAAAAGAACTTCTTGAGTGGATGCGTAACAACAATGTTGGTAAGTTAACCCTTCCTGATACCAAGGCTAATGGTCGTGCAACAGTTCTTGTTGACCCTAAGATGGTTCAGACTGCTACACAGGACCCAGCAGCAGACCTTGCTCGTAAGCGTATTGAAACTATCCGTAACACCGAGGCACTTCGTAAAGATGAATCTCGTATTATGGACATACTTCGTTCTACCATTGATAACAAGGGTGGAACATTTGGACTTCAAACAGGAGCCGTGCCTCGTGCTGGATATTCAGTAGCCGTTCGTGGTGCTACTTGGCAACTTCCACTTGATGATGCTATTGCTGATTCTGCTGCTGCTCGTGAATCATTGATTCAACACATTGAAGATAACCTCAATAAATTTGAAGGCGCTGACCACTTTGGAACATGGATTGCACCTAACGACAATGGCGTTCTAACCATTTGGGCTGAGCCTGTTAATGTTATTAAAGACCGTGCTCAAGCAATTAAGATTGGCACCTCTCGTAACCAGCAAGCAGTCGCTGACCTTGATAGAATCTCACAAGGCGATATGGACAATGCCTTTATTAACACAGGAGGAACAGGCGATGAAGGAGCAAGCGCAGGGTTTGCATTGGGTCAAGTCAGAAAAGCCAGTGCAGCAGATGTCACCAGCGGAACGCAGAGCGTTCGCAGAGGATTTAGCCGACCAAGTTATAGCCAGAGCACAAGCGAACTCGCAGACCTCATCGCAGACGGTAAATACCCCGCCGATGGAGTAGTAAACCTTGTCCGTGAATTAGCGGATAGAGGCGCACTTACTAAGGCAAAGCACGAAAATCTTATGCAACGACTTGATGCTCGTGTTGTAGAAGAAACTCGTTTAAACGCTCCTAAGGCACGAGTTGGCACTGGCATGTATAAGCAAAGACTTTATGATGGAACAGTTATTGTGCATCCTGATGCAGCCGAAGGTGAATTGGGAGATATTCTCATGCAGCGCACCGATAACGCTGACACCTATAAGTTAATGGCAGATGCTCCATCTCAATTATTTACTGCTCGTTATGGTGGTATGGAAGAAATCCGTTTATCTTCTAGTGACCCACGCTACTTTACTGGCTATGCCAACTACCTTAACAACCTATGGCGTTCACCAAATGAAAACAAGATTGACCCAATTATTCAAAAGTTTTTAGACAACCAAACTCCAGAACAAGTTGTTAGATGGTTACGCACAACCGATGAAGGTAAAGCGTATGCAGCCAAAATGAGTATTGATGATAGAGGTTTCAAGGTTCCAAGCGAGCGCCTCAATGTAGGCACAGATGCCGAAGAATTTGTAGGAAACCTGTATTCTTCTTATGCTCGTTACCTTCCAGATGTTGAAATTCAAGAAGCGTTTAGAAATAATCTTATTGATGAAATGTATCTTCGCACACACTTTGCAGACCAGCCAGCAATGCCAGATATTATTGGTAGCGTAATTCCACAAGCACCTGGAGTCTCAGGCGTATCTGGTGCAGCACAGTCGTTTGTGCAAAAGGCTTTCTACTTCTTAGGTTCTTTGCCTGAAACAACATTTGCCCGTCACCCACTGGCTCGTGCTGTATATCGTGCAGAGATGAGACAGCGTGGAGACATTGCTCTTTCACTTAAGCGCTCAAAAATGGCTGACCCAAATGCTGAACTTACGCTCGATGAGATTAACGCTTTACGCAAAGATGCAGTAGAAAGTGCTCGTAGAGAAGTTAACAAGACTCTATTCACAATTATGCGTAAGTCATACGCTGGTGAAAAGATGCGTTACCTTATGCCGTTCTTCAACGCTTGGGAAAACACCATGCGCCGTTGGTCTGTTCTTTCAAAGGATAACCCAGCAGCAATCGCAAGGGCTGGTCAGATAACTTCCTCTCTTAGCAACCAGAACAACTATGTTGACAAAGATGGAAACCCATCAACTGATTTTAGTTACGATAGTAAATTAGTTTTGCCTATGCCAGAGTCTTTCATGAAAACAATGGAGGCAGTTCCTGGTGGTAAAGGTTTGGCTGCTGCTATTCGTAGTGCTGGAAGTCAAGTAAGTATTCCTATACGCTCACTTGATGTTATGTTCCAAGGTGAAGTGCATCCTGGCTTTGGTCCAGTAGTTGCTATTCCTGCTCAGTATCTGGAAATTATGCGCCCTGATTTGGAAGGAATCCTTAGACAGGTTATTCCATACGGAGCAGCAGATTCTCCAATGAAAACATTATTGCCACCTGCTTTGCAAAAGGCTGCACAACTATGGTCAGTAACTCGTGATGGTTCATGGTCAAGAACATTTAATACTGTTTACCGTTATGAACTAATCAAGTATCGCCTAGGCGAGCGTGAGACTGAACCTACATTTAAAGAAATAAATGACCTTACAAATAACATGTATAAGGTCAAGGCTTTGTCTAACCTTGTGCTTCCATTTGCTGCACAATACGACTCACCATTGGGTTGGTATACACAGCAATACCGTAAACTACAACAGGCTTATGGTGCTCAAGCAGATGCCTTGTTCTTACAGATGTATCCAGAAATGGGTGAGGCTACAATTTCAGCATCACTTAACAACACTGGCGTAGACGCTACACAGGCTGCAGTTGCTAACCTTAAAAAGTATAATGGTTTAATTTCAAAGATTGGTAGCACTACACCTGAGATGATTGGCTTCCTAGTCAATGACCCAGATGGCAAGTATGACTTTAGCCAAGCAGCCTACCAATGGCAGATGCGTAACTCTCCAGTTCCTGGTTCAACCACAAACTTCCGTGGGCAGCGTGACCCTTCACTTCTTAAGCAAGATGCTCAAAAGAAGATGGGTTGGATTGATTACCGCAAGGCTATGGATTACCTTGACCAGCAACTATTTGCACAAGGTTATACTTCATATTCAGAGCGTGGTGCCGAAGAACTTAATCTTGCTAAGCAAGCGTATACACAGCAATTAGCAGCCACTAATAAAGATTGGGCTGCTGACTTCTATAGCGTTGACAAGGGCAAGTGGATTTACCGTATGCAAACCATTAACACAATTCTTCGTGACCCACAGTGGATGCAAGACAACGGTAATAAACCAGTTGTGGGAGCACTCGCAACTTACTATCTAACTCGCACACAAATTGCACGAGAACTTGCAAATCGAAAAGCAGGTGGTGCAAGTGGCACATTAACAGCAGCAGACAATTCAGACCTAGAAGGTTTGTGGAACCAAACAATTGCAACACTTAAGCAGGAGTCATTAGAGTTCAGCAGTTTCTATAACCGCTTTCTTCAAAATGACCCAGTAACATTGGGATAGGACTATGACAGATAAAGAAAAATATGATTTCTTAAAGAAGTATAACCCTGACAAGTCCGATGCCGAACTTAAGGTTTTAGTTAAAGAATTTAAAGTTCTTGAAGCAGGATTCCCTGTTGGTCAAGGCGTTAAAAAAATAATAGACTTTGCTAAATCTGTTGCTGCCAAAAAAACTCCAGCCAAAAAAGCAGAAGAAGCGGCAACAAAAGGCAAGAAAAAAATCATAACTAAAGGCAGAGTAATTGGAACTGGAATTGCAGCAAGTGGTGTTGGTATCTATAACACTATTGCATCAGGCAGCACAGCCATAGACCCTAATGCTTCTGCTGCTGAATTACAGGCTCAAGATTCATTTGCTCAAGCCATTGCCAATGCTGATGCTCAAGGCGTAGATGTTACACAATTCTTACAAAGTCCTACAGCCAAGCAACTTGGATTAGGCGCAAATAACATTGGTGATTTCATGGCAGCCAGAGGTTTTACAAACCCATTAACTGGTTTAAACGGTATTGGTATTTTTACTGGAAAAGAAACTGAAACATTAGTGCCTCGTAAAAAGTTTGGTGGAACTATATCTGTTAGCAAACCAGAACTTGTTAGCCTAAGCAATTGGAATAAAAGTTTCCCAGTAGATGCTGCGGGTATTGCTGCTGCTAGACAAAAATTTGTTAGCGCTGGCGTGCTTAATCCAGATGCAGACTTAACTCAAATTAAATCTGCTTGGGACAAGTATGGTCAGTTATCACTAGACTATTCTCGTGCTGGTAACAAGGTTAGCCCATGGCAATTACTAGATATTCAAAAGGGTTTAACTGGCGGTGGCGGAAGCAAGACTGAAATCGTTATTGATGAAAGTCCAATTGCAGAGGCTGATATTAAGCAGGTAGCAAAAAACCAACTTGCTAAATCACTTGGCTTAGCCACTATTGATGACGAAACATGGAAAAGTATTCTTAAAACTGTTCGCAAGAACGAAGCAAAGAAGCCTACTAAAACTGTTATTACTAAAAGCGGAAACAAGGTTGTTCGTAAAACAACACCAGGTTATGGTCAGTCTGACATCATGGCTGATGTTGAGGCTTATGCAAAGACAGACCCACGATACCAAGATTTCCAAACAGCAGATGTGTTTGGTAATGCTTTGGTTAGAGCGTTAGGACTTAAATCATAATGGCTGTTGATACAAAAGCACCTACTTATATGTCCACATGGATTATCACTGCTTTGCAGTCAATCCCTGAACTAAATGAAATCTACAAAAGAGTTCGTAACCCTGATGGTTCATTTAAGTATGATGCCAACACGATTGCAATGATGATTCAAGACAGCGCTTGGTATCGTTTAAACGGTCCTAAAGTTGCTGGCAAACTTCTTGACCGTATCAAAGGTGGAGAAAACGCATACCGCGAAGGTGTTAACGAGTATCGTCAGATAGTTTCAAAGACTGCCACTGAACTTGGGCTTGATGCTTCTGACCCAGCAATATCTAATTATCTTTCAGCCCTTGGTGAAAACGCATACCTTCACGATTGGACTCCATCGCAACTAGAAGGCGTTATTACAAGTAACCCTGAAATAGTTAAGAAGATTAAGGGTGGGTTATACGCAGCCCAAACTCAAGATATTGCAGAGTATGCAAATACCATGGGCATGACTGTTAGCCCTGGAGATAGAACAAACTTTACTCAGCGCCTACTTGGTTTAACAGACAAGAACGGTGTGCGTGTTCGCTCAACCGTTGATGACATTAAGGCTGAAATTAAAAACAATACTGCTACACGCTTTGCATCCCTTGCTCCACAGATTAACGCTGGTGTAAGCCTTTGGGATTTAACATCTAACTACCGTCAGAAGATGTCGGACTTGTTAGAAAGAGACCCAGACAGTTTTGGTTGGGATGACCCACTGTTTAAAGACGGAAAGATTTTTCAATCAGTTGACCCTAAGACAGGTCAGATTGTTGCTCGCCCATTGTGGGAAGCAGACAAAATGATTAAAAATGATGACCGTTGGCAATACACAGAAAACGCTGACAAGGAATATGGCAGTTACACATACGGCATGTTACAGAAGATGGGGATGGTGGGATAATGGCAAAGCCAGATAAAGAAAAACCAAAAACCGCCCTCCGTGTTGAAAAGGGTGACACCCTTAGTCAGATTGCTAAAGATGCTGGTATCTCTCTTAAGAAACTTTATGAGTTAAACCCAAAGTTTAAAGAGGACCCTAAATATAAGGGTGGCAATATGATTTGGAGCAACACGCTCGTAAACATAAAGCCTCCTGCTAAAAAAGAAGTAACACCTAAACCTAAGCCAGACCCAAAGCCAGACCCAAAGCCAGACCCAAAACCAGACCCAAAACCAGAACCAAAACCTAAAGACCCAGACCCAACACCTAAAGACCCAGACCCAGACCCAGATGATGGCACTAAGATTTTTGGTAAAGACCCTGACCCAGACCAGGTAGACGGTGGCGGATACACTGGCAGCATGCCAGGTGGTGCCACTGGTTTTTCTGGCGGATTTAGTCAGGTTGATATTGATGCAGCATTTAAAAAGGGTCGAGAAGAAGCAGAAGCCAAGGCTAAAGCAGATGCTGCAGCAGCAGCAAAGGCAGCAGCCGATGCCAAGTATGCAACTCAGACTAAAGCCATAGATAAAATGGTTAATGCTTTCAAGGCTAACGGTATTGATGACCCAGCCTTTGCAGCCTTTATCAGCGGTAAGATTCTTGCAGATGCTTCACAAGAAGAAATCTTGCTTGAGTTGTATGACCAACCAGCATACAAACTACGCTTTCCTGGTATGGATGCTTTACGCAAAAAGAATCGCACCATTACAGAGGCTCAATACATTGGTCTTGAAAACCAAATAGTTCAGACTCTTAAATTCTTTGATTTGCCTGCAGGTTTCTATGATGACCGCAAGACTCTTGGAAATATTATTGGCAACGAAGTATCTCCAAAAGAAGTGCAGGACAGAGCACAGATGGCTCAAGATTTAGCCCGTGCTGCTGACCCAAATGTTCGCAATTCTCTTATGAATTTCTATAAGGTGGGCGAAGGTGGAATTACTGCCTACTTCCTTAATGCAGAAGCCGCGCTGCCATTGCTTGAAAAGTCTGCCAAGGCTGCTGAAATTGCAGGTATTGGTAAGACATACGGTTTCAGTGAGTTTGGTAAGGCGGAAGCAGAAGCACTTGGTGTCGTAGATACCTACGCAAAACTTAGCCAGTCAGATATGACTAAAGCCTTTGGTCAAGCATCACAACTTGCTGCAACACAGTCACGACTTGCTTATCTTGAAAAGGATACATACTCAGATAGAGAAGCATTGGCTGCTACAATTGAAGGCAAGCAACCAGCAATACTTGCATCTGAAAAACGAGCACAGCGAGAACAAGCACGCTTCGGTGGCTCAAGCGGATTGAGCGCAGCCTCGCTTCGCACTGGTTCCAACATATAAAGAATCCCCAACCCTGACCGACTAGCCCAGGGGGGCGTAAAAGACTAGGAGCAATAGCCAACATGGTTTCCCCGAATCATGGTGTGGATTGCGAATACAACAACTAACAAGGGAGATAGGTAGATGGCTACCAATTATGACGATGACGATTTCGATGAGGACTTTGAACCTCAGGATGTTGTCAAGCAATTACGCAGAGTAAACAAAACGCTAGAAAAGCGTTTGAAAGAACTCGAAGTAGAAGCAACAACTCTAAAGAATCAGACTCGTCAACGCACCGTAAAGGATGTGTTGACTGCAAAGGGTATTAACCCAAAGGTCGCAGCGTTCATACCTCAGGACTTAGATGCTTCGGAAGAAGCAGTTAATAACTGGCTTAATGAATATGGCGATGTATTCGGTGTTAACCAAGATGCCAAAGAAGGCGAGAGCCAGGCATCGAACAACCCAGCACTACAGGCACAAAAGAGAATCAACGATGTTGTATCAACAGGCACTCCTCCAGGAGTAGATGAAGATTCAATGGCAAAGATTCTTAATGCTAAAAGTGCTGCAGAACTCAGTGCATTACTCGGTGTTTCAGTTCAATAACTCAAACTACCAATCACCAGGAGGTGAACCCACATGGCATACACAGATTCGTCAGCACTCGCTGGCTTAATCAAAACAGCGTATGACCGCTATGTAGAGTTTGCGCTTCGTTCACAGCCACTGATTCGTTCAGTAGCCGACAAGCGCCCCGCTCAACAGGCAATGCCAGGTTCAAGTGTTGTATTCTCAATTTACAACGACTTGTCCCCAGCAACAGCATCACTATCAGAAACAACTGACCCAGATGCAGTAGCACTGTCAGATGTAACAACTGTTTCTGTAACACTTAACGAGTATGGCAATGCATCACTTGTAACACGCAAGTTGCAACTATTCTCACTCTCAGATGTTGACCCTGCAGTTGCAGACATCATCGCTTACAACATGGCTGACTCACTAGATAGACTAGCCATGGAGACACTCCGCCAAGGAACAAATGTTATCTACGGTGGCTCACGCACATCAACAGCAACGGTCACATCATCAGACACAATCACTGCTGCTAACATCCGTAAGGCTGTGGCTAAACTTCGTTCAAACAAGGCTGTTCCTCGTGAAGGTTCACTTTACTGGACAGGTATCCACCCAGAAGTTTCACACGACCTTCGTGCTGAAACAGGTGTTGGTGGATGGAACGACATGCACAAGTATGCAGAGACAGGCACAGGCAACTTCTGGGCTGGCTCAATCGGAACTTACGAAGGCGCTTTCTTTATTGAAACACCTCGTATGTATCGTGGCGTAGATGGTGCAGACCAAACAGCACTTGCTACAACAGCAGTAACTGTTGCTGGCGCATCAGGTGGATTTACACTTGGTGTTGCTTCTTCATCTGTAGTTGCTACTTCTGCAGAAGCAGGAGATAAGATTTCAGGCACAGGTATTGCATCTGGCGCATTGATTTCTTCTTTGGTTACAGTTGGTTCAACAACAACAATTACTGTAAACACTGCACACACTGCAGCGGTTACAGCAACAACTGTTATCACAGTAACTCCAGAAACACCTGTCTACCGCACAATTATTGCTGGAAAGCAAGCATTGGCAGAAGCAGTTGCACAGGAGCCAAATGTTGTTATCGGACCAGTTACAGACAAGTTGCTCCGTTTCCGACCAATCGGTTGGTATGGAGTTCTTGGTTTCTCACGCTACCGTGAAGCAGCCCTTTACCGCATTGAGACAGGTTCTTCAATCGCTGGTTAAAGTAATTGTAGTTGAGGGGGCGGTGCACGCGCCCGCCCTCTCTCTACACCAATAAAGGAGAAACAGTGGCAGAGTATTTATTTGTAACACCAAGTGTTGAAGAAACACCTATGGGTTGGCACCGACTCTTGGAGCGTTATTCAATCGCTCGTGGCGTAACAGTAATGATGGTAAATGGCACTTATTCTTCTTATCGTTATCCAGCACAAACTGAAATTGCCACAGCAACAGAAGTCTACTTAGGTGGACATGAATACATTATTGACGAAGCAACAAAGAATCGTTTAACAAACACAAACATTGGTGGCAACTATGCAGACTACATTACAGAACTATGATTGCTCAATTAAAGGGCACATTGGTAAAGTAGTAAAAGACGGATACGATTTAATAGACGGACAAATGTTTCCAAAGGTTGAGTTGTATGGCTGCACTAAGTGCGATGCCACCTCGGTAGAACCATGGTCAGACTGGGGTGTAGTAACCCCCAACTCAGACCACATTGATTCAGAATTTTGCCCATGCTTTGGGTGTAAGGCTAAGACTCTCCAACTATCCCCAGGAGATGCTGCAAGCAATAAGAACATGTCCCAGAAAAAATGGGATAAAGAATTAAACCTTTATAGAGATGCTCGTAATCAAGGAATCCAGCCAGCAGGAACCTCTACCAAGCAAGTGCAAAAAGCAATAGATGATTCTAATAAAGTAGGCAAAGCCTACGATGCAAACACTAATAGTTTTAAGGGGTAAACATGACTGCCATCGTAGGTATTCAGGGAAAAGGCTGGGCAGTAATTGCAGCAGATTCTATGACTACCTATGATGACAAACCTTACTATGCCAAGGGTATGGATAAAGTTATTAAAAAAAGTGACTATGTATTTGCCTTCTCAGGCGATGCTATTGCTGGCAACATAGCAAACTTTCTTTGGACACCACCCAAGGTTATTAAATCAATATCAATAGATGTGTTTATGCAGACCAAAGTCTTACCCTCTCTGCGTGAAACTATGAAAGATAATGGATACGAGCCAGATACAGTCAAGAATCCAGATTCTGGCTTTGATGCTCTTATCTGTTTAAACGGAATCATTTATGAAGTAGACCAAGATTATCTTTGGTCACGAGATGACCGTGGCTTATACGCAGTTGGTAGCGGAGGAAGCCTAGCCCTTGGTGCACTAGCCACTGGCTTTAGTAAGAACTCTATGAAAGCAGCAGAGTTTGCTGCTCGTAGAGCAATCAAGATTTCTGCTGACTACAACATAAGTGTTGGTGGAGATATAAAGGTAATCACTCAAAGGGGAAATATAATGCCAGCAATGAAGAAGAAGGCGCTATCGCCAGCAATGAAGAAGAAGGCTTACGCAATGGCTGAAAAGGCTGAATCAAAATCTGCAAAGGCTAAAGAAATGAAAAAGGGCATGTCAATGCTCAAGAAGAAAGGTATGTAATCATGCCAACAGCAAAGAAGAAGTGCAAGAAGTGTGGCAAGGCTAGTTGCAAGTGTTAATCACTATTCAAAGGAGAAAATAATATGTGTATCTCATGTGGCTGCGGGACTAAAACCGTCAATGCAGATGACAACTTTGGAACAATTACACCGTATGGCATCCCTGCCCCTGCGGTCAATAATCCAACTACTCTTGGTGGAAAGTAAAACCAATGACAGACCCTAGGCTAAAGCGAGCAGGAGTGTCGGGCTTTAATAAGCCTAAGCGCACACCAAGCCATCCAACAAAGTCACATGTAGTTGTGGCTAAATCTGGTGACCAGGTTAAAACTATTCGCTTTGGTCAACAGGGTGTCAGTGGAGACAAATCTCCAACAGCAAGACAAAAATCGTTTAAGGCTCGTCACGCTACAAACATTGCCAAAGGCAAAATGAGTGCAGCGTATTGGGCAGATAAGGTGAAATGGTAATGGCTAAAAAAGAAGTATGGGATAAACCAAACCCTAAGAAAAAATCAAAACCCCTATCACCTGCTGCCAAAGCATCAGCCAAGGCTGCTGCTAAAAAGGCTGGCAGAAAATATCCTAATCTTGTGGACAACATGAGAGCAGCACAAAAGAAAGGCAAGTAATTATGGCTACAGGTTATGCAGGCTCCACACTCGTTGCTGAGTTAAATAGACTTG
>Ga0164294_10005020_pt1 | contig 11408 bp, 8 predicted proteins | sample GEODES005metaG_FD_111479 | JGI IMG/M metagenome (GOLD analysis project Ga0164294, IMG submission 111479) | Oligotrophic lake water microbial communities from Sparkling Lake, Wisconsin, USA - GEODES005 metaG | ecosystem: Environmental > Aquatic > Freshwater > Lake | place: USA: Sparkling Lake...
CCCATACTCCTTTGTTTTTTTGGGCGGAAAATGTTTGTGCAGAAAAGAAGCCCCTTCCCCCACCCATTACCCCCACCTTCTTTCCCCCCCCCCCCCCCCCCTTTTTTTGCCTCCCACTTTCACAATTCACTGCCACCCCCACCCCCACCCCCACCTCATTTCTTCGTCCCCGCCGTTGCACCCTGTCACATTCACTATGACGTCACTAGTGTCCTGTGCCATGCCCGAGGACGCCCCATGTGCCAACTGCGCCATGCCCCACGAGCCCACCCTGAAGTTGGTGCATGCCGCATTTTCCGGGGTGTTTCCCATCTTGGAGCGGAGCATCCGGGACAACAGTGCCTCCCTAGGGACCATTGCGCTGCCTCCATGTACATTGGCACTGGCTGTTCCGGGGGTGTGTGGCACCGGGTGCTTGACCCTCACCAGTGTGCAAGTAACTCGGTCGGGGGTGTGCAAGGGTGTTGGCACATCCGTGGGCTTCCGCCACAAATTCAGGGAGTGGTTACTGGGGCAAGCCCAGGCCGCTGCAAGAGAATGGGCCATGGTGGCAACTTGCATGCCAGCCCTATCCGGCACCACTCGACGGGAGGAGCTGAAGGAGAGGTTGGGTCTGGTGCACGACTGCTCATTTCGGGGCATCGTGGTGTGGTCCACCCCCGAAACCACAATTCGGGTGGTGGGTGCCACCTTTTCTCGCACTTTGTGCATTTCCAAGAACCCGTGCCCGGCGGCGGTCGGGGTCGGGGTCGAGGACAGAGCCAAGGACAGGGACAGGGTCCCTGGAGCTGGGACCCCAGGACCCGTGCTGTGCACAAGCACCACGAGTTTGTGCCAACCCCAAGGCTTCAAGAGGCGCAGGGTGTTGGATTTGGATTTGGATTTGTAGGCACTGTGTAGAGTGTACCCCAACCCTAACCCCAACCCTAACCCCAACCACCTCTGGACACAAACCCTGTACATACAATTCATTGTAGTTGAAACATAAATACGCACGCGAGTACACACAGTACCTACCCGGACTCCTTTCCCTCACCATTCACAACGCCCTCATGTGGCACCCCCTCCGCCATGAGCAAACCACCCATGGTACTTGCTTCCGCTTCCTCTGCCTCTGCCTCTGCCTCTGCCTCTGCCTCTGCCTCTGCCTCTGCCTCTGGTTCTTGGTTTCCAACCTCCACAGAAACGGGGACAGTGTGTACCCCCTCCTCTGCCACTGCTACACGTGCAGGTTCAGCAGCTGCTGTAGATGAGTGCAGCCTCGTTGCAATCGTTTGCCGTTTTGTTGCAATCGTAACACAGGGCTCGGGAGCCATGGGGTTGTAGGTCTTTTCGTACTCCATAAAAACCCCCTGGACAAGGTCTGGGGTGCACCCCTCGGGAAAGGAGACCCCTGGTCCAGCCGACCCCATGTCCGTGGAATCGGGACACAGCCCCCCCCAGGCCACTACACATTCCCAGAGAGCACTGTGTTCTTTGGGCGTCCAATGTTTGGCCGCACACCCGTGCTGTGCCCCTCGCGCACGGATCAACGCCAACACGAAACAGGCTGCCCTCACGCGCAAGGCGACATAGGTGGCCACGTCCGTCGTCTCCACAGCCCCGTACAGGTTCATGGTGCTCTGCATCAACTCGTCGTATCGCTTTAGTGGGGCCTCTGAGATTCTCAGCCAACCCACAAACAACTCCACGAACTTGGGGTGGTCTGGTGACGCCAAGCCGTGTATGGACATAGCATGGAACACCAAGGCGTGGGTTATCTTTTCCAGCCACGTGTCATCTACCCACAGGCTCTCTGTGTGCAGGACCACGGAAAACACGGAGTCGTCCACGCTACGCTTGGGCACCACTGCCACAGGTTCCAAGCCTTGCAGTAGTTCCTGTTCCTCCGTTAACAACCCGTACAAGATATCTTCCCTGTCATCTTGTTCGTCCCGCACCCGCCAAGTCCACTCCTGAACCGCCCGAATCATTTCGGTCTCCGCCTCAAACATGGCGTCCACGTGTATGGGCACCATTTGCAGATGACAGAGCACCAGCAACACTGACACCGCCGCCCTCGCATTCGGGGTTTCATTTATGGGCTTCACCACGTCTGGAACGCCTTCATTGTCCAAGGCGGCACCCGCAACCACGATGGTGTCAGAGTACTGCCGGTTCAGTGCCAGCACCACCCCCCAAAGAAATTGACCCTGGGGCCAACTAACAATGATGGTAGCCAACCTGTGTCGCATGTCCCGCAACATGGGGAAGCACAAACCCCGAAAGCAGTGCACCCAAACACTGCCTTGGTGCTGCTGCTGGTGGTCCCCGGTCAAACATTGGTGCAGCAACACAAACACCTCCACTGCAGCCAAGAACACCATTCGGGTCAGCAACAGCTTTTTGATGGGGTCCATGTGCTCACTGCGGCACACACAGGCAAACGCCCGTTGGTAGGCCTCCATGCATAGGTCTGGGCACAGACTGCGCCATTGCTCCGCCACAAACATCCACAGCAAAAACTCGGCACGGTCCCACATGAGGCCAGGACGGGCCTTGCTCATGGTCACCCCCACCCTGCATGGCACCCAGGCCACCAAGTCCTCGGGGACCTGCAGCGGCGAACCCACCCTGGGCATGGGAGGGGTAAACATGCCGCTTGTTTGCACCCCACACACGTTCACCAGCCCCGGTAAACAGGGGGGTCGTCGCTTCACCCCCGTCCCCGGAACGGGGACCACCATGGTCACAAAGGGTCGCAGGGGAAGACACTCCTGGATGAAGGGGCAACCCTGATCCAGCGTGCGCCCCACGTTGCTGTTGATGCGGTCGATGTCCTCCCAGTCTTTGAGCACCAATTCCGCCAACGTGTCCATGGAGTCCGTGTCCTTGTCCAAAATCGCCAAGGTAGTGTTGTCCCCAAGGACAACCCCCATGTCTTCAATGGACATACCCACCACGTGCCTACGCACACGATTGCGTGTGAATTGGAGTTGGGTGGGGCTGGTCGCCATTACCGCTCCCGCTCCCGCTCCCGCTCCCGCTCCCGCTCCCGCTCCCGCTCCCGCTCCCGCTCCCGCTCCCGCTCCCGCTCCCGCTCCCGCTCCCGTGGATGGAGGAGCGGGCGTGGGCAAGTCTGCGCCCTGAGAACCCCCCTGCATCCACGCACCAAGTATTGCAGAACAATCCAACATGGAGGGACGGGCACCCTTGTTGCAGACCCCCAACCCCCGCCACACCCCGCCCATTATACAATGGACATAGAATGGAGCTGGTCGCGCCAGGGCCAATTTACAAACATATGTGACTGCCTTTTGGTTTAGTGCCCGCGGGCACGCCCCATGTGCCCACGGGCACGCCCCATGTGCCCACGGGCACGCCCCATTTTTGAAAATACGCGACTGCCTTTTCATTGTATTCTACTGCACTGCACTGCACCAGGGCCAATTTAAAAACATACGTGACCGCCTTTTGGTTTGGTGCTCGCCAGCACGCCCCGTTTTTGAAAATACGCGACTGCCTTTTCATTGTATTCTACTGCACTGCACTGCACCAGGGCCAATTTACAAACATACGCGACTGCGGTTTCATTTCAGTGTTTGCAACAAAACAAAACTACTTAAACCCCCCCCCCCGCCCCCCCCCCTTCCCCACCCCGCCCCCAGCTCGCCTTCACCAAGTTTCACGACGTGGAAAAGACAAGACCTTTGTCGCAAACTCCAGCAGAGATGCTCCCTGACCCTTGTCATCCACACTGCCCCCAGCGAGCACACTCTCTGCCCACCGCTGAGTCGCGTCGGGGGTTTGGAGGGCGAGTTTCAGACTCTCTGCACACGACAACGGCCCAAACTTCCCATCGGGGTCACTCAGGCACACACTCAAGTATCCAAAGTTTGGTCGCGTATACTCGGAATGGAGCAGGAGGCTTGTAAACACCCCCGACCTGCCCCCTCGTACTTCCTCAAACAATGCTAGGACGATGCGCAGGGTGTACACGTCCTCGGGTGTCCAGGGTTCATTTGCGGGCTGCTCGGGCTGGGCGTAGTATCGCAGCTTCGGCCGATGAGCATAGTGCCACAGAGCACTCAGAGTGTGTTTCGAGGTCAAGGGTTTCAAAATGGGCTTCAAGCGCGGGTTCGGGTTCGCCCTGGACGCAACTGCGCATGCCAGGTCACAGGAAATTGCCCACTCGGGCAGTGTTGCAGGATTACCCTCTGCGTATTGCAGCACGGCGTGTAGGTACGCCCACACAGTGTCCGCGGGCTGCTCGTGGTCCGAGGTGCCCATGGCTTGCACCACACGAACCGCAAACTGGCGACCAAAGGTGGCTAAACGCCTCACACAGGCACTGTCCTCCACCAAAGACACCCGTGCCATGAACGCCACCCCAACAGTGTTCCACCTATCCGACATCCACGTGCACACGGCGGCACACCCCTGCAAGGCCTCCACCATCTTTACCAGGCCCTGCGGGTGCCCGTCCCCCGGATCCAGGGCACGGTCCATGTCCTCGGCAAAGGAGACCTCCAGGACTTGTCCAGTGCCCTGGACACGCTCAACCGCATCCAACACTCGCTGCTGGGCCTCGGACACGCTTACCACCTCCGCGGATGCGGACGGGGATGGGGGCGGAGGCGCAGGCGCAGAGATCGGGGTTGTCGGAGGAGCTGGCTGTGGTGACCAAACAGGGGTAACAACCTCGGCTCCCGTCTCCACCCCAGCCCCAGTCCCAGCCCCAGCCCGGGGCTCGGAACCCGTATCAAGCCTTTGCGCCTTGGACGCAGACGTGTCCACGGAAGGAAGACCCGCGTCAGTGACATTGTCGTCACCCACATCCAGATGATCGGGGCGAGTGCGTTTTTCTGGCTTGGCAATCTTGGGGGGCATGATACCTTCACAAGTAAACCACGACGCCCGTTTGGCACACGTGCCCGCGCCATTCATACCCCCCTTCCCTCTTCCCTCTTCCCTCTTCCCCCCCGCCCCCCCCCCCGCCCCTTCCATGTGTGCGCGCACACACCCAGTTAGCAGTATAGGGAGAACAATTGAGGTGTGGTGCGGTAGTGTGCACACCCACCCCTGGCACCATGTCGACAAAGTCTCACGAGGAGCTGACAATAGAGGGAACGCAAATGTCCTTGCACAAGGCAGACAAACGGGTGCGCATGATTGAGTCGGTGGCCATGGGGGCCATGTTTTTGTTTGCCATCATGTTTGTCGTCCTGGCCTTCCTGCCCGTCTTTGTGCTGGATACCGACACGGACACAACTGTCATCATTTTGGTGGTGTCCGCGTGCACCATCGCGGTGGCCTGTGCATGGTTCTGGGTCATGATTGCGGGGTCCATGGCCTCCATCACCTCCGAGGACGCGGCGAAGCACTTGCAAAGCGCCCACGAGGCGGACTCCACGGGCGCCATTCTGGACGCCCTCATGGGGTTCCGGACCAACGCCCAGGCCGCCACCAAGGTCATGCACACCATGGTGGCCACATTTGTGTCCCTTGTCACCGTCGTCATGCTCATCAAGTTGCCCAACGGCATCACGGAGGACACCGAGGCCGGGGTGGTAGATGGCATCATGCTCACCATGGTCAGGAAGCGCCTGGCCCTGGTGGTGCTGGCCTTTGCGGGCCTGATGCTGCTAGAGCCCCCCGTGAATCGTATGCTGGCAGAGGCAGTCAGACTGGCCGTGAACCGGACAGGGGGGAAGATGAAGTCTCTGTCCTTGCCCTCCTCCACGGCCACAGCTGGACCCGCCCCCGCTCTCGCCCCCGCCCCCGCCCTTGCCCCCACCCCCGGATCCATCCGCTCCTGGGCCACCCTCAGTTTTATTATGAACACCCTCACGGCGTGGCTGGTGGTGGGATTTGCCATCACCATGGCATGTGTCGTGGGCACACAGGCCACCACAGAAATCAGCATTTCCAACTCCAGCTCCTGGGTGGCGTTGCTGACCCTCCTGCTCGTCATGGCCGCGGTTCTGTGGTTCATGGCCATGGGCTGTCACTGGGCCAACAGGCACCTGGCTTCCTGGAAGGAGGAAGCCAAGGCCTCGGTGGGCACCCCTGGCTCCGGGTCAATGTTGGCCAAGGTGTGGACGCACCTGCCCTCCCTGCGCAACCCCCTGTTTGGAAAGGTGTACGTGGAGTGGTCTTTGAACCTGCTCATGGCCACTGCCATCATGATCATTCCCTACCTGCACCATGGGTCCCTGGCCCCCACCATAGAAACCCCAAGGTCCCAGGAGTTGCTCACGTCGGCCATCATTGCCACCACACCCATGTTGTTGGTGTTGCTGCACGGCGTCGTGTCCCTGGCCACCACCGTCGTGCCCTCCATGAAGACCACACCCACCGACACCAGCAACATCAATTGGCTGGTACTGCCCCCAGGCAGCGCCAACACCGTGTTCATTCGCTCTGCCGTGGTTGCCGTGTTCCTTGCCGCCATCACCTGTGCCATCTTCCTGTTCATCAGCCTGCTGGGGGTAAAGTCCCTGGCAGCAAACGCCCCCTTGTTCGCAGGGGTAACCATGGGCATCACAGCCGCAGCCACAGTGGCGACCTGGGTGCTGCTGGCCAAGATCTCCCACGACCCCGCCACCTCCAACGGCCCCGCGGTGACCACCATGTACACCCAAGTGGGCATCGCCAAGGCCATCATCACCCTGGCCATCATCGTCCCCGTGGCCGCAGCCGCAGCCATGAACGCGGAGGTTGCCACCCCCTTGGACATGGCGTCCCCAGAAAAGTACTGGGCGAACACACTGGCCCATGTGGTGCTCCTGTACGGAGTGTCCACTGTCCTTTCCCCCCTTGTACGCGCCATGGGGTCCGCCTCTTGAAGTGCGCATTGAATATGTTACCCACTCAACCCCAACCCCGATTTCTACCCTATCACAACCCCTGTCCTGCCCCTTTCCTGCCCCCCCCCTTCCCCTTTTTGTTTGGTTTGCTTGTGTACCTTCACTAACCCATCCAAAATGAAATCACGGAAACGCAAGCATTTTATTACAGATTTGCACTCACAATGAGTGACCATTTCATTCATAAACCCCAAACCTTGATACAGGGGACATGAAAAACATAGACCTACTGTCGTCGTGTGCGCCAAACAAACCCGCACCCGCACCCGCACCCGCACCCGCACTCGCACTCGCACTCGCACTCGCACTCGCACTCGCACCCCTTTGTGACACCTCTGCTTCCATTGCTTGTGTCACCAACATGAGCACCATCTCGTTGACAGTGCTCATCATCTCTTGGATGCCAGCCACGATGTAATGTCTAGGCACCGTGGAGATGTACATGTCTTCCACATACTCACATTCCACATGCCCATCGTCCTCGTCGCCGTGCATGTGCAACACCTGTTTCAGGGGTTGCAACCTGAACGCAGGGGGTAGGGCCTCCTCTTTCTTCACAATGACCACTGGCTCTGGCTCTGGCTCTGGCTCTGGCTTTGGACTTGGACTTGGGCCAGGGACCGGACCCACGACCCCAGAGGCACTTTGTCCTGCCGTGCCCGTGGCCGTGGCCGAGAAACGGACAGCATACGACGTCTTCCACGTCTCTAATGCACTTGTTTTTGTGCTCTTGATAAATGCGCCAAGGTCTCTTGCTTTCGGATCAACACATGCGAACAGTGAGTGTACGTGGAAAAACCCCGGACGGTGCGCTGCGGATGGGCCATTTGGGATCTTGTTCGCGCGCCGCACCCAGGTCTCCGTTTCCATGGGCAAATCACTGATCACATTCTGCACAGACGCCTTCACCATGTCCTCCACAAAGCTGTAAAAGCCTGTTTCTGTTTTCACTTTTTCCAAAACATTTTCGACCCTACTCTTGGAAGTTCGTCCTCCAAACTTTCGGTGGATGGCGTCGTATTTCCTCTGGACAAGGGAAAGCTTTGGCAGGGATGGGGTGATTTTGGACTTCGCCTTGAAAAATATCTGGGCCAGGATGCCATAGAGTTGAGGAACTACTTTGGACGCCAACGCAGCGAAGATGGGATCGGTTGACGCGGTGGGGCTTCCAGCCTTAACTACGCATGTATCAACAAACTTCTGGATCTCACCCACGTTCCACACGTCCACATGTTGGGCAGCGCCCGCAAAGGCCGTTTCGTGAACCATCGGCGCGGAGTTGGTGACACCGCTCGTAGACCCTGAGGTTTCCAAGGCATCCACACCCTCTTCACTGTCAACAATAATCTCGACCACGGAGTTGGACCAATCACGTGGTGCTGGTCGCTGCAGCGGGGATCGCGGCGGCGGTTGCCTTGGTGTTCTGCTTTCGGTGGTGGTACCACCAACACCAAACGTGGCGGCGGCGGCAGCGGCGGCGGCTTCGTCCCTTTTACGTGGGTCTATGACCGCCTCCTCTGCGGTTAGACCACGTAACGCAATTCTGAACGGCGACTTGGATCGTTTTGGCTGTTCGCGACCTGGCTGCCGCCCCCTTATTTTCGAACTCATCGTCTCAGGCATATGGTGTCTGCCCAGAAAAGTTGCTTTATAGTTTGGGAGGGGCGTGGCTGTAAAGAAGACGCCAACCCAGGATTTGAGTCCGCAGGGACTCATGGATGTCGATCAGGTTGTGCGGGAAGTACTGCAATTGCTGCTGTCCAGTTTGCAACAACCCCTGAATGCACACCCCGAGGCGCTGAGGAACGAGCTTGCACGCCTGCACCCGGCATGGGCCATGTTTGAGGCGTGGAGGTTTTTGATCTGGAGGCTGGACGGCACCGCCGCCTTCATGTCCGTCCTGGACACCTGCATCGAGCCCCTGGAAATGGCTGCCTGGGCAGTGGAGCAGGTTCGCGCCAAGAACCCGAGAGAGCAGGACCTGTTGCAGGCCCTGCGCAAGGGCTTTGCCCACGTGCAGGCCCGGTCCCGGGAACGGTGCCTGCCCGTGCCCGCCACCCTGCAGGACCTGTACTCCATGGTGCACACCTGGGTGGGCATGCTGGCCCTGGCCCCCCCTCGGGTGGCCTGCATCATGGCTGGGGTGGCCACGGCGCCCATGGCCACCCTGGTGGCGGGGGCGCACCGCCACGCGGCCGAGGCCACAGTGGCCACCCAAGATCGCCCCGAGGAAGACGTGGCCATCTTGTTCAAGGGGCGGCGCCTGCAGGTGGAGCTCGCCGACGCACCGCCGGACATCCAGGCCTTGTTGGCGGATGTGGAGACCCGGTTCCCGGTGCGCACGCTTGTGGTGGGGGACAAGGCACCCAGGCAAACCCACGCAGCCCTGGCCGTCATAAAACGCAACAACGAGGCCGCCATCGTTGCAGCCATGGGGTCCCGGGTCGCGGGCGTGAACAAGACATTTGACCGGTGCGTGGTGGGTGTCGGGCCCGAGTCCCGGGAGGCGGCCGCACCCCCCTGCCCACCCCCCCTGCCACCCACCACCTGGGTCAGCCCCTTCGACTGCTCCCTGCCCCGGACCCTGAGTGCGTGCCACGGCCTGGTGCTGGCCGCGTCCTGCAGCCTGCACCTGGTGCTCACCCTGTCCCCCGACAACAAGCGCAACCCCTGGGCCTCCGCCACCCTGTGGGACGTGTGCGAGTGGGTGGCCGAGACTCGGCGGGTGCACCGCCTCCGCACCCTGCTGCAGGCCCAGGGCGCCCTGCAGGAGGCGGTGCAGGTCATGGGCAGGCTAGCCCCCTTGGCAGGCTCCTGCTTGCCGACCCACTGCGTGGCCCCCCAAGGCAACACCACCCTCATTGACAGACTGTGTGTTGCGGGGCTCGTGGAACAGGTGGTGCCAGAGGGTTGCAACCCCAGCCACCCCCTCTTCTCTGTTACCAACAGTGCCGTCCAGAGCTTCGGGGCCGCCCTGCTGGACACCATCCGAGACCTGAGGGGGGCAGTGATCATCACCTCCCTATTCCCTGTGCTGCAGGAGTCCCTGAGGGTGGTGCCCCCCTCCAGTTTCTACCCCCACTTCCAGGCCACCCTGGGCGCCATCTGCGCCGCCGCCTCTCCAGAAGAAATCAGGGAAGCGGGCATGAGGGTGGCCCTGGCCACCGTCACCCTGCCCGGGGACGTGGAAGAGTTCACCCAAACCTTCCAAGAGAAGCCAACGGTGGTGCGGGACCCCCTGCCCCTCACCCAGTCCACCACCAAGCGCATCGCCAACCGGCTGCACGGCCCAGCCGTAGTGGACGCCCTGGACCTCTTCTCCACAAAGTCCCCCGGGACCTGGATCAAGGCGGCCATCTCCAAGTTCCCGCACCACATTCACCCCCCGCCACCAACCCAGTGCCCCGTGTTTGAAGTGGCCCCGGAACTGCAATGCACCCCCTTGGGTCTTCCCGTGTTTAGTTACAGGCGGGCGACCGGGTATGACACTTCCCGTGAGACTGGAGCAGGGACAGGGATAGGGGCAGGGGCAGGGGCAGGGGCAGGGGCAGGGGCAGGGGCAGGGGCAGGGGCAGGGGCAGGGGCAGCCCCTCCGCAAACCGCGTCAGCCTCCCACAAAGCATGCACTACACTACCTGGGGTTGCCAACTGTATGCTACTCATGGCATTTGTGCGGCACATCATGCGGCAAACAGGGGTGGACATAACCCGCAGTTTCATGTCTTCTTGTGAAATGCTGGGGCTGTACGTCAAGTCCAGTGGCCCCTTCAGTGTCCATGCCACAGCACAGGACAGTGTCATTTCCCCCGTTGTGGTCCAGTGTGGCAACCAAGGGTTTGTTGTCATTTTTAGAGGCAAGCTGTGTGCGGTCACTCATCGTGTCTCCGTGGTGGTGTTTACCTGGTGTGCACTGGTGCTCAAGTACCTGGGGGGCCTCGTTCCCATCCACAACGAAACGGGCCCCGCCTTCCACAACATCTCTGCGGCCCTCAAGGACGTCCTTGGCATCCACGAGGCCCTGCCCTGCGTCCATGTTGGGGACGTCACCTCCCTGGCGGTGGCCACAAGGGGGGCCATCCACTCCTCCCACATCGCCTTCCCAGGGAGCGCCATAAATGCCTCCATGATGTGGAGGGTGGCCCCCGTGCCCCAGGCCCACCCTCCCCATGGTGCACAACCCCCAGACACGGACCCAGCAACCGCCCACCTGTTCTTTCAAAAGAGCGCAGAGGCCTTCATCAAGGCCACGGGCGTGGCGCCAGATGCCATGGGCAGTCTGTGTGTCACCCCGGCCATGCGTGGCACCGGCACCCTAGCACACTTCGAACCCGCGGTACGCACCTCCGCAGCGGACCTGCTACGCATTATTCAACGGGAACCACCTCAAAGCCACACTGACGCCGTAGATTGAATGAACACTACAAGCAGGCATTGGGGTGGGGTGGGGTGGGGTGGGGTGGGGTGGGGTGGGGTGGGGTGGGGTGGGGTGGGGTGGGGTGCACCCGCCTGCCCCACCCCACTTTCAGTGACCATAAAAACCCCCCCCCCCCCCCCCCCCCC
>Ga0164294_10005022_pt1 | contig 11407 bp, 20 predicted proteins | sample GEODES005metaG_FD_111479 | JGI IMG/M metagenome (GOLD analysis project Ga0164294, IMG submission 111479) | Oligotrophic lake water microbial communities from Sparkling Lake, Wisconsin, USA - GEODES005 metaG | ecosystem: Environmental > Aquatic > Freshwater > Lake | place: USA: Sparkling Lake...
CAGGCAGTTATTTTGATTTAGCACTAACTGGTAACGGACATTCAGTAACAGCTAATCAAAAAGATGCAGGCAGTCACAAGGCTACAGTCAACTTGACTAATAATGGTGGTGCTAGCACAGTTACTCTAATTCAACAGGGTAGTACAGCACAGAATATCAACATCACACAACAATGTGCTACACTATCAGGATGTAGCGTATCAGTAACACAAGGCACAGGACCATAATATGTTCAACGCCATAGGCTCAATAATGTTGGCAGGTATGCTGGCTCAAGAGCCAAGGTGTGTAAAATGGACTTGGACCGGTGATGTGTATAATCGGCGAGTTGTATGCTTAGAGTGGACCAAACCCCCGCCTAAGGATAAGGATCCTAAGAAAACATGATCGATCCTATCACACTAGGTATTGCTTTTACAGCCGCCCAACAATCAGTTGGTTATATTAAAAAAGCTATTGCCCTAGGCAAAGATGTTAACAGTCTGTATGGGCAGTTTGCAAAGTTCTTTGAAAACAGCGATGCTATTCACGGCGCCAATGTGGCTGCTCAAAATAGCAAAAAGATTCTCACAGATGGACAGATTAGAGCCTTGTCGGTTCAGATCGCCATGCAGAGCAAAGCCCTACGTGACGCTGAAAAAGAATTAAAAGAATTATTAATATATTCTGGAAACGGTGATGTCTGGGAGCAAATGATGGCTGAACGTGTGCGCATGTATAAAGAACGTGCTAAACTAGAAGCAGACTTAGCAAACGCTAGGATAAAAGCCAAATCAGATTTAATAGATAGAGCTTTGATTTTTATAAGTTTTTCGGCTCTGGCAATTCCTGCATTCGCATTCACTTTTGCTATGCTAGTTAGATCTTAAATACATTATGAAGAAAATACTATTATCCCCTTGGACAGCACTGGCTACACTAGCCCTAGTGTTATTAGTCCGCCTTGTAGATCCTGCGTTTGTAGAAAAAGTAAGACTTACCTACTTTGATCAACTGATCACGAGTCAGCAGGCCAAAGATGTTCCTGTTTACACGGTCAATATTGACGAAGCAACATTAGACAAGCTAGGACAGTTTCCGTTCCCTAGAGACATGTATGCTGACATTATCAAAGACTTATACAAGCGTGATGCTGGACTAGTAGTCTTTAACGTGCTAATGCCAGAGAAGGATCGCTTTGGTAAAGATGCAGTTTTAGGCGAAACTCTTAAAAAGTATCCTGTTGTGCTACCAGCACTAGGCAGCGAGCGACAAAAGAACACCAATCACGGAACACCTGCGCAAGTAGTGGGGATGGATCCTGCTGGTATGGTTGTCGAGTATCCAGGTTTGATCAATAACGTTGAGCCACAAGAAAGCCTTGCTGCTGGTGTTGGTATTGTCAATACATTCCCAGAGATAGACGGGGTTGTTCGTCGTATGCCTATGGTCATACTAAGTCAAGAACAACTACATCCTGCACTGGCCCTAGAGACTCTACGTGTCGCTGCCAAAGATCCCAAGTTCCAAGTTAAGATTGGAGACATGGGTGTGGAGGCAGTACGTGTTCCTAAGTTTGGTAAAGTAACAACAGACAATGAAGGTCGTGTTTGGATTGATTGGTCAGCTACTCCAAGAGAATACAGCTACATGCAATTGCCAGAATCATTCGATGGCGGTATTGTTATTGTTGGGTTAAGTGCAGCGGGGCTAGCTAATCCAGTTAGTACTGCCAAAGGCGAAGTATGGCCACAATATCTACAAGGTGCTGTCATAGGCACAATGATAACACAGAGTAATATACAGCGTCCAGGCTGGTCGGACCAGGCTGAGATCATTGCCTTGTTGGCCGCAGGCTTGTTAATGTTATTTTTATCAAGGTGGACTTATGCTTTTATTCCTGTTATTGTCTTTCTCGGTGGCAGTCATTTTGCTATATCTTATCTATATGAAAACTCCAGAATCCTATTGGACGCCACTTGGTTTATTGTTGGTTGTAGTTTGGTATACATTCACGCTTATAGTGTCAAATTTTTAAGTGAGTACTTACAGAAGTCCCAGATAAAGAAACAATTTGGATCATATGTCAATCCTGTTATTGTTGAACGACTACAAAAAGATCCCAGCTTTATTAAACTGGGTGGTGAGAAGAAAGAACTTACTATCATCATGAGCGATATGCGTAACTTTACGGGTCTAGGTGAAACCTACGGTGACGACGTTGTAGCGTTTACTCAAACTATGAACCGTTATATGACCGCTATCGCCGAACCTATTCTACGCAATAACGGTTGCTTGATCAAGTTTATTGGCGATGCGTCATTACACGTTCACGGTGCTCCTATTCAAGAAGAACAAGATCCAGATCACGTGCTGGCCGCTGTTCGCACAGGTCTTGAAATGTTACACGCTGTTGAACTGTTTAACATTGAACTTACTAAAGAAGGCAAGCCCTTAGTAGGTTGCGGCTTAGGTATTAATACTGGTCCTACGCTAATTGGTAACATAGGTAGTAAGGATCGATTTGGTTATGACGTACTAGGTGACTCAGTCAGTTTGACAGCTCGCTTAGAAGGACAGACTAAGAACTACGGTGTGTTGATTATTATCAGTGAATCTACACAGAGTAGAGTAGAAGATGCCTACTTTACATTACCCCTGGATTGTATTGCGGTCAAAGGAAAAAACATAGGTGTTAATATCTTTACAGTATTCTATAACCCAGATGTCACAGTAGCTGCGGATTGGATTATGGCTCGCGACATGCACGAAGGTATGTTAACTTATTATCGTCAACAAAAGTGGGATCTTGCTATTGAATTGTGTAATGAACTCACAGGTGAGTTTGATGGCAAAATGGATCACTACTATGAGTTATGGATAGCACGCATTGCCGAAATGCGCAGTAGAAATCTACCTATAGACTGGGATGGCACTTACCGTGCTACTTCAAAATAATTAGTCGCCGCTGGCGTCTTTTATTTCTTCTTTAGTAGCTCGACGCTTAGGACCTATTGGCGTTGGGTTCTCTTCAGATACCTTGTTGATTTCGTGTTCAGCCTTGATACGTTCATACTCAATGGTTTTGCCACGCAGTTCCATTACAGTTTCAACCTTTTGATTCAGCCTGATAAGATCGTTATCAAGCATACGAATACGATCAATAAGAGCGATAAGAGTTCCATTAGCTTGTCCTATAACAGGTTTGATTTCTGTGGTTACCCAAGTCCACACGTAGTAGATAAAATATCCCATTCCACCTGCGGCCACAATAGGAAACCCATACTTGTTGATCATTTCTGCTATATCCATATTACTTGTACCCTTTTATAAATTTTACCACAGGGTCAACTCGAACTAATTCGACTTGTCCATTTTCTTCTCGTACTTCAAAGCAGTCACCCTTGTTCCACTCAAGTTTTTGTAGAGTTATTTCTCGGTCAAGAACAATTCTTTCTTTAGAAAGATCTAGATCATAATCATAGTATTGCATTAGTCTTTCCTTTGATCTGCTTGTTCTGCTCTACTGATACGATCGTAGTCAGGTTGTAGTCCTAGAGCGTGGCTTACTTTGACATCAATACGCTGTAGTTGATTTGTCATAGTATCAACACGACTGTCTAGGCCTTTAATAATTCCACCCATTCCATTTACTGAGCTAGTTACCCCAGCTAAAATAAACTTCAGTGTTAGAAAAACAAAGTAGCCTGCTGCTATCGCCCCAGCAATAGGGAATCCTAGTTCCGCTACTAGTTTAAAGAAATCACCCATTGTTCGCTCCCGGTATAATTTATATACATATTTAATCAGGTTGACAGAAATCAAAACTGAGTGTATAATGTACATATATTACCCGGAAAAATATAATGAAAATTAAATTGGTTTCAGATCTGCATTTAGAATTCAGTGATATCAATATCCAAAATGATCAGGACTACGATGTACTGATCCTAGGCGGTGACATTATGGTCGCACAGGATCTCCACGACTTTCCAGAGCAAAATGTTAGAACTGCGGCCATGCTCGAAATGCTCAGTAGCAGACAAGCTAAAGCTCAACGGTTCCGTGATTTCTTCAAGCGTTGTAGTTTTCAGTTTCCACACGTGATCTACGTTATGGGCAATCACGAATTCTATCACGGCAAGTTCTACGCAGCCATTGATTATATGCGTGAAGAAGTTGCCAAGTATCCCAACATCTACTTGTTAGAACAGGATATGAAAATCATCGACGATGTTGTATTTGTTGGTGGAACATTGTGGACCGATATGAATCATCGTGATCCACTCACAATGCACGCCATGAAAGACATGATGAACGACTTCCGTATTATTCGTAATGACAAACGTGAGTATGCAGCTACAAGTCCGTTGGATGTTGCCATACGTCACGATCTCACTCTGGGCTATATTAAACTGATTGTGCAAGAACACAAGGACAAGCGGTGTGTGGTAGTTGGACACCATGCACCTAGTTTTAAAAGTGTGCATGAACAATATGCCAGTCAAACACTTATGAACGGTGGATATGCCAGTGACCTGAGCGAGTTCATTATGGATCACCCGCAGATTGTCTTGTGGACACACGGTCACATGCATCAGCCAGTTGACTATGTGATTGGTGAGACAAGAGTTGTTTGTAATCCACGTGGCTACGAAAACAACGACTACAGTGAAAACAGTGGTTGGAATCCTAACATAGTGATTGAATTATGAAAAAATTATTTGTATTATTTTGTGTATGCATTTCGACTATGAGTTATTCACAATCCAGTCACGGCACTTGGGGACTATACGATTATGATATTACGGAATATCAAATGGTCTATAATAGAAGTGATGTTCGTAGCATTGCTTCTATTACAAAACTGTTTACAGCAACAACTATACTAAGACATGGTCTTGATCTAGGCGAAAAAGTCAAAGTTACCGGTAAGTCCGGGGGCAGATTCCCTCGGGGGGCTATGGTTCCTAGGATTGATCTAATGAAGGCCATGTTGATCAGTTCAGACAATTTAGCCGCTGAATCTCTTGCACACTCATACCCGGGTGGATTTGATGCATTTATCTCTGATACTAATGAATGGGTGAAAGGTACCGGACTTAGCAGTACTAAAATTGTAGATGCCAGCGGCCTGTTGGCTGGCAATGTCAGTACTATAGATAATCTTGTTGCTTTTTTATTTAGAATTAAAGACCATGATGTTATTCAAGAAATATCCAATGAACAAACAACTACATTAAAGTTGCCGAAAGGTAAAAAGACTGTCAAGATAAATCTAAGAAATACTAATCCCACGTTGTTTCAATTCGATAATATCGTTATTTCTAAAACAGGATTTACAAACCTTGCAGGTAGGTGTGTAGCAATGTTGGTTAGAAAAGAAGATAGATTATATGCTGTGATTGTATTAGGACAACCCAATGTAAAAGAACGTAGTCAATTGGCCAACGAGCTGATCAGCAAAGAACCAATTCGACAAGCACTACCTGTGTATCAAACTATTGAGTTTGCTTTTCCTCTATGAATACAACACTGCCTTCTATTGTAGAAGTAATGGCAACAAGAGCTAGGGCTACTTTCAGCCATCGTATTAATTTTGACCTGATCGCATTGGCTAATCTAGATCTAATGCGAGCGTGGTGTCATGAAAAATGCACAGGACTTTGGCGATGCGAATCTACTCACGCATTGTATTTTCAATTCGAAGAATCTCAAGATGCCACAATGTTTATGCTACGTTGGGGTAGTGCAGAAGGCAATAAATTAAAATGAATTTAGAACAAGAAATATTAGAACGGGCCGGTAAAGAAATGGCTCGCGAAATTGACCGCGAGGTGCTTTGGGGCATGCTTAAAGCTATAGGTTGGCGTAGAGTTATGTTAGATAGGTCAACAGACAATAACCATGCTGTTGATATTACACATTGGTTAAAAGCAAATTGTAAAAACTCTTTCGAACGCAGTGGTGCAGATTTCATCTTTGAATCTGAGGTAGATGCTGTTAACTTTATTTTAAAATGGCAATAATAAAAACTAATGGTTATCAATTTGAACCCAATCGAGGTTACTTTGGTAAACCTCCAACACGGGATACATACAAATATATGCAAATAGGTGATCAAGTAGAAGAAGTACGAGAGATAGTAGTCCACGAGTTTTTGATGGGTGATGCTGATGATCCGGATTTATATGCAGGAGAGCCATTGTGGAAATGGCAACAGAGTGAAGAAGGCCAATGGATTATGGAACACGCAGTCGAGACACCCAGTTGGTACAGAATACCAGATACACTGCAATATGGATACAAATATCAAATCCGTGCCAAACTGTCGGGACCTCGACTCACAGAATATCTATTGAGGCACAAATAATGACAGTGGCCATGATGTCGACTAAAACTAAAACAGGTTTTCCAAAACCTACACAAGGACTAATGTCCGTGCTCAAGGACTATCATGTTGTTCGCCTACCATACACCGATGATCTATACAACGATATGCTGACCTGGTGCTTGGAACATTGCCAAAATAAATTTAGAGATATGCAGGAATCGAACGGTCGTGCCTGGTATTTTCAAAATTCAGAAGATGCCATGATGTTTGCAATGAAATGGAGTTGACATTTTTTATCAACTGTGCTATAATTACTGATGAAAACTAGAGAAGAAATTATCAATTCAATGTGTTACACTTGGCGGCACGATTTTGGATTGGACAAAGATCACAACAACACATCAGGTATGACTGCTATGGAACGTGTACTTTTGTGGAATGCCATGGCCCAGATATTTGACAATGATATTTCTCCCTTGTTAAATGAAGCAAATGATATTCAAAGTGGCAGCAGAATAGTTTTGCCAAAAACTCAAGAACAGGCCGAAGCCATGTTGGCAGCGGCAGAATTTTATCTAAATAAAAAAAATGAAAATTGGACTTAGTTATAGCCGTTGTGTTTTGGACATTGTGGAAGGTCGTGTGGCCATGGAAGATGTACTGGTATTAATTACTCGTACAGATTTTGATCCACGTGATGATGAACAATGGAGTGGAATTTGGTCAGGATATTGTTTGGGCGGTGCAAGTAACGCTGAATGGAGTCATTACGACTACAATAGCAAGGACGATGAAGACAAGTTTCGAAGTGTGAGCATTATGTTATGGGAAGATGGGAAACTGCACCAGCCCCGCAAGTTTGGCTCTCATCCTGCTCGGCGTCCGGAATTTTGGTTAGAAGCAGTTTTACCCAACAACGAATTAGATCGTAATCCAGCGGCTAAGAAAGCCTGGGATAACTTTCAAATGATTGCAGGTTTAACCAATGTTAACTTAGACAAGAATTACCGATGAAGAAAATCTACTATGAAAAACTTGGAAGACGATATATCCCTGTTGCGGAATATGATAACGACTTTATGGATAGTTTTACAAAGGGCAATCATTTGGTTATGTCTTATCCCGGAGGCACTAGTCGCAGGTTTAATATTGATCCTAATTATGCGGCTATGATTGCGGCAGGCCGGGTAGCCGAAGATGCTATCTGTAAAGCAATATCAAAAGCCAGCGAAATGCGTCCACAAAAAACTCCTATCACAGAAGACCAACGTAAGGCCTGGGAAAACCTGGCCAAAGAAATGGGCGACGAATTGTGTACTCTAAACGGGCTAAGTGTTCGCGATTGTGCGGAAGCAGGCATTAAGGCCATGCAGGAAGAAGCGGATAAATTAATGAAACACGACAGTGTGCGTAAAGCCTACGAACAGTTTCAACTAATGTGTGAACTGACTAAGGAACGCCATGGATAGGAGCGAAATGCAGACTAGAATGGCAGAATTAATGTTGCCCATAGAAAAACAGGTACTGATGTGTGATGATCGGCAGGATCTACTTATGATGGCCTGTGCTATGTTGCAACACGTGAACACCATTTTTACACAGGAATTAGGCGAAGCGGGCAAAAATCAGATGTTTCGAGATATGCTTTAGAATAAACTTATGCTATAATTATCACAGTGATAAGTAATAGTAATCCCAAGGAGCAGATCTTGAAGAAAATTGATGAGTTCAATGCCAGTGATAGAATTGGCGTAAAACTGCTAGACAATTCCATACACTATCTCAGTGGTGAAATTACCGCTGAAAATGTGGAAGAATGTATCAAATGGATTGTTTATGAAAATCTCGAGGTCAAAGAAAAAATACTTACTCTTTATGTGAATTCCACAGGGGGAGATCTATATCAGGCATTTGCTCTCATAGACATCATGCAGAGTAGTAAACACAGTGTGAGAACCATTGCAGTTGGCAGCATAATGAGTGCAGCCTTTTTGATTTTTGCCGCAGGTACTAGAGGAGAAAGATATCTTGCTGCTAATACAGGAATTATGTGTCATCAGTTTTCTGGGGGTGCCTCTGATAATAAATTTCACGACCTCAAGGCCGAGATGAAAGAAAACGAATTTTTAAATCAAAAGATGATCAATATACTGCAACAGGCCACAGATCTAACACCATCTAAGATAAAATCCAAATTGTTACCAGCTTCGGATGTTTACATGACTGTTCAAGAAGCACTAGATTTTGGTATTGCAGATCAACTACTATAGGACACTCATGGAAGTCATCAGCATCAACAGCAAACGCAAAGAAAATATTCAACAGCAAGAACAAAAGAAAGCCATGCTGGACGTGATCGATTTTATAAAGGCACAAATAGAAAGCGACAGCATAAAAGAATTTGTAGCATGCTCAATCGACGATGATGGAGAATGTCAGATACACGTGGCAGCAATGGATCTGCCTGGAAGCATTGGCCTATTTGAAATTGGCAAACACATTCTAATCAGCGGCGAAGCAACATTTGATTGAATGTGGCAAAAAAGCCATATAATCAGATCATATTTTTGTTGACATATAAATAAAAAGACATTACAATACACACAGTTGGTTAGGAAGAGTTCAAAAACTTTTTTGCCAAAACGGCAAATAGTGGTTGACAAGAGGACTAAATAACTGTATAATTAAAACATAGACAGCAGGGTGCTGTTTATAAAAGGAAAAGAAAGCAAAATGCAATCAAATTTTAGACATCAACATTTTAATACGATGCCCAAACAGGCAGGCGTTATAGCCTGTTCTTGGTTATCGATTAATGGCGGAAGTCTATCATATGATCGTACACCAGAGATTCGCAGGGTCCGGAGGACAGTAATGTAACGTAAAACTTACATAACAAACTTCAAGGACCCTAGGATTAAAAACCCTGGGGTTTTTTGTTTTAAGGAACGATGATAGAGAAAAAGATTAAAGAAGCAGAATGGACAGTGACGCACACTCTTACTAAGGAACAGTTTAAACAGCTGATCCAGAACAAGATGAAACGTGCAACGCAGTATCATCGAGCTGTAAACAAGCAGGAAAGTAGGCCAAATGCTTGCTAGTACTGCAACGTGGTAGGGGAAACGAGGTCCTCGCAACACACGATAAAAAGTTGTAAACGGGCGGCGACCAGGATGGAATCCCTTGTGTGGGACTAAAAATTGGATCGTATCGAAGCACACTAGACGAATGGATACAATCTGTAGGCATACAGAAGAAACAGAGCGGCTAGTGTGCTTCGATACACACTCTTCATTCAGCCCTTGACGCTGTCTAAAAGCATAGCGGAGAGTGTTATGGAGATGTGTGCCGAGCGGCGAAGGCAGCTGACTGTAAATCAGTGACATCAGAAACACCGTAGGTTCGATTCCTACCGTCTCCACCAAAATTTGCCTCGTTCATATAACGGTCTATTATGCCCGCCTGTCTAGCGGAACACAGGGGTTCGACTCCCCTACGAGGCGCCAGTTTATTCCCCAGTAGCACAGCGGTAGTTGCACTTGACTGTTAATCAAGGTGTCCGTGGTTCGATCCCACGCTGGGGAGCCAAATATGTATTCCTAATGTAATGGCAGCATCACAGTCTCCAAAACTGTTCGTCGGGGTTCGAGTCCCTGGGAGTACGCCAAACAATTTGCACGATTCGTCTATCGGTAAGGACGCTGCCCTTTCAAGGCGGAAAGACGAGTTCGATTCTCGTATCGTGTACCAATTGCGGGATTAGTTTAATGGTCAAACAAAACCTTGCCAAGGTTTAGTCAGGAGTTCGATTCTCCTATCCCGCTCCAAATGCCAGCGAGACTTGGTAGTCAGAGAGTCCTTATAAGACTTTTAGCGCCAGATTAGCGTTCTTGAGAGGGTTCGATTCCCTCCGCTGGTACCAATAATGCAACGGTGGCAGAGTGGTCAAATGCAACGGATTGCAAATCCGTAAAACCGTGAGTTCAAATCTCACCCGTTGTTCCAAGTTAAGGAAAGTAATGCAGCGGGGTTGGTCCTGCGACCAGCCTTGAAAACTGGGTTCTCAGAAATGGGATGGGGTTCGACTCCTCTGCTTTCCGCCAATAACAGCCTAGTAGCTCAGTGGTAGAGCAACCGCTTGATAAGCGGTAGGTCGGTGGATCGTTCCCACCTTAGGCTACCAATTTTTTTAAAAAGGAGATCTGTCATGACAAGTGACAAGAGTGATAAGAGTGATAAGATGTCGGGGGTATAACTTAACGGCAAAGTAGTAGGCTTTTAACCTATTAATCAGAGTTCGATTCTCTGTGCCCCTACCATAAGCAAACACATTAGAGATAAGCAGGAACTTGTGGCCACGAGGTCGCCTCGTCTAGTGTGTTTACTTATGGTAACGTAGCATAATGGTTGTGCAACACCTTCATACGGTGCCCGGTGTGAGTTCGAATCTCACCGTTACCACCAGATTGTTGGGGGTTAGTTAAATGGTATAACCGCGGATTTTGATTCCGCTATTAAAGGTTCGATTCCTTTACCCTCTGCCAAGTAATCGGTCCTTAACTCAATTGGATAGAGTGCCAGTCTTCGAAACTGGAAGTTGGGAGTTCGAACCTCTCAGGGCCGGCCATAACAAGGAGATAGTGATGAAAGCAATGACATTTGTAAATGAAAGAAACGGTGAGCAGGTGGTATGCGATGATGTTCGTGCTGTTCAAGTCATCGACGGCATAGACTATCTCATAGTACACAAACAAGACAATCCTCGCCCCTTTATGATGCGCAAAGATGCTCTTAAAAAAGTCAACGGTGTTGGTAGTGTAATGGCTGCACGGCTGTCTGTGAAACAGTAAGAGAGAGTTCGATTCTCCCCTTCACCCCAAATGCCGCTTTAGCTGATGTGGTCATAGCACCGGTTTGAAGCACCGAGGAACCAGGTTCGATCCCTGGGGGCGGCACCAAATTATTTTAAAATAATTGTTGACAGGAAGTAGAATAGACTATATAATAGTTACATACTAAAAAGTTAGTAGTGTTCTTTAAAAATTAAATGTAAATTATTTGCCCCGGTGACGGAATTGGTATACGTGTTGG
>Ga0164294_10005023_pt1 | contig 11406 bp, 9 predicted proteins | sample GEODES005metaG_FD_111479 | JGI IMG/M metagenome (GOLD analysis project Ga0164294, IMG submission 111479) | Oligotrophic lake water microbial communities from Sparkling Lake, Wisconsin, USA - GEODES005 metaG | ecosystem: Environmental > Aquatic > Freshwater > Lake | place: USA: Sparkling Lake...
CTACCACAACTGCAGTCCGCCGGCCCTTCGCTCTACCAGCGTCGAGCTCGCCGCGCGCCGTTGATGTGATGAGGTGCCGCACGGACGAAGCTCGAAGAACGACCTCCGCGCGTTCGGTTGCGACGAGGTTGATCCAGACACTGGCATCGCTCACGAGCGATGCGGCACCGTCAAGCCAGGAGCCAGGGTGACTCATCGTCTACCGCTCCTTCCGCTTCGAACTCGTCGATCATCTCGCGCGCCTCGACCCGATCGATATGCAACAGGCGCGCCAGCTGTCCCTCGCTCAACAGGTCCCGGCGCCACGCTTCACTCGCCAGCAAGCTCAATCGCATCGAGACCGGCCGAGCGGCATCTGCTTTTGCGGAGTCCGGCGCGATCGCGTCACCCAATACCTCACGGGCCTGCACGTCAGTGATCCCGCCATGGTCCGCGAACCAGTCCCAAGTTCCGGACCTGGTAAGGCCGAGTTCTTCGAGACGGCGCACCATCGCCTCGCGCGACACACCAAAGGCATGTGCGAGGATGATGATATGGCGGCGAGTCAATCGTGCCGCCCCGGCGGTCACATCCTGAAACCGGGCAGCCACTGCCCTTGCAGGAGTCAGGAAGCAGCGCGCAAAGGCGTTTGCATAACGCTCCTCGCGCGTCGCTTCGGGCGAATCGCTATAAAGGGCGTCGGGCGCCCGGCGTGTCGAAATGAAATGCCCGGTCTCATGAGCGCCGGTTTGCGCCCGGCGATCTCGGGGATGCGCCGCATTGAGAAGAATGCACGCGCCCGCTTCCTCGTCGAACGCATACAGGCCAGACACCCTCGCTGGTAACTGGCGAACGAATACGCGCGCGCCTAGCTGCACTTCCAACAAACTGAGCATGTCGTGAATTGGCGCCATGCCCAGTCCGAGCCACTGCCTGAGTTCCGCAGCATCTTGCTCGGCTTGCAACACGACGTTCCCGGGCAGCAAGGGCCGTTCCGGGGGGTCGTTGCGCGCACGTTTGATGCCGAGAAGATTTTCGAGTTCCAACTCGGCCTGGACGAGGCTGTTAAGAAGGGCAACGGCACCTTCCACCTCCTGATCGTCTTCTCCCGCCTTACGGAAACGCGGACGAAGATCGACTTTCACACCATCCTGTCTCAAAAGAACGTTGAGCGACACACGATACAGTGCAGCGAGCTTTTGAAGCTCTTCGATCCGCGCTCGACGTTGCCCCTGTTCGATCGCGACTAGCGTAGTACGTGCCACATTGAGAGCCTGCGCTGCCGCCGCCTGTGTCAGCTTTGCATTCTCTCGAGCATCCCGCAGAAGTTCGCCAAGCGCTTCGGGTGTGAGGCTGCCGGTCACCGCTGCCATGGTGACACCTGAGCAAGCTGGGAAACGAACGATTCCGGGCCGAGGGTGGACTGGAAGCCGAGCCATTCGCCGCGATGACGCGCCAAAAGGTCGTGAATTTTCTGCTCCGCCTCGAGGGGCTCGATTGAAAGGGCGTCAGCAGTCTCGTGAGCAACCCGATCTGTCGTCCGACGATGGATGGTTGACCCGGCAAGCGCGGCAAGATGGTCGAGATGCAACACGCCCGCGATGGCATGTTCGCGAAGAGCTTTGGTCATAAGGGTGAAGCCCGGGACTGCACCCGACGCGATGTCGGGAGCGGAAAGATCCTCCCAAATATAATTGGATGTGGGTTCGTCTACCTCGGCCGCGTGCATGCTAAGCCGGCGAAGCATACAGGCTGCGCAAATACCGCACTGGCGGCGCTGCTGCGCGAAACTGACTTGTCGTGAATTCTGCCAGCAGGAGCGGGTGCTGGACCAGCCCGGAGGAGATGCCAGCGCACTGGCCGCCTTTATGGTCTCTCCCTTGGTCGACCAGATCCGCGGATATTCGTACCGGATTCGGTTGCCGGTGAGGATTGCAAATAGTCCTTCGATCCGGCGGGTGAACGCGGGATGCACGCGGTAATCCGCATAGGCTTGCCCCAGGCTGGCGAGGATTGGACCGAGCGCACCCTGACCGCTCTCGGTCACTACGATGCGCTCGACATTGGCCAGAACTGCGGCGATGCCGGTGATGACCGCAAATTTGAAACCGCGCGATCGCGCGGTGGATTCCACACGCTGTCGTTGGTCGAGGCGGACCTGATAGGGAACCGACATGAACCGGCGCTCCCTCGGATCGTGCGAGCGAGTATCAGCGCCCTTGGTCCCGAGGCGCACCCGCACGAGACCGCCTCCTTCTTTCGCGTCGACAAGGGCCGAGACGGCGCGGGAATCAATGCCATCGCTATACGGCATGATGACGCGGTCGCGGACGTCGAACCCCAGTGTACCTTGGCCGACACGCGCGAGGTTGTGCTCGCGCTCGACGAACGAAATCGCCCACTGATCGCCGGTCAGAAATGTCAGCGCATCTTCCAGCGCCATTCCGACCTCGTTGTCTTCCCACCGCGCGAGTTCGTGGACGGCGACACGCAGATCAAACGACCGGGCCCAGCCCCATTTCGGACGCCGAACGCTGAGATCACAAAACTCTACGGCTCCGGCGATAACCATTAGATCGACCAACTCGGGCCGCCAGCCTGTGTAGAAATAGCTCTCCAGGCCTGCGGTCGACAGGCTGATCGCAGAGTCCAGAAGGCGCCGACGGCACCGTCGCGTAGACTGGCACCCGCCTCGACGGCATCGACTAGGGCAGCTTCTTCGCGGGTTGCGTAATAGGTTCTAGCGGTCATAGCGGTACTCCCGCTTCAAGATCGGCATGTGAAAAGCGGTTCTGTCGCGGCAACGGATCACCGGTCCTGAGAAGTGCGCGGGCGAGACCGTGAAAATCGACTTGCTGATGGGCAGCTTCGAATCTGCTCCGGACAATGCGCGCATTCTGCACGCCATCGTCGCGGCGAACATGCTCTTCCACCTGGCGGTAGCTGCTGAGCAGTCGGTCGGACAGAGCTCCCTCGGCTGCCCGCTGCACAGCAGCTGCCCCGGACTGTCCCGACCGAACCGCGTCCATCGCGTTGAGAACGAAACTCGATTCCATCGGGGAGGCGCATGCCCGCTGCAGGCCGTTGAGGTCGCTCAGGGTTTGGTCGGCGAACAGCGATCGCTGACCGACGGCATCTACGATTGAAATCACACTACTCACGAAACTCGGTCGTACTTCGCTCCGCCAGTCGGCATGCGACGCCCGAGTAACGCTCTCCACGACCTCATCTGACGAATATGCCTCTTTGTAGGCGCACTTCGCCGCCCGCTTCCAGCGCGGCTTCATGGGCAGTGATTTGTATGGACCATCACTCATGCGGAGCTCCTGCACGCTAACTGATCGCATGATCTGACATTGTCAATCGTATTTTGTAAGAAGCTGACATTTGGCGGGACGACAGACGGCATGAGCAATTATCGCATCGCCAACGACGATCCGGCGGATCAGGGACTCACCACTGAACACGCATCCGGGGCTGGGCCATGCGAGAGCTCATCGACGCGGCGACCGCCGATTAAACACCGGTCTCAATCGACGAGGCGTGGTTCGAAAAAAATCGCAGTAGCAACGTATCTGGGGCGATCGGACAGCCCCGGGGCCTTACCCGCGCGATTCATCGAAGCGGCCGCGCGGTCGGCCGCCGCGCGACATATTCATACCGTTATGCCGAGAGCGGCATAAGGGGACTAATGCCGAGGAGGAGAATATGCCGAGCCCGTTCGGCAAGCCCCGGAACTTCCGGTAAATTCCGGGTGCCCGCTCGGCATAGTTTCGCGTCTCTTTCGCTGGGAACAGCAAAGGAGATCCCATGTCAGAATATTCTCTCGCGAGTCCGCGTCTATGGGATGCGTTAGAACGATGGCCCTTCCGCCAACATATCGACGCCTACATTGAGTGGTTACAGGCCGAAGGTTTCAGCAACCGGCACACTTTCCACGCCGTGCGGGCTGTTGGGGAGTACGCCAGGTGGCTGATCGACCACCATGGTGACCCGAACGACGTTCATGAGAGCACGATTGCCGCTTTCATGGTCTGGCGTGCGGAGCAGCCGGGCTATCGCTACGGGACGCGTATCGCCATCGTCCGCCTCCTGGCGTCGCTTCGGGAAGCGGGTGCGATAGCGCCGGCAACACTTCCCGAGGATCCGCAGGCAAAGCTGTTGAGGGATTTCGCCACCTACCTAGGCCAGCGCGGTCTCAGCGCCAAATCGATCGCCGGCTATACCTGGTTCGCAAAGGACAGCTTGCCTGGCCTTTGGCAAGCTGATGTCGGCCTTATTCAACTCAGTCGTTCGGACGTCGTTCGCTTCGTCGAGAACCAGGCGCCGCGACGCAGCCCATCGACGGCCCGCACGATGTGCGGCGCCCTGCGGGCGTTTCTTCGATATCTGCGCTCGACGGGCATCGTCGATGATGATCTCGCCGCCAGTGTTCCCAGCGTGAAGGCTTGGAAGCTGTCTTCACTTCCGAGTTATCTCTCGAACGAGCAACTTGCGCTCGTTCTGGACCGCATCGATCGAACGACGACCGCTGGCCGCCGCGATTATGCGGTTCTGTTGCTATTGGGTCGCTTGGGCCTGCGCGCGAACGAGGTCGCGACGCTGAGGCTGGACGACATCGACTGGACCGCTGGCGTCTTCCGGATCACAGGCAAAGGAGGTGGTCGCGCAACGATGCCAATGCCGTCGGAGGTTGGCGCGGCGATCGCCGATTACCTCCAACATGGCCGACCATCTTGTAAGCACCGGGAAGTGTTTCTGAGGGTCGAGACGCCCATCGCGCCGTTCGCCTCGTACATTCCGGTAAGCCTGCTCGCCCGGCGAGCGTTGACGCGGGCTGGCATCACCGGCCTCAAGCACAACCATGCTCATGTGTTCCGCCACACGCTGGCGACAGGCATGATCAATGCCGGCGCGACACTGGCCGAGATCGGCCAGCTTCTGCGCCACCAGGATCACGATACGACGCGAATATACGCGAAAGTCGATCTGGTTGGCTTGCGGCAACTGGCGCAACGTTGGCCGGGAGCTGTCCAATGAGCGCCCTCGGCGATGCCCTTGAGGGCTATCTTAAGATGCGGCGAGGATTTGGCTACAAGCTCGTGTCGCAGGAAGCGCGGCTCCGGACATTTGTACGGTTCATGGCTGAGCGCGAGGCGACGGTGATAACCGCGAAGCTAGCCATCGAGTGGGCCGGCGGAGGGGGCGGTGTTCCGACCTGGTCCTCGCGGCTGTCGACCGTTCGGGCCTTCGCGCGTCACGTGGCCAATAACGACCTGCGGACGGAGATCCCGCCGAAGAACATATTCCCGCCGCAGCGCCGACCAAAGCCGTATATTCTCACCGATGAAGAGATCGAGGATCTCGTAGCGGCTGCGCGCGAGTGGCGCTCGCAATATGGCTTTCAGCGATGGAGCCTGCACTGCGTGTTCGGCTTGCTCGCGGTGACAGGGCTTCGGTCCAGCGAGGCGATCAACCTCCGGCGCGACGACGTCGATCTGTGCAACGGCCTGTTGCACATTCGAGATAGCAAATTCGGCAAGTCGCGCCTCGTGCCGCTGGACCCGACGACGGTGGTCGCGCTGAGCACCTATATCGAGCGGCGCGATGCCCGGGCTGTGACGCGAAGCAGCCCTTTCTTCCTCGTCGGAGATCGCGGAGCGCGTCTTCGTCACGACAGTATTCATCGGGTTTTCATGACATGGGCACAGCAGGCAGGCCTGCGCCAGCGAAGCAAGCGCGGTGGGCCGCGCCTTCATGATCTGCGTCACAGCTTCGCCGTCCGGACGCTCGTGCGATGGTATCGAGCGAGCGAAGATGTCGATCGACTGATGCCGATACTGTCGACTTATCTTGGCCACACGCACACCCGCGACACCTACTGGTATCTGAGCGCGATCCCGGAACTGATGGGACACGCCGCGGCAAGGCTCGAACAGCATTGGGAGGCGGTGGTATGAACATTCTCCCCAGCCTTATCGAGCGCTTCTTCACTCATCGCCTGATTCAACAGCGCGACGTGAGTCCGCATACGGTGGCGTCCTATCGGGACACCTTCCGACTCCTGCTCCGTTTTGCCCATCGCGAACTTCGCAAGACCCCATCCAGCCTGACACTGCTCGATCTCAATGCGTCCTTCGTCATTGCATTTCTCGATAATCTCGAACGTGAGAGGGCCATCAGCCCCACGACGCGCAAACTGCGGCTGACCGCTGTCAGGGCGTTCTTCCATTTCGTGGCGTTCGATGAGCCGGCCTATGCCGGGCAGGCCCAGCAGATCATGGCGATCCCCGGCAAGATCACCGCCAAGCGGGAGGTTCATTTTCTCGACCTTACGGAGATCGAAGCGATCCTCGCCGCACCCGACCGCACGACTTGGATCGGCCGACGAGACCATATGCTGTTGCTGCTGGCCGCTCAAACGGGGTTACGGCTGTCGGAGCTCACGGGGCTTGATCGCGACGCCGTTTCTCTTGATGCCGGCGCGCACGTCCGCTGCGTCGGCAAGGGCCGCAAGGCGCGATCGACACCGCTGACGCGCATCACGCGTGACGCGCTTCGGCTGTGGATTCGTGAGTCGCCCCGGCACCAGGCTACGATGTTGTTTCCGACCGTCCATGGCGGTCGACTCAGCCCGGACGCGGTGCAGCTCCTGCTCTCCAAGCATGTCACGACGGCAGGTAAGACGTGCCGCTCGCTGCGATCGAAGCGAGTTTCGCCCCACGTGCTTCGCCATAGCGCGGCAATGGCATTGCTCGGTTCGGGCGTGGGCAGCGCGGTCATTTCGCTTTGGCTTGGGCACGAGTCGACAGCATCAACCCAAGCCTATCTCCACGCGCATCTCGCATTGAAGGAGGCGGCGCTGTCGAAGGTGCAACTTGTTGGCGAACACGGGCCTGGACGTTTCCGACCCGATGATCGCCTCCTCAGTTTCCTGAACAATCTCTAAGTTTGAGAGGCCGAGCGCGACAGACGCGCTCGGCCTCAGTTTCGAGCCCACCGACGACTGACCTTGGGACAAAGCCGGCGTTCCGGCCGCGCTGCTTGTATGTCAGGTTCGGGCGAAAGCAGACGTTGGAGACTTGCTCGCACCCATTTTCGATAGCCCCAGTAGCTTTGCCGACGACCGTATCGAGCGTTTTAAGTAATCATCCTGCTCGTCTGGACATGCGGTTAAAACGCCGGTGATTAGGCTGAGCATTCTATGCATTCTCAGTACAGACCATATCGCAGCACTAGCAGCCCCGAAAGCGTCACCACCATGATCGCCACAAGTGGCAGTCCCGTGCGGGTGTAATCTGCAAACCGGTAGTCACCGGCCGACATGATCAGCATGTTCGTCTGGTACGCGACCGGCGTCGCATAGCACAGGTTGCAGCCGAACAGGACAGCAAGAACCAGAGGTTCGACCGCAATCCCAAGTTGATGCCCGAGGCTGAAAGCGATCGGCGTACCAACAGCTGCGGCCGTGGTGTTCGACGCAAAATTGGTGAGCACCGTGACGAACAGCATCACTGCAGCCAGGACGCCGGCGGCAGGCAGGAACTGTAGCCCCATTGCAATAAGCTCGCTCAGCCACGTCGCCGCCCCGCTCTCCAGAACTATGCGGCCAATCGCGATGCTGGCCGCGACCAGCACCACGACCTTCGCCGAAAGCGCACGGCCGATGCGGTCGAAGCGGACGCAGCCGGTGACGAGCATCGCAATCGCGCCGCCGAGCGCTGAAATCGCGATCGGTACGGCTCCAATGCTGGCCGGCACCACCGCGCCCGCCATGATCGCCAGAGCGAGCGGCGCCTTGGACGTACGGGGCAGTTCCTTGGCACCTTCGAGGACAAGCATGTTCTCGGCCAGAGACATGCGCTCGATGCTGCCGAGCCCGCCGGCCACCAGCAGGATGTCGCCTTCGTCGAACGGGCTCTCGCTCGTCAGGTCAGCCGATGGAGGAGCGAGCCGGGGCCGTTGCGCGCGGTGAACGCCGAGAATAGCGACGTTGTACAGCTCGGCAGCGTTGGCGGACGCCACCCCCTTTCCGACCAAGCCCGAGTCCTTTGTCACGGCCAGCTCCGCGACCGTTAGATCCTCGCCGGTGCGCGCGTAACCGCTACGCAGCCGGTCCATAAGCCAAGCCGGCGCTGCCGTGGCGCCCAGGATGCGCATCGTCTCCTCAAGCGCAGCGTGCGTCGCGCGCACCAGCATCCGACTGCTGGCTTGCGGCTCCCCGAGCAGGTCGACATCGGCCGGCAGCCTGGCCGCGATCAGATCACGAGACAGGCCATGGGCGAAGGAGTTCTCGCCGAGACGCAGTACGGCGGTGAACCGGCGCGGCTCGTGCCCGGCCTCCACCGAATTGTCAGGCAGCAGGCGTGGCATAGCGAGCCAGATGAACGGCAGCGCGACGAGGGCCGCAAGAAGAACGATCGGCGTAAAATGGAAGACGGATATCGGTGTCATCCCGAGATCGCCTGCGATCGACACCACCAGCAAATTGGTCGAGGTGCCGATCGTGGTGGACATGCCGCCGATCAGCACCGCGCTGTTGACCGGGATCAGCGTCCGTGAAGCCGGCATCCCGCCATTGGCCGCGATCGCCGACATGACCGGCAGCATCAGGACGAGGACTGGCGTGTCGTTGACCATCATGCTCATGCCGAACGCGAGCAGCAGCGTAACGAGCAGACCGACCTGGCGATTATACCGCCAGACCCGCGTCAGCAGTCGCGACGCCGGTTCGAGCGCGCCAGTGGTCACGAGGCCGCGCCCCAGCACCATCAGCGCGCAGATGGTGATCAGGGCGTAATGGCCGAAGCCCTCGAAGGCCAGCTTGAGACCGTCGGTGGGCGACTGTCCGGGCAGGGGAAACCAGTAGAGGCCGAGCGCGATGGCGCTGATCGTAAGCAGCGAGATGATCTCGACCCGCGCCCGTCCGGACACGAAGCCGTAGAACATCGCCAACGTTAGCAGCATCGCGCCGATGGCATGAGGCTGAGGGGCGTCGATCATTGGCCTGGATGACCTGACGTGGGCGCGTCGGCAGTGTCATCCGTCACCTGGTGCGGCGGCAGGAAGGCGAGTGAGAGCGCGTGGTAGAGCCGTTCCTTCGAGACCGCCTGCGCCACGACATCCGCGATCAGCGCCGAGGCCAGCAGGGGCATCATTAGGCCGCGGCTGGCGGTCGTCTCGGAAATGATGATCACCGCCGTCAGCGGCGCCCTGACGACGCCGGTGAAGTAGGCGACCATGCCGAGCAGCACGATCGCGCCGCCCGGATAGGTCGGGAACAGCCAGCGGAGCATGTCGCCGACACCGGCGCCGACCGAGAGCGACGGCGCGAAGATGCCGCCGGGCATGCCCGACACCGCCGTTGCCAGCGTGGTCGCCAGCTTGGCCAGCCCATACCAGTGCGGCGCATCGGCACCGGTGATGATCGCGCGCGCCGCGCTATAGCCGGTGCCCCAGGTCAGCCCGGTGGTGACGCCGATGATTGCGACGATCGCGCCAAGAAGTCCGGCGAACAGCATCGGCCGCGTCCGCAGCCAGGCGACCGGCGCCCAGCGCGTCCGCCCCGTCGCCAGCACCGCCCGCGAGAAGAAGGCCCCAAGCAGCCCGCCCAGCACGCCGGCAACGGGCGCCGCCAGCATCGTTTCACGCACCGAGAGCGTCTGCCGCATGACACCGAAATAGACATAGTCGCCCGACAGGCCGAGGCTCGTCATGCCGGCAATGAGCACCGCGGTCATGACCAGCAGCGTCATGCGCTGCTCATAGGCGGCGGCGAGTTCCTCGATCGCGAAGGCCACCCCGGCGAGCGGCGTGTTGAACGCGCCTGCCACGCCGGCCGCGCCCCCGGCGATGAACACCGAAGCGCGTAAGGGGATCGCCATGATCCGGTGCGCATAGCCCATGATCGATGCAGCGATCTGGACGGTCGGCCCCTCGCGCCCGGTCGATGCGCCGACGAGCAGGGTACCGACGGTCAGGGCGAGCTTCACGACGACAATTCGCGCCGACACCAGCGCCGACATCGCGTGATCGGGATCGCGCGTCGCCGCCATGACCTGCGGTATCCCCGATCCGCGGGCCGCAGGCGCGAACCGGGCCGTGATGCCGGCGATCGCCGCATAGCCCAGCGGCGTGACAATCAGCGGCGCCCACCACCAGCGCGCGACCAGGCTTGCAAATCGTTCGCCCGCCCAGTCCGCGAGATGCGCGAACAGGAGGGCGACCAGCCCAATCGTCACCGCGCCGCCGAGGATCGCCACGCGGCGTCGCCAGACCGGCGCTGTCGGGCCGTGTTCGCGCAACAGGTCGCGCGCCTGTTCGGGAAATCTCACGATCAGCCCTCCGCCGGCGCGCCGACGGCGGCCGCGACGAGGCAGACCAGTCCGATCGCAACAAAGCCGATCCGTTGCGCAGCCGTGCCCTTGCCGTCCTTGACCGACACGATCAGCGCCAAGGCGCATTGCAGCGCATAGAACAACGCGAAGGCTCGCGACGAGAGCGCGACGACCTCGAACGGATCGGTCAGCCAGACGATCAGGATGGCGAGCCCGCTCGCCAGCGCGAAGGCGAGCGGTACGCTGACCTTGCGCCGCGACACCTCGTTGACGAGCCCGCCCGAACCGATCGAGTCCGCCACCGCGGCGCTCAACTGGCTCGATACCGCGCCGATGAGCACGAAGATGCCCAGCGCCGGGGCGATCAGTTCCATGATGTCGAGGATGCCGGCGACCCCCTCGGTCGCGGCGGCGCGCGACAGGAACGGCGTCAGCAGCGCGATGAAGGCAAGATAGATGGCCGATGATATCCATTGCGCGTGGCGCATCGTGCGGATCCGCAGATCGGCCGGGTAGGCGTGGCCGAGATAGCGCGAGGTCTCGAAGCCCTGCACGGTGATCAGCAGCCCAAGGAGCATTGGCACGCTGGCGAGCGACACCTTGGCTGGCGGCAGCGGATCGCCGGTGCCGTTGATCGCCCACGAGATGCCGAGCGCGGCGAGCAGCCCGGCGATGATGCCGATCTTGATCGAGACGGTGCCGTGGGCGAGATGCTCGACCTTGCGAAGGCTGCCGCCGAGCGCGAGCAACGTCATCAGCACGATCAGCACCGTCACGATGATATTGGCCGCGAGCGGCTGCGATGCGGGGTCGATCGCCATCGGCTTGAGCGAAAATTCGGCGAGCAGCTTCAGATAATAGGCGACTGATACCGCATAGGCGAGTGCCAGCACGCCCTGCGTGATCCGCGCGAGCCAGGCGACCGGATCGTTGAACCGGGCAACAGCCAGGTGCGCCTCGACATGGACGATGTTGAACCGGATTACCGCGCCCGCCGCATAGGCTATGGCCAGGAGCGCCGCCATCGCGCCGAGCGCCGCGCTGCCGAATTCCTTGGCCAGCAGGGGGCCGCAGATCAGGAAACCCGATC
>Ga0164294_10005024_pt1 | contig 11405 bp, 14 predicted proteins | sample GEODES005metaG_FD_111479 | JGI IMG/M metagenome (GOLD analysis project Ga0164294, IMG submission 111479) | Oligotrophic lake water microbial communities from Sparkling Lake, Wisconsin, USA - GEODES005 metaG | ecosystem: Environmental > Aquatic > Freshwater > Lake | place: USA: Sparkling Lake...
AGACCGATAAATCCCCTTTTATATATCAAATAATTCCGCAAAGCGGAATTATTGAATATAAATCGCAAAGCCTCGGCTCGCCCGAGGCGAGCCTTTGGGCGATTGAAAGGTCCAAAGGTGTAAAATTGAAATCCCTGTGGTCGAAAGACACATGGAATGGCATCCATATCCATCATGATGACATCTCGTATTCCCCCTCCTCCTCCTCCCGGATTTCCCACGCGTATCCGTATCTTTCCCGTCGAGGGTCTCTATACGATTCCTATCGACGACTCGTTGGAACCAGGTAAAGTACTATCTCTCATTCATCCCGATACCATTTCCCCGATTGCGGATGAATCAAAACAACATAAATAACTTTTGTGTACTATAATTATAAGCATGCAGTCTTTTTTTTGGTTTTGTTTGTTTCTTGGTAGCACTTGGTTTGCGAGTGGGCGATTTCTCCATATGAAACGGGGTTCGGGAGGCAAGGAACGCTCCTTGTCGCGGTCATATACACCCAAATCGGAGAATCAGCGCACGTATGTAGCCGATTTGAAGTCTCCCTCGAAAGATATTGTGGTGGGGGTAGGGCCCGCCGGTACCGGAAAGACCTTGTTTGCTTGTCATGTGGCGGTAGAAGCGCTCCGATCGGGCCGGGTTTCCAAAATCATTATAACCCGGCCTGTGGTGTCGGTGGAAGAAGACATTGGGTTTTTGCCAGGCAATTTAGTGATGAAGATGGATCCGTGGACAAAACCCATTTTCGATATTTTGCTCGAGGTGTATACCCAAAAAGACATTGATGCCATGATTCATGGGGGGGTCATTGAGATTGCGCCTCTGGCCTTTATGCGTGGCCGCACCTTTAAACGCGCCTTTTTGATTGCGGATGAGATGCAAAATAGTTCGCCCAACCAGATGCTCATGTTGCTAACCCGTCTGGGCGAAGGCTCCAAAATGGTCTTGAATGGTGATTTGAATCAGAGCGACCGCAGTGAAGACAATGGATTGCGCGATCTCTTGCAAAAGTTGAAGGGGTCTTCCGTCGAGGGGATGGGATATACGGAATTCGAGTTGGAAGATGTCGAGCGTCACCCCATGGTACGCCGGATTTTGACCTTGTACGAGACGCCTCCTCATCAAGAGAAGAAGACACCGCCACGACGTGTACGCAAACCAAAAGCCCAAGAAGCGGATCGGACGATTTTCGAGGACGCCGCCATCATTCCTCGCGATTCAATCCCTGAAAGGGTACAGGATACCGAGGGATTTGCTACGGCAAAATGGATCGGGTGGTAAACAAATATGATTGAATGAAAAATAATATTTGTATTCTATGCATGTTCGTGTATTTTTTGGTGTATCCATTCGCCTAGACGGGCTTCTTCGGCGGCGTGGTTTCCCATAAAGATCTCTCCCGCATCGATCAAATCCCGGTTGGTCCAGAGAACAGCGACGGTGATGGTTTCCTCTTGGTAAATCGTTTCTATTGGCGATTCGGTATCGGCGCGAACCGGAAAGACATAAATTCCATGGAAATGGGGGATTGCGACGCTGCCATGGAATCGCCGGATTTCTTCCAGCAATTCGGCGGAAAGGGGGGTGTATTCTTCGGTGTTCAAAACGGGATGAATGTAAAGACCTCTTTTTGTCTCGGGGGATTGCATCATGGTCCGCCAACGGTCTACACACCTCTTGTAATATTCATAATCGATCGGATCGGCAATGTTTTTATGGTTGATGAGGAACGGATAGGCATACGCGTCTCTCGCCCGGTTCAAATAATTCGGAATATACAAGTGGGAATTCGGTATGGTGCTATAATGCCGATTCCATTGAATTCGTTCTTCGCATATCCATTGTGGATCGGAATGCGGGGTGGCATGATGATATGTATTGGTGCGCAATTCTTCGTAATTGTCCGGGTTTAGAAATTCTTGAAAATCGGTGTTTATGCAATGTTCTAGGATGGGGAGTCGAGAGACGAGCCAATCGAAAGGATAACTTTCCGTCTTTTGTCCCAATCTCTTGAGGATGCCCGCGGAAGAACACCGATACCCGAGAGAAAATACAATCGGCGACATTTTATTATTCTTTTATTTTATTGGCTTTGATTTGATCGCCCAAAACCATATATACAAAACACATCTAGACACCCTATACTACCATGAATATCGTGACTGCCTTTGTGAGCGGCATTAATACCCATCCTTCTCGTGATTTGGCTAAATATGTTTCTTATGGGAATGCGATTCTTTCTCTCGATTTGCCAACGACATGTTTCCTAGAGAGATCCGTGTTTCTGGATCATTTTTCAGGACGGGGTGAAGAACCCAGTCGATTTGCCTATCTATGCAAGGGCGGCGAACTGGACGGACAAGTGAGAGAATTCGAGTTTGTCATTCGAGGAAATACCCGGTTTGTCCTCTTTGAAAAGACGGACTTGTTCTTATGGCCCTTTCTCGGGTTGGCCACGAATTTTGAGCTGCATTCGGGGCATCCGAACAAAGACACCCTGGAGTACGTGGCGGTGCAATGCCAGAAAGTGGAGTGGGTGTGTATCGCCATGGCGCTCGACCGGTCTTTGTCTGGTGATGCGGGATGGAGAGAGTATGCCTGGTTGGACTTTGGAGTGTTCCATATGTATGGCGGCAACTTGGATCGGTTTTCTCTGGCCGTATATGCTTGGCGAAACCGTGTGCAAAAACGGATCTTGGACCAAGGAGAATCCGATCAAATACGGATCGCGGGGTGCTGGGATCCCCATCAGAATTGGCTATGCGATCTGTACCGCGATATTTATTGGGTTTTTGCCGGGTCCGTTTTTGGTGGCGGTCGCCTTGCGATCGAATCCTTTGGCTGTCGAATGCGAGACATGTGTCTTTGCATATTGCGAGAAAAAGGTACACTTATGTGGGAAGTGAATGTATGGGTGAAAATCTACCGCGAAATACCCGCGTTGTTTTCCTGGTATTTGAGCGATCATACACCCATTTTATTGGATGGATATCATTGAACAATACAAATGGATGCATTTTGTATTGTTTTACACAGTGGGGAAAAACTCCCAGTCCAAATCGTTACACACCTTTTTCCAAGTCATGTCCTGGTCCAGCTGTTTCTCGCGGTCTTTCATCATGGGAATATACGGCAGATATTGTGTCTGGTCCAAGAGAACACATAATTGGTAAAGAGTGTAGGTGTAATTGAAGAAATTGCTACGGTCGGCTGGGCAATGTACTGCCCAAGGTTTCTGGATTTCGATAAAGAGAACACACAACGTTTCGTGGAGTTCTTCGCTCATGATGGGCGGCTTGATTCCAAAAATAGAATTGATGTACTGAATGTGCTCGAAATATTTATTCAGACCGAGTTTTCGCAAAATATCTCTCATCTTGTCGTAATTAATCGTACTGAAATCGGTGATGCGCTCCTTCTTGATTCGGTTTTTGATTTGTTCAATGACACTGTCTGGGATCTGTGTCGTTTCTTTGGCTTGAAATTGAGAGAGGATTTCTTTGAAATGGTTGAGTCGAATGTAGGCCGTGTAAGAGACCTCATTCGGTGGTTCCTTGTTGGAGGGTTTGGAATTGTCCACAATATGTGTAATGAAATTCCCACACTTACTATTGTTGCAAATGAGAATCCCCTCTTCGTCTTGTGGTATCAATTCGCCCATGTGGCAAAACTCGCATATATCGGATTGGATCTGGAGATCTTGCAAATTCACCACCTCATTGGATACATTTTTCCAGTATTTCTGGTAGAAAATCTTGGATTGATTGTATCGGTCGGATTGGGTCGTGGTATCCGAAGAGGTGGATTTGATGCGAAAAAACTGGTTGACGGTGTTTCGATTCTGACTATTGTCCCCACTCGATATCTTCTTCTTGTCTTCGAAATACTGAAAAATATATTTCGAATTGTCCAGTAAATAATTCTTGCGCTGGGTCTTTACATCATGTATTTGGGCGCGCAATTGGCGGATTTTATCTCGGAGTTCCGTCTGTATATCCACCTTGGTATCGGGGGTATGCGCCAATTTGTGCTTGAGAGACCGTAATTCGTCCTCCATGTTGGGGATGGTTTCCTTTTCCAATTTGTAATAATGGTTGAGCATTTCGGTATGTTTTTCATCAATCGTGTTGGTTAAGGTAGATAATTTTGCGGCTTTTTTTTGGGCGTTAGACATTCATCATGTACTTTTTGCGGTACATTATTTATATTCATTTTGGGGGGGTTTTATTACTATGAACTAGCTACGGAGGCGGGTTTGGCTTTGGTATTGGCGATGTCGGTGGCGGCGCTATCCATCAAGCCAAAGAAGAGGGGTTCGACGTCCTTGGACCCTTCTCTTTTCTGCATATCCCATACGACGGTGAGGGCTAAATAGGCGACACAAATCAAGACGATGACTGCGAGGATCCAAATGATCGATTGGCTTTTCATTTTATATTCTTTACGCAGATTTTTGGGGAGACTCTTGTCTTGTTTTTCTTGGAGGGTGTAGAGAGATGGGGTTCTTTCCTGTTTCTTGGATAGACTCTTGTCTTGTTTTTCCGGTTTTGGATCATGAGAGAGGGAAACGACCTTTTGCGGTACCCGGCAATCCTGCCTTTCACCCCCTATTCTCTTCTATTCCCCATGCCTTTCCGCACACCTTCTTGTAAAGGTTTCTCTCTCAAGTTCTTTTCCTGGATATCGGGAAATGAGTAGGATATTGGTATATCGGTCTCCAATACGCAAAAATTGAAACGTCTTTTGTTTGTCCTATCCAGCCGATTAAATTATTACCCCCGTACACAATCTCTTTAAAGACTCGCTCTCAAAACTCTGCTCTCAAAAATGTCGCTAAACATGAACGCCACTTTCCTCTTTGTGAATTGGTTATTGGAGAGAAACTCCACGTTGGAAACGGTTTCCTCTCAATTGACGAAAGAAACTTGGTCGGAATTCTTGGCATCTGATAAGGTAGCAGGGTTGACACATGAATTGGTAGAAACATTGATTACGAAGGCGGTACCCAAAGTGTCCAAGAAGCCTCGCGCCAAGAAATCAGAACAGGTAGTTGCAGAGACGGCTTCTCAAGAAGTGAATCAAGAAGTTGGTAAAGAGCCGTCTTCTCAAGAGACTTCTTCCCAAGAGATCGCGCAAGAAAATACCAAGGTCGCCACCAAGGTCAAGAAGCCTCGTGCCAAGAAATCAGAACCGGTGGCTTCAGCAGTGGAAGAGACGGCTTCTCAAGAAGTGAATGAAGAACCGCCTTCTCAAGAGATCGCGCAAGAGGTCGCGCAAGAAACTACCAAGGCAGTCAAGACAAAGAAGCCTCGCGCCAAGAAATCAGAACAGGTAGTTGCAGAGACGACTTCTCAAGAAGTGGGTGAAGAGCCTCCTTCTCAAGAAAATACCAAGGCAGTCAAGGTCTCCACCAAGGTCAAGAAGCCTCGTGCCAAGAAATCAGAACAGGTAATTGCAGAGACGACTTCTCAAGAAGTGAATGAAGAACCGCCTTCGCAAGAGATCGCGCAAGAAACTACCAAGGTCTCCACCAAGGTCTCTACCAAGGTCTCTACCAAGGACAAGAAACCTCGCGTGAAACAGACGGAATCGATCCAAATAGACGACGAATTAAAGGAAGAGCCCATCGTCGCCAGCAAACAAAAGAAGCCGCGCAAGAAGGCAGCCGAGCCCGCAGCGGCAGTCGATTTGGTGGTTGTCCCCGTGGAAGAATTCATAGAGATTCAATTGCAAGACGTGGAAATCGCAGGTAAGCGTTATCTGATGGACGAGAATGAAAATCTATATGATTGCAATACAATCGAAAAGATTGGTCCCTTGGAATCCGTGTGTGGTAATGCAGCCATGTAAACGCGCCCCCTAAGTTATAAGTTAGAGAAGGTAAGTAAATATCCTATACATGTAATCTTTTTTTCCTGGGTATACAAAATTGAAAACTCGATCCATCCAAGATATCCATCTCCCCAAACCAAACAATGAGCGCAAAATATTGCATGTTTACAAGTCCCAAAATCCATCCTATTTGCGAGGTGGAACAGGTATGTGTGCATGAAGGCAAGACATCCTATTATGGCATTATGCAAAATGGTAAAAAAAACATACAAGGAATCTATGTGGACCGATCGGCCCATGTAGAGTATACGGGGGAATGGAAGGAGGATCATATCCATGGCAAAGGCACGATAAAGAACTATTTTGATCAACGCGAGTTTACCGGTGAATTCAACATGAATCGTATGGTGCGTGGAACCCTGAGATGGGCGGATGGAACTGTCTATCAAGGCGGGTTCGAAAACGACGAATTGAGTGGGGTAGGTAAACTCCAATGGGCGAACGGGTCTACCTATGAAGGCAAATTTGCGAATGGCGCCATATGCGGTCCCGGGGTGTATAAACATCGCAAGGGAATCCGACGCTAGAAGGTAAGAACACAAACTATCATGTTTCTCTCGATTCTTTTTTCTTGCGGGGAGAAAGACGTGTATTCTCTTTCATTTTCCCAAAAGGGTTTATAAAAACAAGGAATGGAGAGAATGGGAAAGACGTCTCTCTTCTATTATAAAAAAGAAATGTACACGGAACAATATACTAGGATCGAGAGATACACGGATACGAAGTCATCCGAAACCGAAGAGAGTCTCGATGAGGCCCGGGTGCACCGGTGCACCTGTACTAATAAACATTATGTTAATAGACCATTTAAAGAAACGCGCCCTCCGGAAAGACTTTATTTCAAACGCATATAAACGCGTGTAAATTGTATAACGAATACATGGGGATTTATGATAGTGGTACTATTTTTGGAATAAGAATGTATACCTTTAATGAGGAGGATTGTTGCAATACATTGTTTGAAGAAACATATGATGAAATAATGAGCGACAAAGAAAAGAAAAAAGCATATGTATTCTATTGTGGGTTGAATAACAAAAAGGGAATACGTTTTCAATATTATACGGAATGTAGTAGCACATATGGCAAAGGATCTTTTTTAGTATGGTATCCAATGACATTGGATGTATTTTTAGAACACTTTTTCGTTTGATACACGGATTCTTTTTTTCAAATTTGGTATATTGAAAAAAAGACGCTTTTCATAAGAAAAAAGGTAGTTAAGTTACAAGGCAAAGAAATATATGAAAAGGATAGGGATGGATAAATTATGTTTTTTTATAAATAAATAGTTACTAAAAGGATACCTACCTACGCGTTTCCGTGGTTGAAAAGTGTATCATTCATATGATATTTATACTCAAAATAATGCGTTTCCTCTTCCTCTTCGTCGCTGTCCGGCTCGCCATTGTGTTTCAACCAGCCTTTGCTGTACTCCTTGCCATATTTCATCCAATTGAAACTTGCATAGATATTTTCGCTTTGTGTTCCTTGGTCAAAGACGACTCCTAATAGCTGGTAGACGGTGTCCTGCAACCAAACAATATGATCCTTCATGCGTGAAATTTCTTCTTCCTGGCTAATGGCGGGTTCTTGATTTTGGTGCAACCTACGATCCTTGTTCGTTTCGCCAAACATCATCCAATTGTAATTGGAATAGACGTATTCCATTTCCGTTTCTGGATCAAATACGTTTACTAACAAATGGTCGAATATATTCTGCAAACGCCGAATATCGTCCTTCATGCGTGAAAATTCCTCCGAAATGCTCTGTTCTTCCAGCAAGGTAGAGATGAGAATCCCTGTTTCTTCGTCAAATACGTTTTCTCCTGAGAGATATTGGAACATGTCTTTTGCCGTTTCTAGCAAACGGTGGATATCGCCCTTCATGTACGGAATGTCTTCGGTCATGTTAGAGAGTGGAGGTGTACGATTTTAAAATCAGATTTATCCGGTGGATATGAAATAATGAATCTCTTTTCGGATCGGCAAAAGGTGTTTCAATTTTCAAAAGAGAAAGACGTCTCTTCGGTTCGATAAAAGAATGTTCATGGGTTTGTAAAAAGGGAAGTTGAGAGAATGGGAAAGACATCTCTCTTCTGTTCGATAAAAGGAAAGTACTCGGATCAATACACTAGGATCGAGAGATACGCGGAAGTGGATTGACTTCTGCGAAGTCATCCGAAACCGAAGAGAGTCTCGATGAGACCCGGGTGCACCGGTGCACCTGTTCTAATAAACATTATATTGAATGGACCATTTAAAGAAACGCGCCTCCGGCGCGACCCAGGAAAGACTTCCTTCTTTGTTTTGATGATTGTCTTATCCGGAAATGAGTAGGATATCCGGAATCCTTGCGGTTTCGGATGACTTCGCAGAAGTCAATCCACTTCCGTGGATCTTTCGATTCTTGTTTATTCTGCGAATCCAGGAAAGGGAAAGACATATCTCTCATTCATTCTGTAAAAGAATCCTCAAGGGTTTGTAAAAACAAGGAATCGAGAGAATAGAAAAGACACATCTCTCATTCATTCTGTAAAAGAATCCTCAAGGGTTTATAAAAACAAAGAATTGAGAGAATAGAAAAGACATCTATCTCTTCTATTCCAACCAAAAGAAATGTACTCGGATCAATATACTAGGATCGAAAGATCTACGGAAGTGGATTGACTTCTGCGAAGTCATCCGAAACCGAAGAGAGTCTCGATGAGGCCCGGGTGCACCGGTGCACCTGTTCTAATCAACATTATGTTGAATGGACCATTTAAAGAAACGCGCCTCCGGCGCGACCAGGAAAGACATCCTTCTTTGGTTTGATGATTGTCTTATCCGGAAATGAGTAGGATATCCGGAATCCTTGCGGTTTCGGATGACTTCGCAGAAGTCAATCCACTTCCGTGGATCTTTGGATTCTTATTTATTCTACGAATCCAGGAAAGCGAAAGACACATCTCTCATTCATTCCAGTAAAAGAATCCTCAAGGGTTTGTAAAAACAAGGAATCGAGAGAATAGAAAAGACATCATTCATTCCATAAAAGAATCCTCAAGGGTTTATAAAAACACGGAATCGAGAGAAAGGGGAAGACGTCTCTCATTCATTCCATAAAAGAATCCTCAAGGGTTTATAAAAACACAGAATTGAGAGAATAGAAAAGACATCTACCTCTTCTATTCCAACAAAAGAAATGTACTCGGATCAATATACTAGGATCGAAAGATCCACGGAAATGGATTGACTTCTACGAAGTCATCCGAAACCGAAGAGAGTCTCGATGAGGCCCGGGTGCACCGGTGCACCTGTTCCAATAAACATTATGTTGAATGGACCATTTAAAGAAACGCGCCTCCGGCGCGACCCAGGAAAGACATCCTTCTTTGTTTTGATGATTGTCTTATCCGGAAATGAGTAGGATATCCGGAATCCTTGCGGTTTCGGATGACTTCGCAGAAGTCAATCCTGTTCCGTGGATCTTTGGATTCTTATTTATTCTACGAATCGAGAGAAAGCGAAAGACATCTCTCATCTATTCTAAAAAAGAATCCTCAAGGGTTTGTAAAAACACGGAATTGAGAGAATAGAAAAGACATCTCTCTCATTCATTCCAATAAAAGAATCCTCAAGGGTTTGTAAAAACACGGAATTGAGAGAATAGAAAAGACATCTCTCATTCATTCCACCAAAAGAATCCACAAGGGTTTGTAAAAACACGGAATTGAGAGAATAGAAAAGACATCTCTCATTCATTCCACCAAAAGAATCCTCAAGGGTTTGTAAAAACACGGAATCGAGAGAAAGGGAAAGACATCTCTCTCTTCTATTCCAACCAAAAGACATGTACTCGGATCAATATACTAGGATCGAAAGATACACGGAAGTGGATTGACTTCTGCGAAGTCATCCGAAACCGAAAAGAGTCTCGATGAGGCCCGGGTGCACCGGTGCACCTGTTCTAATAAACATTATGTTGAATGGACCATTTAAAGAAACGCGCCTCCGGCGCGACCAGGAAAGACATCCTTCTTTGCTTTGATGATTGTCTTATCCGGAAATGAGTAGGATATCCGGAATCCTTACGGTTTCGGATGACTTCGCAGAAGTCAATCCTGTTCCGTGGATCCGTGGATCTTTGGATTCTTATTTATTCTACGAATCCAGGAAAGGGAAAGACATCATTCATTCCAACAAAAGAATCCTCAAGGGTTTATTAAAACGCAGAATTGAGAGAAAGGGAAAGACATCTCTCATTCATTCCAACAAAAGAATCCCCAAGGGTTTATAAAAACAAAGAATTGAGAGAATAGAAAAGACATCATTCATTCCAACAAAAGAATCCTCAAGGGTTTATAAAAACAAAGAATTGAGAGAAAGGGAAAGACATCTCTCATTCATTCCAACAAAAGAATCCTCAAGGGTTTATAAAAACAAAGAATCGAGAGAATAAGAAAGACTCATCTCTCATTCATTCCAACAAAAGAATCCTCAAGGGTTTATTAAAACGCAGAATTGAGAGAAAGGGAAAGACATCTATCTCTTCTATTCATTCCAATAAAAGAATCCTCAAGGGTTTATTAAAACACAGAATTGAGAGAAAGGGAAAGACACATCTCTCTTTCATTCTCGCCTTTTTACCATTTAAAGAAAATACCTCTTTCGACTAATTGAAAAGGGTTTAAACATCTTTTTATACTTACTATACACTATTTATATACACAAATATGGTCAAAAATACTTGTGGCGGCAATCGATCCAAATCTTTTGCTAGAAAACATGCCAACCATTCTCAGACCTCCATTCGATTACCTGATAATCCTCTTGAAGTTATTGCCGTCGTTTTTTCTGTTCTTGGTCATGGCAATGCCATTGTCAAACTCAATTCTACTCAGCAATTCATTTGTCATATTCGACGCAAATTCTCCGGCAGATTATTGAAAATGAACTTCATTTCCAAAGGCTCCATCGTTCTAGTTGGTCTTCGTCATTGGGAAACCGAACCCAAAAATGTTGATCTTATCGAAGTTTATAATCCTTCTGAAGTTTCTCAATTACGCAAACTTCCCAATCTTGACTTTAGACCTATTGATGAAGTTATTCTTTCTATGGGCGGCAATGGGTCACTTTCACATGTCGATTCTTCACATGATATTGAATTCTCCAATGATTTATCAACCGAAGAACCTACTAATACTACTACTACCGTAAATCATGACACTCTCTCTACTTCAATTCTCTCTCTAAATAACGATTCTTTCTCATTTGATGACATTTAAGTAAGAGAACCTACGGTCCAAAGGCGCGGCCCAAGCTGCGCCTGGGCCGTTGTGTCCCTTACGATCCCTCCCTTATGAGGAACCCCGGACGGTGAATATCCCGACCTGGATCGGAGAATTATTTCTTTGGATTTATCTTTGGGGTGTTTTATTACGACAGATTATTGTAAGAGAACCCATGGTCCAAAGGCGCGGCCCAAGCTGCGCCTGGGCCGTTGTGTCCCTTACGAACCCTCCTTA
>Ga0164294_10005025_pt1 | contig 11404 bp, 11 predicted proteins | sample GEODES005metaG_FD_111479 | JGI IMG/M metagenome (GOLD analysis project Ga0164294, IMG submission 111479) | Oligotrophic lake water microbial communities from Sparkling Lake, Wisconsin, USA - GEODES005 metaG | ecosystem: Environmental > Aquatic > Freshwater > Lake | place: USA: Sparkling Lake...
AAAGAGTAGAGAAATTGCTGAAATATTATTTGTTTCTGAAAAAACAATTCGTAATCATAGGTATAATATTAAAAAGAAATTAGACCTGCCTAAAGAGAATAATAGCTTGTTGAAGTGGGCGATACTGAATATTAAGTAAGCCCACAGGATCACCTCACTTCGTTCTGGTATCTATATTTTTTTAAAATATAGGATAGCCGTCGCTTCGCTCCGGCATCCTTTTCTTCCCTCAGTGCAAAAGCATAAAAACATTAGCCTAATGAAATTCTTTCATTAGGCTTTTTGTTATTTAACTCATTCACAAATTCAAGTAAACTTGATTTATACAATACAACAAAAGTCCACTTCGTGTCCTTTATATTATTTCATTCATGCGCAATTTCAAGCGAGCTTGATTTATACAATACAACAAAAGTCCACTTCGTGTCCTTTATATTATTTCATTCATGCGCAATTTCAAGCGAGCTTGAATCGCTTATTCCTGAAATAACAAAGCCTCAACTTTCGTTGAGGCTTATGTTTTCTTTTTTGGTCGGGAAGACAGGATTCGAACCATATTGATATTCAATATGTTATGAGCATTAAATACCCTTTCATACCCAAAAAAGGTATGAAACATACCCAATAAATTTATATACAAAAACAATACATAAAAATATTTTTTATTACTATTCCAAATAAACGACTACATTTGTGAAATATAGTAATAATAAAATAATTGTAGTATATGAAATCTCAAAAGAGAACTAGATTTGAAAAAATAGCTTCTAATAGAGTACAAAGGATTTTGGATACATTGAATAGTTTGTCTAATTGTTCAAATAAGAACAATTATGAATATACTAAAGAGGATACAGATATAATGTTTAAAAGTCTAAAAGATAAATTAAGGGAAACGGAATTAATATTTCAATCAAAAATTAACAAATCAGAATCAAATAAATTTAAATTTTGATCTATGTCAATTCAATCAAAAATCTCTCCTAAGTTAAAAAAGGATTTGAACGAGATTAATAATTTATTAGTTATAAACATAAAATACTCTTTCATAACCAAAAAAAGGTATGAAATATACCTAACATAGACCCATTTGGGTTTAAGTTATAATATTATAATAACAAATATTATAATATTAAATAGCTAAATTTAAAATCTAATTACAGTTAATATGCAACCAAAAGAATTGTGTTTAAAATTAATTCAATGTGAATCAGAAGAGGAAGTTATTGAAATTTTAAAAAAAGAGAATTATTGGGATAACCCAGAAAACTGGAAATTATTTGGTGATGATGAAAATAACTATTCAATTATTGGAAATCAGCAAAGTAAACCTGAATCTGCCATTGTGGAAAAAATTATTAATTCTGTTGATGCAATTTTAATGGGTGAGTGTTTAAAAAGAAATATTCAACCCGATAATATTGATAAAGCTCCAAAAAATATCAAAAAAGCCTTAGAAGAATATTTTGGAATTTTTGAAGGAAAATTAACAAATGTCTCAAAAAATGATAGAGGATTATTATCTGAAAATATTGGTTTTGTTGCAACAGGTCAGAAACAGAATCCAAATTATATAATATTTGATAAAGGTGAGGGGCAATCTCCCTCTAGACTAAGGGATACTATTTTATCTATAAGAAAAAGTAATAAATTAAAAATACCATTTGTCCAAGGAAAATTTAACATGGGTGGTACAGGTGTTTTTAGATTTTGTGGTGATAAAAATATTCAAATAATTTTATCTAAAAGAAATCCTGAAATAGCTCAACATGAACAAGATCCAATGAAAAATTTCTGGGGATTTACGATTGTAAGAAGAGATAACCCAAGTTTTGGTGCTCGTAGTTCAAATTATAAATTTTTAGCACCATCAAACCAAATTATATTTTTTGAAGCAGATTCACTTCCAATTTTACCTGGTGAATATCCAAATGCATATTCAAAAAAATTAGAATGGGGTACATACATAAAATTTTTTGAGTACAAAATTGGTCCTGGACTAAGATCAATGATACTTTTTGATCTTAATTATAAACTTTCATTATTAATGCCTCAAATTGCATTACCAATTAAATTATATGAAAGAAGAAAAGGTTATCAAGGTCATTCTATGGAATCAATTCTTTCTGGGTTATCAGTTAGAGTTGATGAGGATAGATCTGATAATATTGAAGAAAATTTTCCTGTGAGTGGTTCTATGACTGTGAGTGGACAAGAAATGAAATATTCAATCTATGTATTTAAAAAGGGAAAACATTTAAATTTTACAAAAGACGAAGGAATAGTTTTTACCATAAATGGACAAACTCATGGATATTTGGGTAAGGCTTTTTTTAATAGAAAAGGAGTTGGATTAAATTACTTATCTGAATCAATTTTGGTTATATTAGATTGTTCTGAAATTGATGGTAGAGAACGAGAAAATTTATTCATGAATAGTAGAGATAGACTAAGTACTTGTCCATTAAAAATAGAAATTGAAAATGAACTTGAAGATATTCTTAAAAAACATCCTGGTTTAAATAGCTTAAAGGAAAAAAGAAGGAGAGAGGAAATAGACTCAAAACTTTCAAATCAACAACCGTTAACTGATGTTTTACAAAATATTTTAAAAAACTCACCTACTCTTTCAAAATTATTTATTTCAGGAATAAAAATAAATAACCCATTTGACTTATCTAATGCAGGTGCAGCTGATACATATGTTGGAAAGGAGTTCCCCACATTTTTTACAGCAATTAAAAAATACGAAAAAAATAATCCCAAACAGGCACACTTAGAAAGTAAATTTAGAGTTGAGTTTAAAACAGATGTTGAAAATGAATATTTTAATAGAAGTAAAAATCCTGGAACATATAAACTTTATATAAATAATATAGAATCAGAAAACAAAAATTTAAACCTCTGGAATGGTTATGGGTATCTTAATGTGCTCATTGATGAATATAAGATTGGTGATATTTTAGAACTAAAACTTGAAATTACTGATATAAGTAGAGCACTTCCATTAATAGAAATGTTTTATGTAAAAATAACAGAACCTTTAATAAAACAAGAACCAAGGGAACCAGGTGATAGAATTCCGCCTTCTTCTGACAACTCTGGTAATGAAACAAAAAAACCAAATAAGTTTGCTTTACCAACTATAATAGAGGTTTCAAAAGACAAACGATCAGGACATAGTTGGGATGAACATGGATTTAAACATGAAACCGCAATGATAGTAAAGGGTAGTGAAAAAGATGGTTTTGATTTTTTTATCAATATTGATAATTTATACCTACTTTCAGAAATAAAAGTTGCAAAATCATCAGATTTTGAATTAATTAATGCAAAATATAAATTTGGAATGGTACTGATAGGATTATCCCTATTAAATAATGATAAAGAATTAGAAAAAGAAGAAGACATAGATGAAAATGAAAGTGTATATACTAAAATTGAAAAAATAACAAAAGCTTTATCACCAATGCTTATTCCTATGATTGATTCACTTGGTTCTCTGGAAATCAAAGATGTTACTTCATTTTTATCTGAAGAAAATAATTAATGTTATTCTTTTACATCAATTCATCAAAACTTTGATATATGTCTTTAATTTCCTCACGGGATATACCTAAATATCTACGAGTAATTGAAGTAGAACTATGATTCAATATTGATGATAATTTAATTAAATATTCATCTGAATGTCCATTATTCTCCCAAATAAACCTTGAACCACTTTTTCGCAATGAGTGAGTTGAGATATTCTTATTTCTGATCTTCACATCCCTACCACCCTCCTTTAAAAGTAAGTTAGTATGTTGTAAAGTATATTGGAACACTAATTCCTCTTTATTAGGATGTTTAAGTTCATTGTAGGAGGTTTCTATACTCTCCCTAAGTGTCTTACCGATGGAAATCTCCCGTCTCTTACCTGTCTTCTTTTCATTAAGGATAAGTGTATCCTTCCCAATTACATCAATCCATTGTATTCTACTCAAATCAGAGTATCTGAGAAGGGTTTTAACCCCAAACTCAATTAATAAACACATTCGGAGGTTACCCATTTTCTTAAAATAACGGATTAAACGATGGATTTCATCTGTTGTAAGGTAATCTGATGTTTTGTAGATTGATGTTGTCATAACTTCTTGATTTACTTGATATTGTAAAGATATAACAATATTCGTAAATATACAAATATTCTCATAAATGAATATTTTGATATTGAGTAAAAACTAACTCGTTGATTGTCAATAGGGTTGGTATTCGTTAATGTTATAAAGGAATATGAAAGGTCCTTTCTTGTGGTTTGTATTGAATAAACTTAAAGTTAGAACCTAACTATTAGTTTAGACCCATTTATAACTTCTAGTTTACCTTATAAAATGTAGTTTAAAAAATAATTTGAAAAAAGTTGGTAAAAAGTGTGTGTTTGGGAAAGTTTAGTAATACTTATATATGTATAATCTAAAATAGAATTACAATGTTGGTGTATTCTTTCTATTATATGAGTGGATTATTAATATCAATGGGGTTTTTGAAACACACGCCCTTACCCATTGTGAAATAACCCATAAAATCCAACGGAAAATACCTCCATAGTTGAGATACTAAAACGGATTGGGTGGATACTATCTTTCAAATTTGAGAGGAAAATGAATGGTAGTATAAGAGGAAATAATGAGAATACCTTTTAGTAAGTGTCCGATACCAAATGGATAATTGCTCTATATACCCACCCTGTGATTAAATTCGCAAGGGTGGAGTGTATCCTCTCCAAATGGGAAATATATAGGGAAATACTTATAGTAAATATTTAAATTAAAAACATAATAAATAAACATGGAAAGAGAATTAAAGATCAACACAACAATGCTAAATGAAAGAGAATTCATTAACATCAAAGATTTAAAGGAAACATTAGGTACCTCACAAAATACCATATATAGGATATGTGATAGAAAAGAATTGAACAAATACAAGTTCAGAGGAAAGAACTGGTTCAGAACAGAAGAAGTAATTTCATACCTGAACTCAATTGGAGTGTTAAGTTCAAATGAACATATCAAAATTAATATGGTAGACTTATAGAGTAACTAAAAGGTATCAAAATGTGGGTTTAGTATATCATTATGCAGAAAATCGTTCTTCTTTTAGTTTCTTGTAACTGAAAAGATATAAACACACAATGACCCTAATCCCACACTTTCACATATCGGAAATAAAAATTACCACTTAGAAGGTTTACCCAACTTTACCCAAATTAAATACAATGAAATTAAATTCATACGAAATAGATAATCAGTTATTCAATAAACAAATGAGTTTGTATATGAAAATTGATAATCTTATAAATAGTAGGTTTAATGAGTTAGATCCAGATATGTTATCAGTACTGACTAGAACATTAATGGAGTTAGATGACAGAATTCAGCTATATAAGAAAGGTTTGCAACATGGTGAGATGTTTAATGTAAATTACACTAGAAGCAAAAAAGAAAGAAAATTTGAGAGTATCTCACTTATTGAGATTTACAAACAAATAATTTAAATAATGACTAAGATTTTTTTGGAACAGCTGGGATTCTTTTTCTCTTTGTTACCTTACTTAAATATGGAGGTTGTTTCAACATTTCTTTTTTAATTTTATCTAGTTTTCTAAAAATACTCTCTAACTTATCATTTTGTAATTTATTAAATTCTTTTTTAGACCAAATTGTTTGATGAATTTTAATATTTCTTTCAAAAAATATTTCTACTAACATTTTACAAAAATTGACTTCCTTAAATACATGTGAATCATATAAATTTTTAATTCTAGTAAAGAATGTATATTGATTTATAAAATCAGTATCAGGTCGAGATTCTTTAAAATTTAAAGCTTCTTTCCAATAGTTATATGACCAAATTGAATTTAATCTATGTTCAATTAATGAAATTAAAAAGAAGTAAAGTGTAATATGTTCATTTGTTTGTTTTAATTTTTTAATTAATTGAAAAGTTTCTGTAAATACCTTTTTCTTTTCTTCTTTTGTTATTGCTCTTATATCAATTGGTGATTTTGGATCAACCCAAAGTTTGGGAAATCTTTCTTTAAACCCTGGAATTGATTCTTGATAATTATCCAGTTTTGTAGCTTTACTAGTGAATGCCATAAAATTAAAATTTGATAAATAAATTTACTAATAATTTATAAAATACATTTGATTATTTTTTTTCCAATTCTATATGTTAAAGGAGGAGGAACTGAATTTCCGATCATACCCCATTTTTCAATATAAGAACCTTTGAGTTTAAATGACTTAGGAAACCCTTGTAAAATTTTAAGTTCATCAATTGTAGGTTTCCTTTTAACACCATTTTCAATAAAGAACATTGAGGGTGTTTTGGTTATGGTATATGCAAAGGAATTTACATCCTTTAATCTCTTATCAAATTGACCTCGGCTATGGTAATCTATATTAGGAATGACATCTCCAATGAGTTGAAACTGATTATCATGTTCTGGGAATACCGGCTCAATATCTAAATCCTTTCTGACACCCATAATGATAATCCTTTGACGAGATTGAGGCACTCCATAGTAGATTGAGTTTAAAGACTTCCACTTTATTCTATATGGAGTTTTCTCTAACTCTGATATGATATGATTGAATATACCTCTCATCTTACCATGAAGTAATCCATCTACATTCTCTATAATAAAAACTTTGGGTTGTAATCCTACAATGAATCGTTTTGTGTGGAGGAATAGTTCGTTTCTAACATCTAATACCTCTCTCTTACCGGCAATTGAGAATCCTTGACATGGTGGGGAACTATCCAATAGGTCTAAATCCCCTTTTAACATTCCAAAATTGGAAAGTATTTCTTTTGGAGATACTTTCTTTATATCTCTATTCCAAACCTCAGCATTTGGGAAATTTAACTCATAAGATTCACAACTGTTTTGATTAGAATCAATACCTAATAAATCCAAAAATCCACTTTTCCGATAACCATAAGATGATCCACCACATCCACAGAATAATGAAATGAAATTTTTCAAGTAATCAATCCTTTATTTTTTAAAGATAAACTCCCTATGATAATTCAAGTATAATTCACGACCCTCTATTGGTAACATTGAAATTGATTTATTGTTACTTAAAGATAGTTTTGAATAGGTCATATTTGATAAAAATGGTGATAACAACAATTTTTTATCACTTGAAAATGAAATGAATCCTCTATCAAACAATTTATCGATAGTTGGTGTAAACATAAATCCGTTTTTCGGATCAGTTTTTTCAAAATCATTAGAATTAACCCAAGGTTTTATATGACTTGCAATTAAAAGTCGTTCATCTGAAATTAATGTTAAGGGACAAAATGGACAAAGGTCTAATAATTTTCTTCTATATTCTCCTTGTCCAACTCTAGCTCTAATTAGTTGATCTTTTTCAGGTTTTGATAGAATAGTTTGTTCTATTTCATCAATTTCTTTTTTAATAGCAAAAGGATGTTGATCATCTCCAAAATAGTCGGCAAATAATCTAAAGTAAAACTTATTTTCACCATTACTATCAATAAGTTTTACAATTGTTATATATGATATGTTAGGTAGTGATAATTCTCTGATAATATTATAATTATTTTCACTTCCATCAGAGGAGTTTACATAAACTCTAACCCCTTTTATTTGGGTTTGTTCTTTTACTTCAAATTCTAAAACATCTTCAAGTCTATTTATCTTTTCAAGTCTTTCTTTCCATAATTTAGGTAAAATATTTTTATTTATATATGGCTGTTCAGGGTTTAGATATTCTTCTTTAGTCTCATTTAAATAATTTATTAAATCAGTTTTTAATAAGTAACATTGTATTTTAAACCCCTCATAACCAAAAAAGTTTCTTGTCTCTATATTGTCATTCCCAACATAAAGTTTAGCTTCACCATTACCTCCTCCAATTTTATTTTGACGTATTACGAAGCTATCGGCGATTGTTACCTTTTCTTTTGTATCTATTACTTGATAAATCTTGTCTTTAATATTTAATAATAAATTATTTTCCATAAAGTGAAATATCAATTTGTTTTAAAATAGCTATTAAAACATCAACTACAATACTATTACCTGTTTGCCTATACATCTGTGTATCACTAACAACCTGTTTAAAATTATCACCAAAACCCATAAGTCTCAAACATTCTTTTGGAGTTAGTTTTCTAATTCTTCCTTTGTTATGTGTAACGTAATTGTCAACTCCTGCTCGATGCATTTTATGCATACTTTGTAATAATGGTCTAGCAATTTCTAAATCAGTTTTTGTTGATGTTTTAAAATTCTTAGTTCCTGACTTCAAAACATAATCTTTAACTTTTTCTGATAAGTAATATTTTTCTTCAACTTTTGAGACATCAAAAATGAATTCATCAATTCCACTTTCTTTTGATTCTTCATATATAAAATCACCATGCCAATTAAATTGCTGATTAGCTTTTTGACATAAGGCTATATCTCCATTAATTTGAGTATATCTTTTGTTTCTATTTTTTGAACTTGTAACAAATTTTACACCTTTTGATTTTAAATAGTATTTAGAATCTGTATAATCTTCTAAGAAATCTTGCATTGTTGTTTCTAAAGAAATAGGTTCAGGAAAATCAAATTTTACCTTTTTATCTCTAAACCCTATAACAAATATTCTTTCCCTATTTTGAGGAATTCCATAATCTTTTGAGTTCATTACTTTATATGAGAATTGATAACCTAACTCTTTAAATGTAGATTTAATTATCTCAAATGTTTTTCCACCGTCGTGGTTTATTAGACCTTTTACATTCTCAAAAATGAAAACCTTTGGTTTAGTTTCTTTTAGAATTCTAGCAAATTCATAGAATAAAGTTCCTCTAGTATCTTCAAATCCTCTTCTTTTACCAACTAGAGAAAAAGACTGACATGGACTTCCACCAACAAGTAAATCTAATTTATATTTATATTTGGTTCCATTTAAATTACAGACATCATCATACCAAGAGGATTCAGAAATATTATAGTTTGCAAAATAACTTTTTTTAACATGAATATCATTATCACAAGCAAAAACTATTTCTGTTTTTAGTTTAAGTCTTTTGAGTGCATGTTCTATAGCACCAATCCCTGAAAATAAAGTACCAACTCTAATAGTTAAATTTGGATTTTTTAACTTTTTTGTTTTCCAATTGTTATTGATGACTTTATTTTCTACTACGTTTTGTTTTTTTATTTTCAACATTTTTTTTCTTTTCTCTACAAGTATTTTTATTACCATTTATATCCACAACAAGGACAATTATTTTTTGTTACTAATTTTCCATTCCCCTCAGATTCCTTTGGTAGAATGAGTTTAGTTTCTGGGTTATACCTACTTAACCACCTCCTAACTGTTTCTTTACTTAAACCAGTATCACGAAGATAGTTCTCCCACCCCAACTTCACACCATTTGGGTCTAAGTCGTTTCTTACACCTTGTGAAAGAAGTTTTGTTTTTGCTATATGAAGTTCTTGTAGTATCTCAATTGATATGTTCTTCCAATTTACTACCAACTTTCTCATTTTATTTACTGATTTCTTATAATTCCAATCTTTAGGAATTTTAGGAGATTTCATATCATATAAAACAATCTCATCCATAGTTTATAGGTTATAAATTAAAATTACTAAAATTTTTAGTAATTTTAAGAAATATTATTTGTATTTCTGATAATACTCAATAATCTTTTCTAAGGGATACTTTCTAATGAATTCCCTAATCAATTTCTCTTCTTTGGTATCAAACTCTTTAGAATATAGATCTTGACCCTTCATTATATCTTTAGAAGTAACGGATACATATTTCTGAAAGGAACTTACTGTTTTGTGGCCACTTAATTTCATTATACTCCAATTATCCATTGTACCTAAATCAATTAAATTCTTAATGAAACTCCTCCTTCCACTATGTGAGGATAGTAATTCATAAGTGAACACATCTTTTTCAGTTCCCTTTCTGTAATCACTACCTACAAGTATCTCACGTTTAATTAATCTTTTAAAACCTAACTCCTTTCCGATTTCCTTCAAATGTTTATTAAACTTTTGTTGAGAATACTTTGGAAAAAGAAATTGTTGTTGAGATTTACCCTTTGAGTACTTTCTAAATATTCCTAATGAAACATCATTCTCTGGCACTTTTATATTATCCTTTGTTTTACTCATTGTCCACACAAAGAAACCCTTTTCAATCTTAAACATACCTACAGTCATTGTATGAATATCACCCCATCTACATCCTACTGAACATTGAAAAGTGAAAATATCTTTAATAAGTTCTAAGTTGTTACGATATATTGGATTACCATTTTTATCTATATCCTTTATTACATCTACATTTGGATAAACACCAGGGTAATCGTACTTCTTATAATCATACATTTTTTTAACCTCACTAGTGTTTAGATATACTAGCACATCACTTCTTACCATCTTTAGTGATTTGAACTTCACTGTTTCAGTAACCTTACGATTTTGTTTACACCATGAAAGAAAGATTTTAAGATTTGAGAATATTTTATTTACGTAATTGTTAGATAACCCAATATTACTGACTTTAGGACCTGATTTGGTAGGGATAGTTACTTTTAAACAAAAGGTTTTGAAATCATATTCAAAACTTCCAAAGAAGATGTAATCAAAAGACATCTTCTTTTTATTTTCAACCTCAAACTTCTCTAATGTATTCTTTAATGAGATCAGAGTTTTAGTATATCCTCTTTGATAGGATTCCTTCTCTTTTAAAAATTGTATGTAGCATTTCCAAAAACTCTCAGTCTTGGGTTGTTTAACCAATTGCACATTTGTATTCTTTTCAAAATTTAACTTTACTAAATGTGGTGTAGGAATACCACCCATTTCAGTTATCTCTGTAATAACATCCTCTATTCTCTTTCTGATTGATGTAATGGTTCTATTAATGTTGGTGTAATCTGGACACCTATTGGAAACTTTTCCTTCTTTCCAATATTTTGGTTCAATATAAATTTTGGTAGGAAATCTCTTATACTCTCCTTCGTTAGAGTATTTCAGATGTATAGGACAAACCTTCTTCCCATTGGAAACCTTTACATCGGTTTTTACTAAGATTAATGATATACCCATACACTATGATTTTGTATATCTAAAACTACAAAAGAAACCCGAAAAAGGTATGGTATGAGGTATGTTTTGATATTAAAGAAAAAACCCCTACAAAACTCATTGATTTTCAATGATTTGTAGAGGTTATTTTCACTATGGTCGGGAAGACAGGATTCGAACCTGCGACCACCTGGTCCCAAACCAGGTACGCTACCGGACTGCGCTACTTCCCGTTCCTATTACTAGTTGCCTAGTAAATATTGTTTCCGGTGTATTCTA
>Ga0164294_10005028_pt1 | contig 11402 bp, 1 predicted proteins | sample GEODES005metaG_FD_111479 | JGI IMG/M metagenome (GOLD analysis project Ga0164294, IMG submission 111479) | Oligotrophic lake water microbial communities from Sparkling Lake, Wisconsin, USA - GEODES005 metaG | ecosystem: Environmental > Aquatic > Freshwater > Lake | place: USA: Sparkling Lake...
GGTATGGATTAAGCTTTTCGCAATGCAAAGTCTTAACAATCGTTCTATGTTGCATCTGCAAGACAGTTTTTATTAATCCTGCTATTCCAGCAGCAATTTCGAGATGACCTATGTTTGACTTCACTGATCCTATGTTGCATACAATTTCGGGTTGATCTACATATTGATTTTTTGTCTCTCGGTTTAAATCCGAGAATGCAGATGTCAATGCCTCTACCTCAATCGGGTCCCCTAGTGGGGTACCAGTTCCGTGCATTTCAATATAGCTAACCGTGCGCGGATCAAACCCAGCTTGTAGGTATACCCTGCGGATTAAGTCTGCCTGTGCCTTAGGATTTGGGGCAGTCAAGGAGCTTGCATGTCCGCCATGATTTTCCTGCGTTGCCCGAATGACAGCGTAAATTTTATCTCCGTCCCGCTCTGCATCTTCAAGCCGCTTCAAATAAATTAGGCCTGCACCCTCACCCCGGCCATAACCATCTGCTGCATCTGAAAATGGCTTAGATCGTCCATCTGGAGCAAGCATTCCAGCCTTTGCAAATCCAATGAATGTATCAGGCAGTAAAAGTGTATTTATTCCTCCAGCAATTGCTGCATCACAACTACCTCGAACTATCGATTCAACTGCTCGATGAACTGCTACTAAGGCACTAGAACAAGCAGTCTCAACTGCTTCACTAGGGCCCTGTAGATTAAAGAAATAACTAATGCGATTTGGGCCAAGGGATGGCGCTAGTCCAGTCATTGAAAATGCTTCAATGTCAGCTCCAGCTCTCGCTAATAGTTGACCATACCCAGTATCCGCAATACCAATAAAAACACCCGTTTTGGTTCCAGATAAACTTGATGGGGCATAACCCGCATCCTCAATAACGCGCCAAGCTTGGGTCAACAGTATTCTCTGCTGAGGATCCATTGCGCGAGACTCACGGGGGGAAAGATTAAAGAAGGCAGGATCAAAATCTGCGATGCCATCCAAAAAACCGCCCCATTTAACATTAGTTCGACCTACATCAACCTTTGGATCACCCCAGTATTTACGCCAATCCCATCGATCAATTGGAATTTCATCAATACAGTCTCTGCCATTGAGAAGATTGTCCCAGTAACTGACAAGATCATGAGACTTAGGAAAGACACCGCTCATTCCAATGATGGCAACAGCAGATTCAGTTTTTGACTCTTCTGAAAATTTATCTTGAATCGAATTACCTACAGGTAACGCAGGCCTTGGTAAAGATTGGTCTTGCGCTATTGCACTCTCTTTGATTTCTTCATTCTTTGCTGGGGTATGTGATAACTTTTGGTCTAGTGATATTTTGAAAAAAGTTGCAATTTTTGCTGCATGAGATCTTATTAAGGCAGAACAAAGTTGTGAAATTGTTGGAGCTTCGAAAAATAATACAGGAGTTATGTCAAGATTTAGAGATTCATTCAGCTTATTAGAAAATTGTGTGAAGCTAATTGAATCAAATCCATACTCAGTTAATTCAACATCAAGCCCAAGTTCATCCTCCTCTACTTTTAGTAAAGTACCAATACAGTTCATCAAAAATAATTTTAGATGGCCAGAGATTTTTTGCTCAATATCTCTATCAAATATAGGGCTGCCATTCTTGATTGAATCATTAGCAAATCGAGAAGGAGCACTATACTCAGGCCCTTTAATAAAATCAGCAATTCGCTTGGAATCACCGGCAGTAACCATTACTTGACTAGCATCAGACGCAAGTGATTTATAAACTGCAGCAAAACCATCGTTACTATTCAGCGTAGTAAAGCCAGTACTCTGCTTCATCAATTTTTGGGTTGCCGGATCCATTTTCATACCACCATCAACCCATAATGGCCAATCTATTGATAAGGTACGCCCAAACCTTTCACCTTGTTTTCTTGCTATTTCGCGCCTATGTGCAAATATATCAAGATAAGCATTGGCTGCAGCATAATCTGCTTGACCGTGGTTACCAAAAACGCCAGATAACGAAGCAAACATGACAAAGAAATCGAGAGCACTATTTCCAATAGCGCGATCAAGGTTTTCTACACCATTCACTTTGGGACTAAAGACTTTCCGCAATTCTTCAGGGGACTTTACTGCAATCGAAGAATCTTGTAACACCCCTGCCAAATGGAAAACGCCATTAATTTGCCCATACTCACGATAAATGCTTTTGACTAAATCATTAACTTCGTTAGCATCAGAAACATCAACCTGTCGGTATATGATTTCAAGCCTCTCAGATGAAGTAACAAAAATCCACTCTCTCAAAGCAGAATTCATCTCTGAACTACCTACTAGAATAACTTTTCCTGTATCAATATTCACAGAAATTTCTGCTGCGAGACTCTTTCCTAACGCGCCTGCCCCTCCAGTAATTAAATAAATACCGCCTGATCGCCATGGTTTAACTGATATTTCATCGGGTCTAATAAACCCAATAGAGCGCCAACTTTTAACCTCAGCCTCATTGCCTCCGTAGCGCCAACAAGGGCGTTGAGACTCTGAAGCAGATGTCTTTAGATGTGATGCAATAGAGTTAATATCCGATGTGGTGTCCAAGCTGATTACTTGGAAAGAAAGCCATGGATATTCAAGGGAAACACTTTGCAAGAAACTGGATAAGGCCTCTAAGGATAGAGAAGAACTTACTGCTGGAATAACTAGCTGAATTAGCTTAGGAGAAGTTGATTTTGGCAGGGTTTTAGTCAGGAGTTGTAATTGCTTTAATACACACTCAGCATAAAAAGCAAACTTTGCGTCATGACTATTTTCCGCACACTTAGGGAGAGAGATGCATTTCCAACTTGTTAATTTTGAATTTAAGGTAACAGCATCAATCTCATCAATATCAGAAAGCCAAACAATGATTTCATCAAAATTACCTTCTTCTAATTTTGCGCTATTTGAAAGACTGTATTTCGACCAATAAGGCTCAAATAACTGGGTCTGATTTGAAACACCTGGCTCATAGGTACGCGTAGCAAAACCTAGCAAAAGCATAGTTAATGAACCTTGTTCATCCATCACTGTAAGATCTAAAGTGCGCACCCTATTATTAGGACTCTCCACTTGAGAATTTTTAATATGGACCCACATATTTCTTGAGCATTTCCCAAGCTGACGAATACTTTCAATAGCGAAAGGTAATGCTGCCAACTCCTTGCTTTCACCCTCATCGTCTAATGTCATTCCTACTGCAGCTTGGAATGCACCGTCCAAAAGACTTGGGTGCAACCCAAAGGTGTCAGGGAAGCCTGACAAGTGGGAAGGAAGATGTAATTTGGCTAATACCTGAGGATTACCTTTTTCATCTTTTGCAACGGCTAAGGACTCAATTGCTTGATGCCCAGGTCCATAATTGATCCCAAGAGTCTTAAAGGTACTATAGATATCATCAGCAGAAAATATCCGCGGATTCATATCATAGAACTTTTGAATACTTTGGACTGGGTAAGTACCTGCCTTAATTTGAATAGAAACTAAATCTGGGGCACCATCCTTAGTAATGCGAGCTTGAGCATAAACATTAGAATTACCATCATTATCTATACTACTTACCTCAATGCGGACTGGCAGGTCATCGCTGTCAACTACTTTTGTTAAACGCACTACACATGGTCCCTTTACCTTAAGAGGCTTGAGCCATACAACTTGCCCTATGTGGAATGAGGTCCCAATAAAATGTGTTGCAGCGATACGAATTAATTCCAGATAAAGAACTCCAGGCAAAACTGGTTCATTACCGATGCAATGATCTACGATAAAAAATTCTGTGCCCGTTAAATCAATCTCTAGAATATTTTCTTTAATTTTACGCAGTAAAAAAGGGGAATTATTATTGTTATTAGCAGTTTTGATGAGTGGATTAGGGCCTTCTTGCTCAAGCCAAAATCTTTTTCCCTCAAAGGGATAGGTTGGTAGCCATATTCTTTTGCGTTCGCCAATAAAGGAAAGAGAGGGCCATTGCATAGGCTCGCCAAGCACCCACTGAGAAGCCACTTCTCTGGCAGTTCCGGCAATCTCTTTTATGCCACTAGTTTTACGATTAACAACGCCTTCGAGAGCTTGCGAACTATCTCCATCTAAATAGGCATTCAATTGGCTCATAAGATCAAAACCATCTTGAACAATGAAAGCCAGGCGATAGCGCATTGAGTCTCTTCCAACCTGAAGGGTAAAAGCAATATCAGCCAATTGATCATCACTTATCTCATCAAAACCTGTCAAATGTACTTGTAAATTTTTTACTACTTTGTTGAGTGCTGACTCAGTTCTAGCAGAAAGTGGAACAATATAGGGCTTGTTCATATTAGAGGAATAGCCGACATAATTATTTTGAGGGGCTCTGTATTCCTCAAGCACTAAGTGTGCATTTGCACCACCCGCACCAAACGAGCTCAATCCAGCTCTCCTTGGAACTTCCAATCCATCAATGATAGGGCGATCCCATTTTCGAGATCTATCAAGCAGATAGAATGGACTATTTAATAAATCAATTAGTTGGTTGGGTTTCGAACAGTGTAAGCTTTGATACATTAATCCATGCTTCATCGATAATAGAATTTTAATAATTCCAGCAACGCCTGCCGCTGTTTCAGCATGACCAATATTGGACTTCACTGATCCAATTCCGCAGTGCGGAATTGTTGGACTTTTATACCCATGTTCACGATATAGCTCATCAAAAGATTTTTTTAACCCGTCTATTTCAATGGGGTCACCTAAAGATGTTCCTGTACCATGACATTCAATCATCGATATTGAACGAGGATCAAAGCCGGCTTGACGATGAGCTTCAACTATTAATTGAGCCTGCGCTTTTGCGTTTGGAGCAGTTAATGAAGTGGCGCTTCCGCCGTGATTTTCAGAGGAGCCTCTAATAACTCCCAATATGGAATCGCCATCACGCTCTGCATGATCAAGACGCTTAAGCAGTATTGCCCCTACTCCATCTGCACGTGCATAACCATTCGCATCCTCTGAAAATGTTTTACATCTCCCATCAATACTGAGCATGCCTACTTTGGAAAACATAATATGTTGATCCGGCGTCAAAATAAGATTTGAACCGCCTGCAATTGCCATCTCACAACCTTCATGACGAATACTCATTACTGCTCGATGAATAGCTACTAGAGAGCTAGAACATGCAGTATCAATCACTTGACTTGGGCCATTTACATCAAGCATATAAGAAAGACGATTCGGGCAAAATACGTGTCCAAGCCCTGTCATCTGCATAGCATCCATTAATCCACTACGATTAACTAAATTGGTGTAATCCTGCAAATTAATACCCAGGAAAATTCCGATCTTTTTTCCAGATAGGGAGGAAGGAGCATAGCCAGCACCTTCTATCAAATTCCATACACATTCTATAAATACTCGATGTTGGGGATCTATTAACTCTGCCTCCTTGGGGGAGATAGAGAAAAAAGATGCATCAAAATGATCATGCCCTGGTATAAAACCACCGAACTTAACATCAGTGAATGCCCCTTTTTTAGGGTCACCGTCAACGCTCTTCCAGTTCCAACGGTCTGGTGGAATTTCTTCAATACAATCATCTCCGTTTCGTAGATGTTGCTCAAAAATATGCAAATTAGTGCTTTTAGAAAATTTTCCTTCCATTGAAATTATTGCTATAGGCATTGAAGCAAGCTTAGAAGCTTTTTTATCGCCCTCTTCCGAATTCAAGGAACTTGAGAAATCATTAGATTGAATATTTTTACTCTTAATAGCACGATGACGACTCAACCAATTGGCCGCACTAGGATTATTAATAATGCCATCAGGAGTAGCGCTATCAGCTAGTGCGCTAGTACCTTTTGTATTAAGCTGTAATTTGTCTGCAAAATTATTTTTTACGTAATGCGCTTCAATCTCTTTGCTATAACGGGAACTCAAAATAGCTATAAGCTCTTCAAAGTTTTTTGCTTCAAAAAAAGTTGTAGGAGCAATAGAGACTTTTAAAAATCTTGAAATTTGAACCATTAACTCTGTAATAGCAATTGAATCAACGCCATAGCTAGATAAACTTACTGTAGGATCTATTTGACTCAAAGACATCTTTAAAACTTTTGAGACGATATTTAATATATCGCTCTCAAGGCGCTGTGTATTAATGCTATCCGGCTGCGTTATGTCAGATCTAGCTGGTGAATTATTTGTTTTTAAATCTTGGGAATGGATATTTGCCAGAATACGGAGTTCCTGATCAATTAAATCAGACATCTTTGACTCTAATGATCCATTTAAGTTAGATGCCTCTAACTTGGATTGATCTTGATTATTTGTCATAATTAGACTCTTGCACTCTCAGACACTTCATCTAGCATATCTCTGTACTTACGCATTTGTGCAAGTAACTTCCAAAGATCAGCTTCCCATAAATGTCGATGTGATTTCACAAAGTAATTTTGTCCAATATCAGGCACATCATTTCGTTTTGCATTTAGAAATTTCTTTAACCCAACAGTTTGACCAAAATAAGCACGCGTATAACTCACAACATAGGAGCCCTGCGTCTTCAAACCGTCTCCAAGACCACCAGCTGCATTAATGAAACCCATAAATAAGAGATTGTCGAGATTGCGCGGGGTTGAATGCAAGAATAAATCGGGAATAGCAGAAGACCATTCTAGTAAAGCAGAGTCAATAAAAGGAAAATCTCTGTCGTAACCTGTCGCATAGATGACTACATCCACCTCCTCCTTGGAGCCATCCTTAAACCATATTTGCTTATCGTCAAATCGAGAAACATCTCCTTTCGACACAATATCCCCATGTCCAATGTAGTAAAGAATTTGAGAATTCATAATGGGATGTGCGGCATCTAGTGGATAGTCTGGTCGCAAAAGTCCATAGTCTTGGCCATCAAAACCAGCCAAACGGAATACCTGCTCAATATAGGCTAAAGTTTCTGCTTTGCTAGAAAATTTACCCCCCAACTCCATCATCCACTGCGGAGTTGGTTTGCCCCCAATAAACTTTGGTTGGTAATAATAGCCTCGACGAGTGCTATGAAAAACTGCGCTACCGTGATGTACTGCGTCTACGGCAATATCGCACCCTGAATTTCCCGCTCCAATGACTAGGACTCTCTTTTGCTTGAGCTGATTTGGGGACTTATATTGGCAAGTATGAAATATTTCACCGCTAAATTGACCTGGGATAGCAGAATCTGGATATCGCGGTTTACGTTGTAATCCATTACAAATAACAACTAATCCATATATTTCATTTTTTCCATTTTCAGTAATAATTTGCCAGTTACCATCCATTGGCTTAAGTGATATTACTCGAGAGTTAAAGTAGGTATGATCATATATCCCATAATGAAGAGCATACGCACGAATATATTCAAGCATCTTGTCATGCCGTGGATATTGGGCATAGCTTTCAGGCATTGGGAAATCAGGTATTTGCGTATTAAATTTTGGTGATATCAAATGTAAACTTGGGTAGGCTCTCCCACACTCAGCCGAGCTATTCCATACGCCGCCAAAATCATCTTCAGACTCATATAAATCAAAAGCAATCCCTGCCTCTTTAAGCTCACGTCCAACCCCTATTCCAGTAGGACCGCCGCCTATAATTGCTACTTTTTTAAGAATATTCATGGAATTTTTCTACTGAAGTCTAATTTGCGAGAGATTGCTATAGTCTTTGGCCATTAAGCCTTCCAAAACTAATTTTGGCTTACCATCAGAATCGAATATCTCTATATTCACTGATCGATTTGCACTGTTTGACCAAACTCGAATAATGAAATTATCTGGCAAAGGTCCATCTTGCTGGATTGAATTCAACATGAATGGGAAATGAGTTGCTAATTTCTTATTTTTATTCTGTACAGTTTCAATACTTTCTATATCTATACATTCCATCATATAAAAAGAATATAAATCCCAAATAAAATTAAGAGGGAGTGATGTAGCTATCTTAGTAGTCTGATCTTTTTGACTAACCCAAGCTACAAGCTGCATTTCATTAAGCAAAACACTACTAATTTCGAAATTCATAAGAATTTCTTGCTTAGAAAATTTAATGAATTTTTTTGTTAAATCGGTAGCGGAAAGATTTTTTTTCAAATCAAATTCTGCTGGCCAGTATCCCTCATTAAAATCGAGAATTACTTCACCAACATGATAGGCTACTGTTTCATCTCCATCTGCTGAAATATGGTAAATCAAACCATGCTCATCAGATTCAATCACGACCTGCAATTCACGAGCATGCCCGTTAATTGCTACTGGACTACCCCAAACTAAGTTCCTTAATCCAACCACCTTTTTACTAGTTGCTTTCTCAGCAGCTGCTAGGGCCATAGCCGGATAGAAGAATCCTGGTAATAATTTTTCACCATCAATTTCATATCGATTCAACCAGGACTCAGTGCCTTTTAAGGCTTTTGAAGAGTTACTGAACTGAGGCATCACGTGAATTTCTTCGACTATCTGAGGCGAAGTTATTTGTAAAAAATCTTCAGCGTCAATCCAATGTCGAGTTCTTGCAAAGGGATAGCCAGGCAAACCAATACGTCTGTGAAGACAAGCATCCTGTAACTTCATCCAATTAATTTTTATTCCTGATACCCATAATTGAGAAATTTTTTCCACGCTATTAGAAGCGAACCATGACTCCAACAGCAAAGCAACGTCTTCATCATTGCTAAATAGAGCAGAGATTTGTTTGCCATCTTCTTCTAAGTAAATATCATTATTAAATTGTGATTGAGTAATGCGAGATAGTTTCTCTAATAAATCTTCTCTGCTATTAAATACAAAAGAAATTCTTACATCGTAAACTTGCCTAGCAACTTGTAGTGTGTACGCTAGATTTCCAAGGCTTATATCAAACTTAGATTCAACAAAATTTTTGATAGAGAACGCATAATCAATCAACTGTTCTTTTGTTTGTGCAGAAAGAACAAAAATATACTTACTTATTAATGGTAATTTATTTTCAGTATAAAAATTAGTCTCAACTGATTGACCTTCCTCAAGAACCAGATGTGCATTAGTTCCACTAAATCCAAATGCACTAATCGCAGCGCGCCTAGGTGCAGAGCTAACTTTATCCCAATTTTTTAACTCTTGATTTATATAAAATGGGGTGTTATCTAACTGAATATGACTATTCTGTTCTTTGAAATTTGCACTTGGGGGTAGCTTTTGATATTCCAAAGCTAGCAATGCTTTAAGAAGGCCGGCGATACCCGCGCTCGCGAGCAAATGGCCAACATTAGCCTTTACTGAACCAATCGCGCAATAGCTTTGCTTCTCGGAAAGATCGCCAAAAACTTCGCTTAATCCCTCAATCTCAATAGGATCACCAAGCGCTGTACCGGTCCCATGCGCTTCAATTAGGCTAATTGTGGCGGGATCAATGGAGAATTTATTATAAATATCCCCTATTAAACGACTCTGTGCCTGCGGATTTGGTGCAGTAATACCGTTTGTTTTGCCGTCTTGATTGACACCCCAACCTCGGATAATTCCACGGATCGGATCTCCATCTCGTTCAGCATCGGCCAAACGTTTTAGCAGCACAACACCAATACCTTCGCCAGGCACAAAACCATTAGCCCTGCTATCAAAAGCGAAACAACGTCCTTCAGGGGATAGCATACCCACTTTTGAAGTGTCAATATGCATATCAGGCCCAATCAATATACATGCACCTCCAGCTATGGCAAGATCAACTTCACCGAGCAAAAGACTATTACATGCCTGAGTAACTGCAACAAGAGAACTTGAGCATGCGGTATCTACAGAAATACATGGGCCGTGAAGATCTAAAATATAAGCAATTCGCGCAGCCAAAATAGAGCCAGAGCTTCCTATTAAGCTATAAGCATTTCGCGCTTTAACTAGGTCAGAGTAGCCACTATTTCCGCTGGCTACAAAAACACCACATTGGGAACCTGCTAATTCTGAGGGTAAAATAGCAGCGTTCTCAATTACATGCCAGGCATGCTGAAGAAATAAACGCTGCTGTGGATCCATCAACTCTGCTTCACGTGGATTGATATTGAAGAAATCAGCATCAAATCTATCAATATCATCGATACTACCCATCCACTTAGAATAAGATTTTTCTAGTGCAGTTGGATCAGAATCATAGTATTTAGAAACATCCCATCGATCAAATGGGACTTCCTCAATGCAATCTCGTCCAGAGCTAATATTTTTCCAGAAATCTACAAGATTTAAGGCTTTGGGAAACCTCCCCGAGGCACCAATGATAGCAATGGCATCTGAAGACTCACGATTTATAAATTTCGGCAATGATTTGAGTCTGTTTAAATCCTCAGGTTCAAATTTTTCTTCGGTATTGATACTCTTCAGTTGAGAATCTAACTCTAACAATGCATTGAATTTTTCGGCTTGTGTTGTTTCCTGAGCATTCTGATTAGTGAGTGCAGCATCACGCATTAAGAGCGAATTATTTTTGATCAGCGATTTAATATGTTCTGCAAGTACATTTACTGTTGAATACGTATAGACAACTGTTGCTGGCATACTAATGTCAAATATTGAATTTATTTTTCTCACCCAAATCAGCGCCAAAATAGAATCAAGACCTAGATCTAAAAAAGTAGATTGGGCACGAATCTCACTAGAATCAATCATGAGTTCGTTTGCCAAGGATTTAACTAATTCATCTCGAATCCATTCGGCAGCATCAGGTTTGCCTAAGAAAGAATTAATAGGGGCTTCATCTGAAATATTAGATTCTGTATTTGATAGTAAGTCCGGATTTACTTCTTCAGCCACCAAATTAACAGACAAATCCTTAATATGAGCAATAAATGCACCTACTGTAGGATGTCTATAAACAACTGTTGCAGGTAAATTTAAATCAAATATATGATTTATTTTTCTTATCCAAGTTACGGCTAGTATTGAGTCTAGTCCAAGCGCAAGAAATCCAGATGCATCTGAAATTTCTGAAACATCAATCATTAATTCTTCGGCCAATGTCGCAAGCAGCTTAGAGCGAACATCCAAAGGGTTGCTCTTATTAGTATTCCCACTAGAACTTCTTTGCTTTGCTAAAGACAGTTCAGCATTCATACTTACTGCAGTTCCTTCAGAAAAATGTTGATTAATTTTTTCTAATACCTCCATGTTTCCAATGAAGGTTTTTTTATGCATAGCTAACTCTTTTACAAATATCTCCTCAAGATGCGCTGAAATTACACGTCTTTTATTAGCTTTTTGGAAAATAAGCTCCTCACGCGAAGATCGAGCTAACTGGTGAGCTCGCTTAAGAGCTTGTGTGAGAACTTCCGCTCCTGGGACTGCAGTTATACCAACGCCACGTTCTAATAGAGTGTGCCCTCTATACTCTGCTGCAGTAAATAATATTTCTCTACCTAAATGATCACCCA
>Ga0164294_10005030_pt1 | contig 11396 bp, 8 predicted proteins | sample GEODES005metaG_FD_111479 | JGI IMG/M metagenome (GOLD analysis project Ga0164294, IMG submission 111479) | Oligotrophic lake water microbial communities from Sparkling Lake, Wisconsin, USA - GEODES005 metaG | ecosystem: Environmental > Aquatic > Freshwater > Lake | place: USA: Sparkling Lake...
CGATGCCGGCCCGAACGTCGTCCGTGCCTACCACGTGAAGGCCGATGGCGCGGGCTATGCCGCCACGAGCGAGAACGTCGCCGATGGCTCGGCCGATCGCTGGTTCCGGCCGAGCGATGTCTGTGTCGCCCCCGATGGCTCGATCTTCGTTGCCGACTGGTATGACCCGGGCGTCGGCGGCCATGGGATGGGGGACGTGGAGAAGGGGCGGATCTACCGGATCGCGCCGCAGGGCTCGGCCTGGTCGGTGCCGAAGGTCGATCTGTCGAAAGTCGCTGGCGCCGTCGCGGCGCTTGCGAGCCCGAATCTCTCCACCCGAGCCGCGGCTCTCGAGCGGCTCGCGAAGGAGCCGGAGGCGGCCGCCAAGATCCTCGCAGCGGCGCTCGAAACCCCCACGGACAGCCGCCACGCCGCGCGTCTGGCTTGGGCGCTGGGGGGACTTCCCGGGAAGGGGCCCGCGACCGTGACGCGACTCCTCGGATCGAAGGACGAGAACCACCGCATCGTTGGCCTGCGGTTGGCCCGCATGGCCGACGCCGACCCGATTGACGCGCTTGAAAAGCTCGCGGCCGATCCGTCGGCGGCGGTCCGTCGCGAGGTGGCGGTAGGGCTGCGCGGCGTTGAAGGGACGCGGGCTGATGCCATCTGGGCCATGCTCGCGAAGGCTCACTCGGCGAGCGATCGCTGGGAGCTCGAGGCCCTTGGGATCGCCGCCCAGGGGCGTGGCGACACGAGCCTTTGGGATGGCCGCCTCGCGGCTTGGCTGGCGGCGGTCGGCGATGGCTGGAGGAGCCCGGCCGGCCGTGAGGTCGTGTGGCGGAGCCGGGCCGCGGCGTCGCCGAAGCTGATCTGCGAATTGCTTGCCGATCCGGCCGTCGGCACGTCGGAATCGCTCGCGCTCATCCGCGCGCTCGACTTCCAGGAAAGCGCGGCTGCTGCGGTGGCGATCCGCGATCTCGTCACCCGCCTCGACGCTCCCGATGAAAAACTCCAGGTGATCCTCCCGGAGCTCGTCCTGCGGATCGACCCGGCCGGCGGGGTCGAGGGGAAGCTCGCCGAGCGGATTGCCGCGGCGGCTGCGGCGGTGCCCGGCACTCAAGCGTTCGTCGATATCGTTCAGCGCTTCCGAATCAAAAGCCGTGCGGCTGAGCTTGTCGAGCTCGCTGCCGCTGACGGCACGACTGACACGCTGGCCGCATCGGCGCTCGCGTCGGCGCTCGATCTCGGGGCTGCCGATACGGTTCGCGCAGCGATCGCGGCGGCAAGTGCCGCTCCTGACGAGACTATCGACATCCGCCGCGCCGCGGCCCAGGGGGAGACCCCCCTGTCTCCGGCGGTCACTAAGGCCACGCACCTGCTCTCGGCCTGTGGCCTGCGTGGCCAGGGGCCGGCGCTCGAGATCGTGCTCGAGACGCTTGCCTCGGCCGAGGCCTCCCCGGAGATGAAGGGGGCAGCGATCCGTGGGCTGGCCCGCACCCAGGGGGGCGCCGCCAGGCTCGTCGCGATCGCCAAGGCGGGAGAGCTCACCGGGACGCTGCCGCAGGCGGCGGCGCTGGCGATCTCCGCTTGCCCGTGGGGCGATATCCGTCAGGCCGCGGCCGACGTGCTGCCGCTCCCCAAGGGACGCGGCGGCGAAAAGCTCCCGCCGCTTGCCGATCTCATCAAGCGCAGCGGCAGCGCTGAGAAGGGGAAGACGGTCTTTGCCGGAGTCGGCACGTGTGCGAAGTGCCACGTTGTTCAGGGGGAGGGGAAGATGGTGGGCCCCGATCTCTCGGGAATTGGCGCCAAGCTCTCGCGCGAGGCGCTCTATGAATCGATCCTCGCCCCGTCGGCGGCGATCAGCCACAACTACGAGGCCTGGACGGCGCTGACGAAAGACGGCCGGGCGATCACCGGCCTCCTCGTCTCGAAGACGCCGCAGCAGGTCGTGATCCGGGGGGCCGACGGCGTCGATGCAACGGTGGCGGGGGACGACCTCGAGGAATTGATCCGGCAGCCGGTGTCGCTGATGCCGGCCGATCTCGCCTCGACGCTCTCGGCCGAGGAGCTCGTCGATGTCGTCACCTGGCTCGAGACGCTCCGCGGGCAGCGGTGAGCCGCCGGCCGGCCGGGATCGATCGGGAAACGGCGGCGGAGGCGACACGACCGTTTTCTTCCGGACGAACTTCCTGGTCGGAAATCCTGACCTACAGTTGAGAGCGATCGGTGCGGATCCCGAGCCTCATGCAGACGTAGGCGGCCCATGCGTGTCCTCCAGGTGGCGAGCGAAGCGGCTCCCTTTGCAAAAACCGGGGGCTTGGCCGACGTTGTCGGCGCGCTCCCCGGAGCGCTCTCGCGCCTCGGCTGCCATGTCACCGTCGTGATTCCCGCCCACCGCGAGGCGTTCTCGTCGCGCCGGTTCCCAGTCGAATCGACGGGGTGGGAGTTTGATGTGCCGGTCGGGACGCGGAAGCAGAAGGCCACGATCTTCCAGTCCCGTCTGCCGGGGAGGGACGGCACGCCTGATGTCACCGTCTACCTCGTCGGCAACGATGCCTACTTCGACCGGCCGACGCTCTACGGCGGCGCCGAGGACTACCCCGACAATTCCGAACGGTTCATCTTCTTCTCCCGCGCCGTCCTCGAACTGGCCAATCGCTTCGAGGAACCGTGCGACATCATCCACAGCCACGACTGGCAGACCGGCCTCGTGCCCGCCTACCAAAAAGTGCTCGCCTCGCAGTGGCCGAGGCTGGCCCGGGCGCGGACGGTCCATACGATCCACAACATGGCCTATCAGGGCGTGTTCTGGCACTGGGACATGCTCCTGACGGGGATCGATTGGCGGTATTTCAACTGGCAGCAGATGGAGTACTTCGGCCAACTCAACCTCCTCAAGACGGGGATCGTGTTTGCCGATCTGGTGAGCACCGTGAGCCCGACGTATGCCCGCGAGATCCAGTCGGCCCCCGGCGGATGTAGCCTCGAGGGGGTGCTCTCGGGGCGCGGCGACTCGCTCGCGGGAATTGTCAACGGGATCGACACCGTAGCTTGGGACCCCGGCAACGACCCCCACCTCCCCCGCTCCTACGGCGAGGCAGACGTCGTCGAGGGGAAATACGCCGCGAAGGCGGCGCTGGCCTCCCGCCTCGGCCATGTCGTCCCCGATCCGCGCCCTCTGATCGCGTTCGTCGGTCGGCTCGCCGAGCAGAAGGGGATCGGGCTCGTCTTTGATCTCCTCGAGCGCTTGGCCGGCAGCGGACGGGCCCGGTTCCTCGTGCTCGGGACGGGCGATCCGCGGGCCGAGGATGGCCTGCGGCGGCTGGCGGCCTCGCACCCGGGGGCGATCGATCTGGTCATCGGCTTCGACGAGGGGCTCGCCCACCTCGTTCAGGGGGCGGCCGACATGCTCCTCATGCCGAGCCTCTACGAGCCCTGTGGGCTGACGCAGCTCTATGCCCTCCGCTACGGCACGATCCCGATCGTCCGGGCCACCGGCGGGCTTGTCGACACGGTCGTCGACGCCACCCCGGAGGCGCTTGCTGACGGCACCGCGAGCGGGTTCCAATTCTCGGCCGTCGATGGCGGCGCCCTCGCCCACGCCGTCGAGCGGGCGCTCGAACTCCACGCCGACAGCGACCGCTGGCAGACGCTCGTCCGCCGGGTGATGCAAGAAGATTGGTCGTGGGACGCCAGTGCCCGGAAATACCTCCACCTCTACCAGCGGGTTCAGGCCGCCCCGCCGACGCCCGTCCGCGTGCCCTGACGACCACGGGTCCCGCTGGCTCGGGAAACTTCGCTGTCCCATCCAGCTTACTGCCACGACTGGGCAGTCTGGGAAAGCCCTGACGCTCGTCCTGAATGAGCGGAGCGTGACGGTTCTGCCGGCCGATACCGTTTGGCATGAACACTCTCCGCTTCGCCGGGCGGCGCCTGGCATGCACCTCCGCGGTGCTTTCCGTCGTGGTCCTATTGCTGGTTGGTCCGGCCCGTTCGGCCTCGGCGTGGCCGTGTCGCGACTGCGGGCCGCAGCCGGGCTTTCTCCGCTCACCGCTGGGGGAGACGATGCCCTGCGGGAGCCAGGGATGTGGTCATCGCTATTGGGGGCCGCGCGGTGAAGAGCCGTGTGGTCCTGACCCGTGCAGCAACTGCAACCGCTGGCAAGACTGCAACGGCGTCAGCCGCGGCCCTGACCTGCTCGCGCCCTGGCAGTTGCCCCCCGGGCGCGGCTACATGGACCCGGCGGAGGTCGGCTACATCACCGAAAACCCCTGCGACGGCTGCAACAAAATCAACTGCTGCCTGTTCGGGGGGCCGAGCTGCCTCGAGAAGATCAATCCCTGCCATCCCGACTGCATCCTCACGCTTTTCCCGTGGCCATGGAAGCGTCGGGCGGCCGGCTGCGGTGAGTGTCAGTCGTGCCGGAATTGCCAGCCGGCCGTGGCTGCGAGACAGGTGCCTTCGGGACAGGTGGCTGCGAGACACGTGGCTGCGAAATCAGCACCGGCCAAAACTGCTGCCGCTCAGACGCCCGCGAGGAAGTGACGGCGCTCTTGCCTTGGCAGACACCAGCGCCGCTCACGCGTCGGCATGTTCCGCGGCAAGCGTGGCGGCAAACGTGATCTCGTCGCCGTGTTCCTTGCAGGCCTTCCGCAGCGGGCCCCAATCGCCCGAGGCTGCGGCCATCTCCACCAGCGACGGGAGCATTCCGGTGGCCTGGAGGAGGCTCGGGCCGGAATCATCGCGCGGCCGGTCGAGCGCGGCGTGGAGCGCCTCCGCGGGGCGGGCAAGCCGCCAGAGGAGGAGGACGAGGACGTCGCCGGGGAGCGATCCCGCCTGCTCCACCTTCGAAAGCACCGCGGCTTTGCGGAAGAAGGCGATCGCCGCCTCGACCTCGATCCCGAGTTGGGCGCCGTAGAAAAGCCTCGACGACTCACCGACGTTCTCGAACGGGGGCTCGCCCGCGTAGACGGTCTCCTTCGGCAGGCGGCAGGCGTACGAGGCAAGCTCCCAGGCGCGTCGGAGCGTGACGTGGTCGGTGCAGACCCTAGCAATCCGCAGCACCGATTGGAGATGGGAGACATCGACATGGACGGCCGGGTCGTCCTTCAATCCGCCGGCCACCTCGAGAACACCGGTGAGCGAGGCGTCGGGGCCGGGCTCGACGGGGATGCCACGACGGTGGAGATCGTGGACGAGCGAGGCAAGCACCTCGCGGTGGAGATGGGCAACGAGGAGATCGGCCGCGGGCCGCTGCCGCGCCGCCGGGAGCCGCGAGACCGCCTGCTCGTAGGCGGTGATCGTATTGCAGGTGCCGTTGCGGGATAGGAGCAGCTTGAGGCCGAGGGCCGGATCGGCCCCCTCCCAGAGCGCCACATGGATGATCTCCTGGATCGTTTCATCGGCCCCATCGGCATCACGGGTATCGTCGGTAGCCATCGGGGACTCGCTCGTTGTGGCGGGGCGCTCGAATCGGTCGGCAAGCGCCGCCATCCGCCTTCCCATCTCCTCCGGCTCGACCGCCGCGCGGAGATACATCCAGCCGGCTGCCACCTTCCCTTCGTCGACCAGCGGCCAGCCCACTTCGCGGCAGGCCTCGAGCGACTTCGCCTCGAGCGCCGCCTGCTTCTCTGCGGGGATCGTCCGCGAGTCGCCGGCCAGCGGCAGGCCGAGCGCGGCCCGTGCCTCCATGAGCCGGGCATCGAAGAGGGAATGCCAACGCTGCCGGGCTGCAAGCGAGGCGGTGAGTTCGGCGAACATTCCCCCCAGGCCACGCGCGGCGGCGGTGGCGGCAAGCGTGTCACAGAGTTCGCTCGATCCAGTTGGGGAGCCGTCGTTCACGGGGACCTCGGTGGGGGAGAAGGTATGGGGGATGGACGAAGCGTCGGTCAATGAGCTTGAGCCTGCCGAAGGCTCTCGTAGGCGAGAACGGCGGCGGTGGCCGAGACGTTGAGGCTGTCGGCTGCGCCGTGCATCGGGAGATGGACCGACTCGAGGGCGATCCTCCCGGTGTCGGCCGCTGCCTCCCAGGCCGGGGAGATGCCGTGGGCTTCGCTGCCGAGGAGGATCGCGGTGGCGCCGGCGAGCCGTGCACGGTGCCACGGGATTGACCCCTGCGGGCGGGCGGCGATCACGCGGCGGCGCGTGCTCGCGCACCACTGAATCGTCTCTGCGACGTTGGCGCTCGAGAGCTTCACGGAGAAGACCGTGCCGAGGCTCGCCCGGATGACCGCCGGGTTGGCCGGATCCGTCCGCGGGTCGCAGACGATCACGCCGGCGAGCCCGGCGGCGTCGGCGGTGCGGAGGATGGCGCCGAGATTGCCCGGCTTCTCGACCCCCTCGACGATCAGCACCGGTCGGTCGGCAAGCGTCGTCCAGTCAGAGAGCGGGCCTGGGCAGAAGCGGACAACGCCGACGCAGCCTTCGTTGCGGCTGCCGAAGGCCAGCTTCTCGAATGCTGGCCGCGACAGGAGCGTGATCCGCGTGCCCCCCGTAACCACCTCGGCGAGCCAACGGTCGAGATCGGCTCCCGACGGCAGGCCTGTGGCATCGGCATCGTGTCTGCCGGCATCGGCCCGGGCGAGGATCGATTCATCCAAAAACAAGTCCACGAGATGGATGCCCGCGGCCAGCGCCCGGCGCACCTCGCGGCCGCCGTCGACGAGCGAAAGCCCGCTGTCGCGCCGCGCCGGGGCCTCGCGGAGCCGGGCGGCTTCCCGGAGGCGGGGATTGGCGGTGCTCGTGATGATGTCGTGCGGAATCATGGTGCAGCGGCGGAGGGAGTCCTGCGGAATCCCGCAAGTGTATCAGCCGGCATTCCCGTCGATCTGAGCGACGATCTGCTCGCCGATCGCCAGGCTCGCGGTGGCCGCGGGGGAGGGGGCATTGACGACATGAAGGATCCCGTCGCCACGGATGAAATGGAAGTCCTCCACGAGCCGACCGTCGGGCCACATCGCTTGGGCCCGGACGCCGGCCCCGCCTGGCTCGAGGTCACCGGGATTCACGGCGGGAACGAGCTTGCGGAGGGAGCGGCAGAACTCGCCGCGGCTCAAGGAGCGGTAGAGTTCGTAGGCCGACATTGAAGCGTGCCGGGCGACGAACCGCCACAAGCCCGGCGAGGTGAGTGATTCGGCAAGGTCGCGGGGGTTGATCGAGAGCGGCGAGTAGCCCTCGCGGGCAAAGGCGAGGACGGCATTGGGGCCGGCCTCGATCCCGCCGTCGATCATCCGCGTGAAGTGGACACCGAGAAACGGAAAGCTCGGGTCGGGGACGGGATAGATGAGATGTCGCACGAGGTGCTCGGCAGCTGGGCGGAGCCGGACATACTCGCCCCGGAACGGGACGATCCTCGCTGCCGGCTTCATTCCCGAAAGCCCGACGATTCGGTCGGCGTGCAGCCCGCCGCTCGTGATCACCAGGTCGGCGCTCACGTCGCCGGCGCTGCTCGCCACCCGCCAGACGCCGCCGATCCGCTCGATCCGCGTCACCCGCGCCTTCACGACGACACGCCCCCCGAGCCGGCCGATTTCGCGCTCGAGGGCATCGGCGACTCCGCGGTAGTCGACGATCCCCTCCTGCGGCACCTGAATCGCGGCGATCCCCGCGGCGTGCGGCTCTATCTCGCGGATCGCCTCCGGGGAGTCGAGCCGGCGTAGGCCCACCAGGCCGTTGTGCGTCCCCCGTTCCCACAGCGCGTCGAGCCTGTTCACCTCGGCCGGATCGGTGGCGACGACGATCTTCCCGCAGATCTCATGGCGGACGCCATGCTCACGGCAGAACTCGACCATCTGCCGCAGGCCGCGGACGCTCAAAGCGGCTTTCTCGGAGCCCGGCTTGTAATAGAGCCCGCTGTGGAGGACGCCGCTGTTGTGGGTCGACTGCTGCGAGGCGACCTTGGCATCCTTCTCGAGGAGCGTCACCTCGTCGCAGCGCCGCGATTGAAGGAGTCGCCAAGCCGTGGCCAAGCCGACGAGCCCGCCACCGACAACGACGACCCGACCGAGGCCGGCCGTGGCGGGGGAAGCACGTTCGCTGCGCATAGGGGGCTTCGCGTCGGGGAAAGAATCAGTCACCGAGCAACCGGCGCTTGAGGGGGATCCGGGCCATCTCCTCGACATCGAGCGGCGTCTGCATCACGTTCCTTCACTCCGGAAGGCACGTCGCGGTCGGGGCGCCGGCCTACAGCCGATTGAGCAGGTCACAGAGCCCCTGCACGCGGCTCGCTTCGAGGTCGGGGTAGTTGCCGATGTAGTAGCCGAAGAAATGGACATGGTCGATCTTCGGGAATCGGGCGTAGGCGTCGCCGTACAGCTTGCGGAGGTAGGGCTGCCGCAGCTGGTTGCCGCCGCCGGAAGTTCCGCGGCGGAACTCGATCCGCTCCCCCCGCAGCGTCGTCTCGACGCGCGCCCGCAGGGCCTCATCCGGCTCGCGGAGAACGAGCGTGAAGGCGTAGTTGCTGCTCCCCTCGCGGCGGAAATCGGTGCGGTAGCGATTGGAATCGAGGCCATCGAGAAAGATGTCGAGATTCCGCGAACGGACCTCATTGTTGGCATCGAGTCGTGGCAACTGGTGGCGGCCGATGACGGCGTTGATCTCGGTGCTGCGGACGTTGTACGACGGGAAGGCGAAGATGAAATCGGGGTTGAGGTCGGCGTACCGCTCCCGGTAGGCGTCCTTCACTGCTGCCGAGGTGCTCTCCCGCACCATGCCGTGCGAGCGGAACATCCGCAGCATCTCGAACAGGTCGGCATCGTCGGTGCAGACCATCCCCCCCTCGATCGTGCTCAGGTGATGGGCATAGTAAAAGGAGAAGTTCGACATCAGTCCGAAGCTACCGAGCCGGCGGCCACCGTGGGTGGCCCCGTGCGACTCGCAAACATCCTCGATGAGAGGGATGCCGCGGCGGGCGATCTCGGCAAGGAAGGCATCGGAGAGCGCGTCGTAGCCGAGGATGTGGGTGAGGAAGATTCCCTTCGTCCTCGGCGTGACGCTGTCGATCACCTGATCGAGATCCATGCCGAGGGTCTGCGGATCGATGTCGACGAAGACCGGCTCGAAGCCACACTGCAGCACCGAGGCGATGTCCGACACCCAGGTGAGCGTCGGCACGATGATCTCGCCCGCTCCGGCCGACTCCCGCAGCGCCGCCATCGTGATCAGATTGGCCGACGAGCCTGAATTGACGAACACGCAGTGCTTCACGCCGAGCCACGCGGCCCACTCGCGCTCGAAGGCCGCCACCTGGGCCGACTGCGTGAGGATCGGGTCGTCCTGCTCCAGAAACCGGATGACGGCGTCGAGATCGCCGCGGGAGATGTTGTTGCGCATCAGCGGCCAGGGGCCGACCGCGGGCGGCGGCGTGTCATTTCTCATTGTAGTAGTCCCCGTGCTCGACCAGCAGCGTGCTCCGTCCGTCCTCGCGCAGAAGCGCCCGCTCGTAGGCGGGGAAGATCTGCTCCGGCTCGTCGAGGCGGATCACCTCGATCGTGGTGCACATCAGCCGCAGCGCCTCGGTGTAGTCGCCGATGTGCTGGTGTTGCGGATGGAGGGGGCGCTCCGAGCCGATGCCGGTGCGGATGATGGCCTTCGGCTGGTACGCGCCCCCCGACATCACGGCGAACTTGTCGAGGTGGTTGACGATCTGGTTGAGCGCGAGAAGGAGGAAGTTCCACCGCGGAAAGATCGAGACGGGGATCTGGCCGGCGACCGCCAGACCATTGGTCATTCCCATCTGCAGATCCTCGTTGACGGGGAGTTCGAGGAGCTGGTGTTTCGGCACGTCGAGGAGGGTGTTGGACATCGCCGTTCCCGGATGGGCGACGGCCTGTCCAAGGAACAACACCCGCTCGTCGGCGGCGAGCATGTTCATCGACCGTTTCAGTTCGTCGAAATAGGCGCCCATGTCAGAATTGAACCCTCTTGCCGGCCCCGGCGTGCGGGTATTTGGATTGGTAGGTGTAGTACGTCACGTTCGGGTCTTCGCCCCCCTCGTGGCTGAGGGTCTTCGTGTTCCAGGTTTCGCGGGTGTCGGTGCAGACGCTCTTCGCGTTGTCCTCCACAATCCAGTGGACCGGAAGATCCCACTGCCTGCAGTACTTCATGCATTCATGGGCCGAGCCGGTCTCCGCCGTCATCTCCCCCATGAAGCAGTGGACGCGGTTGCTTCCCCCTGCCCGACGGATCGCCAGGCCGATCCCCACGGCGATCGGGAGCACGCCGGTGACGATCGCCGAGGAGAGCACGCGGTATTCCGGGAAGCAGAGCGAGATCGAGCGGCCGGCCATGATCTCTGCCTTGAGGCGATCCTGCGGCACCCCCTTGAGGAGGCACTGGTAATGGCTTCGCCACGAGCAGAGCACCCAGTCTTCGGGCCGTACGCCGCGGAAGATGCGGATGATGGGCTCCTCGTTGCCGCTGTAGAGATGCACCGGGGCCCGGATCCGCGCCTCGTTGAACTCGCGGGCGATGTCGTCCTCGAAGTCGATCAGATCCTGGGGCGAGAGCGCCGGCAGCGGGGCATAGAGCGGAGTCATGGGAGTTCCTCGGGGGCTTCCTCGGTGAGAAACGGCGCTGGCTTGTCGAGCCCCTCCATCTCGCGGAATCCGGCGAGGGGGCGGCCCCGGTTGTCGGCGTCAGCTTGGGAATAGTCGGGTTCGGGATCGTAGAAGATCACTCGGCTGCCGCTGCCATCGAATGCAAACGGGACGTGGAGGAGCGTGTGGAGTGCGTCCCGCACCTGCTTCTGACGTTCGGGGGGGACGAAGAGAAGCATGAATCCCCCCCCGCCGGCCCCGGTGATCTTGCCGCCGATCGCGCCGGCATTCCGGGCCGCATCGTACATGCCGTCGATCGGCCGGCTGGAGACGAGGTGGCTGAGCGACCGCTTGGTGAGCCACGATTCGTGAAGAAGACTGCCGAGCCGGTCGAGGGGCCCTGGGCCACAGACGATGTCGATCGCCTCGTCGACCATGCCGCGGATCCGTTGCAACTGCGCCGTGCGGCTGTCGAGCGACGGGACGTAGCTCTCCGCCACGTCGGCCGCGGTCCGCTTGATGCCGGTGTAGAAGAGCATCAGCGACGAGGAGAGCTCTTCGAGTCGCGCCGGGGGAACGATGATCGGCCGGACGGTGATCTCCCCGGAACTCGAGAAGAGGATGTGGTTGAAGCCGCCGTGGGCAGCGCAGACCTGATCCTGCGATCCGACCGTCTCGCCGAGAATATCCTGCTCGATGTGGATGCTCTCGTCGGTGAGCTGACCGCTGCCGACCATTCGCCCCTCGAAGGCATGAAGAGCCATGAGGAGGCCGACGGTGAAGGCCGAGCTCGACCCCATCCCGCTGCGGGCCGGGAGGTCGCCGTCGTGGTGGATCTCGACGCCCCGGTGGATCCGCAGGAATCGCAACACTTCGCGGGCG
>Ga0164294_10005031_pt1 | contig 11394 bp, 13 predicted proteins | sample GEODES005metaG_FD_111479 | JGI IMG/M metagenome (GOLD analysis project Ga0164294, IMG submission 111479) | Oligotrophic lake water microbial communities from Sparkling Lake, Wisconsin, USA - GEODES005 metaG | ecosystem: Environmental > Aquatic > Freshwater > Lake | place: USA: Sparkling Lake...
GGCGGCGGCGGACGGCGAAACCGACGGCCTGTGGTCGGCCGACCGCTATCGTGACGACGCCCCGGCGGCGTCGTTCCTCGTGCGCTGCGGCTTTGTCGCCGGGCAGCGCGACGTGCATTCGCGCGTGCCGATGCAAGGCTTTCTGGCGCATATCGAAGCCATCGTCGCCCGGTTGGAAAAGGCGCGTCGCATTCCCGCCGGCGTTGCGACATTGACGCTGCGCGACACCCCGCTCGAACGTATCGCCATGCTCGTCGCTGCCAACTTCGGGCAGCAACCGGCGCAGATCCTCGCCCGGTTGCAATATTCGCTGGTCGATCCCGTCGCCGTGCAGCTCGACCCCGATGTCTCGACGGTGATTGTCGAGGATGGCGCCGTGGTCGGCGTGCTGCTTGTCGCGATGAGCGGCGAAGTCGCGTCGATTGACTGCAATGTCGTCGCCCCGCACCGGCGCCGCTCTTACGTCAATGCGTTGCAATTGTGCGTCGCCAGCCGCCGCTTGGCGCCGCGGGCGAAATGGGTCGATTATTACAGCGACAGCCGCGTAGCCGACACAATGAATTTCGCCGCCCGGGCGGGCGGCGAGATCCGGTTCAGCGAAGCGCGTTATTGGCGCGGGCTGGATGGTCAGGCGGCGAGCGCCGTCTGAGGGCGACGGCGGCGCATTGCGGCACCGGCAAGGGCAAAGCCAGCGACGAGTTCGGCCCAGATCGCCGGCTCCGGAACACCGCCGACGGCGGCGTATTCGATTTTCTGAAGGCTGCTATCGGACGAGAAAAAGGCATTGCCGACGGTCGTGGTGCCATTAATTGTGAACTGCAACGGCATGTATCTGTCGCCATTGGTATTCGAGGAGCTTCCGATAAGCAAACCACCCGACTCTGTTGCAGTCCCTAGCGCCGGAAAGGCGACAGGACCGTTTACAGTCTTAAGTGACCCAAACCTACCCGCGTCATTGTTGAATATACTGGAAATGGATGAGTTAAATTTGGAGCTATACGACGTCTGGTATCGGTACTGCGGCGTCGCATTGCCGCCCAGTGTGATATCGCGCGCGGCGGAGCCATCATTCGCGAAATTGAAATTGACGGTCGTCGTAGTTGCGGCCGACGGGGCCGCGATGACGCCGGCGGCGGCAGCGCCGAGCGAGAGTTTTGACAGGATCTTCATGGCGAACCTTTGTGTTGAGAGGCCGCAAGGGCCTGAAGGCGAACGGTCCGCCCTCGCTCGCGTGTGAACACGGTCATGCTATCGACTGGCAAGCCTCAATATGGGGAAATGGTCGATAAAAAATCAATAGTATCAGATATTTAAATTATAGTTGCGATATGGCAAGCAACGGGTACCGGGCGCGGGTTTCCTCCGCCGGCGACGGTCGTCGAGCCGGGACAGCATTGCAGCGCGCCACGGCGGTGCCACCTATGGCGCCACGGCTTCCGCGCCATCCGCCGCAATGATCAGCGCCAGCTTCGCCAGCATGGCGACCAGTTCCTGATACAGCCGCGGCGCGTGGACCGGTGCGAAGGCAAGGGTGCGGATCGCGATCACCCCGCCAACCACGCGTTCGATCATCCCCCTGTCGATCAGCCGATTGGCCTTGCGCCGCACCGTTTCGACCGGCAGGCCAAGTCGCCTGGCGATGTCGGTCATGGTTATTGGCCGCAGCGCGTCGGCCGGCAATTCGCGGTCGATCCAGCCATCGGCGCGTAACAACCGCGGATCATCCATCTTGGTGCGGGTGTTATCGACATAGATGGTCAAGTAAATGGCGGCGCTGTCGCGGTCGGCCCCGAACAGGCTGATGGTGGGAAACAGCGTCCGCGTGATGTGCCGGCCGACAAGCAGGGTGACCAGCGTGCCGGTCGTGGCAAGGCGGGTCAGATCGAGTTCAAGCGCAGCAAGCAGCTCGGCAACTGCAGCGGCATCATAACCCGTGTCGAGAACGAGGCCTTTCAGCCGGGTGACGAGCGTTGCCAGCCGCGCCGGCATGCCACCCGGTGTGGCGGTGAAAACTGCGGCGCCGGCATCGGCAAGATCCACGACAACGCCGTGACGATCGGCCAGGCAGTGGCCGTCCGCGCACATCGCGGCGACATGCCGGCGCGTCGTCTCGTCATCGATGCCAAGTCCCGCGGCGATGGCGCCAATCTTCACCGGGCGGCAATCGGCCGGCGTCACGGGGTCGCCATGTCGACGCGCCGCAAGCGTTGCATCACCGATCAGATGCTGGGTGTTGGCCGCCAGGACGAACAGGTAGATTTCGACCATGCGCCTGTCGCCGCCGAAAAAATGCAACCAGTCGCTGATGATATCGAGCGACCAGGCATCGAGGATCCATGCGATGGCGCGGAGTGGTGGGCCTGTATTGGTCGCGCTCATCGTCGTCGTCCGCAACGAAATCCCTGCACGGGCAACAGTGATCTTGCCGTTCCAGGCCGGATCGCTGAACCTCTGCTTGCCTCAAGAGCCGACATGCGCACGAGCGTTCATGGACGCCGGGGGCAAAATGACGTTGGGCGCTTTGGGTCGGCCAATGGCATGTTCACGTTGGCGCATTCCCTGAGGGCAGAACCGATTATGCTTTGAACCGGAGGTTACAGGGCGTTGGCGACGCGGTCTGTTGTCCAGCCAACAGAGGGTGGCAACGTTTCGCGGGTTCGGGCGTTTCGTTGTTTTCCGCCATCGCGGGCAAGGATGCGGACATGAAAAAGCCGAAAGCTGAGAAGCTTGTTCATAAAAATCAGTTGTTTGGTGCGTTCACGCCGGAGGCTCGCGACCGGATTCAGCCCTTTATGAAGCCTGTCGACTTGAAATTGGGAGCGACGGTTTGCGAGGCCGGCGGCCTGCTGACCCACGTTTACTTCCCTGAAGGCAGTGTCCTTTCGCTGCTCACGATCCTCGAGAACGGATCGGAAATCGAGTGTGCCAATATCGGACGTGAAGGAGCATTCGGGCTCTTCTCCGCCATGTACAGCCGCGTGTCGTACAACCGATGTACCGTGCAACTCGAAGGGCCCATGCTGCGATGCGAAATCCAACCCTTGCTGACCGAATTCCAGAATAGTTCGCATATGCAGAACCTGCTGGTGAGCTATTCTGAAACGCTCCTGTCACAGGTCATGCAGACGGTCGCCTGCAACAGTCTGCATTCGGTGGAAGAACGACTATCCCGCTGGCTTTTGATGATGGCCGATCGGGCCGAAGGCGAGACATTGACCTATACGCACGAGTTTCTGGCGCGCATCATGGGGGCAAATCGAACGTCGGTGACGTTCGCGGCGCAATCGCTGCAAAACCAGGGGCTGATCAGCTACCGACGGGGGATGATGCAGATTCGGGATCGTGCCAGGCTCGAGGCTATAACCTGCGAATGCTATGCAATCGTGAAGGCGCGGTTTGATGCGTTTCTCTGCCCTCCGGCCAGTGCTGTGCAGGAAGCCAGGAACGGTCGGATCCAGCAATAGCAAGTGGCGGCTACGCGTGTCCGCCGATCTGTCCGCTTCAGCGCCGCCTTGCCCGGCTTGCGGCCAAGGCGCCCAGTCTGGCCATCAGGGCTTCAAACTGGGCACCAGCGCCGCCGCATCCTCGGCGCTGGCCTCCGGCCCCGGCACCGCTGCCTCGATCTGCCCGCTGGCCGCCATGTGGATGGCGCGGCGGATGCGGTTGTAGGTGCCGCAGCGGCACAGGTTGGTGATGGCGGTGTTGATGTCCACGTCGGTCGGCTTGGGCTTGTCCTTCAGCAGCGCGGCGGCGGCCATGATCATGCCGGATTGGCAGTAACCGCATTGCGGCACCTGTACCGCGATCCACGCCTGTTGCAGTGGGTGGTCGCGATTGTCGGACAAGCCTTCGATGGTGGTGACGAACGTGCCTTCCAGATCGGCGATGGTCACCTGGCAGGATCGGGTGGCCTTGCCGTCGACATGCACGGTGCACGCCCCGCACAGCCCGGCGCCGCAGCCGAATTTGGTGCCGGTCAACCCCGCCGCGTCGCGCAGCGCCCACAGCAACGGCGTATCGGCCGGCATCAGAAATTCGACAGGATTGCCGTTCACGGTGAACTTGGTCATGCCAACTGCATAGTGTGTGGGAGGCTCCAATGGAACTGACGACTCTCGATTACCGCGTGGATGATGGCATCGCGCGGGTGACGCTCAACCGCCCGGCCGAGCTCAACACCATGAACAAGGCGTTCTGGCCGGAAATGATCGAGGTGTTCCGCGCCATCGATGCCGACACGGCGGTGCGCTGCGTGATCATCGCATCGACCGGCAAGCATTTCACCGCCGGGCTCGATCTGAAGATGGCGGCAAGCTCTGCGCTGGCCAACAGCGGCGCCGATGCCGGCCGCCAGCGCGAAGCCTTTCGCCGCCATGTGAAAGAGCTGCAGGAAAGCTTCAACGTGATCGACAATTGCCGGGTGCCGGTGATCGCGGTGTGCCAGGGCGGCTGCATCGGCGGCGGAGTCGATCTGGTGACGGCGTGCGATATCCGCATCTGCACCAGCGACGCGTTTTTCGTCATCCAGGAAATCAACATCGCCATCGTCGCCGATGTCGGCACGTTGCAGCGCATCCCGCATCTGTTGCCGCAAGGGCTGATCCGCGAACTGGCCTATACCGGCCGGCGCTTCCCGGCCGACGAAGCGGCAAAATGGGGCTTCGTCAATCGCGTGGCCGAGGGCCACGAGGCGGCACTGGTTGCTGCCGAGTCGATGGCGCGCGACATCGCCGCCAAATCGCCTTTGGCCATCGCCGGCATCAAGCAGGTGCTGAACCACGGCCGCGATCACAGCGTGGCCGATGGCCTGGAATATGTCGCGGTGTGGAATGCCGGCATGTTGCAGGGCGATGATGTCGCCAGCGCCGTGCGCGCGCAGATGGCCAAGAGCCAATCGGTCTACGCTGATCTGATAGCCTGATGCGACACCGGGATCGGCGCGTTTCGGCTTGCCTGTTGCGGTGCAGCGCGGCATACACCCTCCATCGTTCGGCGGCCGCGTCCGCCCGTTTCAGTCCAGAGGCAATATGCGTCGCTTTTTGCAGTTGATGTTCGCCGCCGGAGCAATATTTGCTTCGGGGCATGGTGCCGCGCAGGACGCGGTTGCTGCCGCGCCGGTGCCGCCGGTCGCGGCGACCGCCGTGCCGACGGGCACGATCGAATTGACGGCGCCCACCGCCGGCATCGGCCAGCCCAGCGGCGGGTGGGAACTGCAGAAACCGATGACCGACATCGCCGTCGAAGCGCAGAACATGGTCGATTACGTGCTCAACCCGGTGATGGCCGCCACGGCGCTGTTCGTGTTGGTCCTGCTGGCCTGGACAGTGTTCCGTTATCGCGCCGGGGCCAATCCGGTGCCGTCGAAAACCAGCCACAACACCACCATCGAAGTGATCTGGACCGCCGTGCCGGCGTTGATCCTGCTGGTGATCGCGGTGCCGTCGTTCCGCCTGCTCGCCAACCAGTACAGCCCGCCCAAGGCCGACATCACGATCAAGGCGACCGGTCACCAATGGTATTGGGAATATGAATATCCCGATCAGGGCGGTTTCACCTATGATTCGGTGATGCTGACCGAGGCCGAAACCGCCAAGCGTGGCACACCCCGGCTGCTCGATGTGGACAATCGCCTTGTGGTGCCGGTCGGTGCGACGGTGAAGATCCTCACCACCGCCGCCGATGTGATCCACAGCTTCGCCATGCCGGCCTTCTATGTGAAGATGGACGCCGTGCCGGGCCGCATCAACGAAACCTGGTTCAAGGTCGACAAGCCCGGCGTCTATTTCGGCCAGTGCAGCGAATTGTGCGGCTCGCGCCACGCCTATATGCCGATCGCGGTTGAAGTGCTGCCGCGCGACAAGTTCGATGCCTGGGTGGCCGCCAAGCAAAAGGAAAACGGCATCGAACCGCCTGCCGTTGCCGCCGCTGAAGCGCCCACCGCGGCCCCCGCCCCAATGCCCGCCGAAGCTGCAGCGCCTGTCGCCGCGCCGGCCGTTCGATAATCCTCAAGAGGACGCCCAAATCATGGCTCACGCCGCCACCGCCGGAGCGCACGACTCCCACGATGATCACAAGCTGGGCTTTGTCCAGCGTTGGCTGTTTTCGACCAACCACAAGGACATCGGCACCCTCTATCTGATCTTCGCGATCATCGCCGGCACCATCGGCGGCGCGATTTCGGGCATGATGCGCCTCGAACTGGCGCAGCCGGGCATCCAGTATCTGACCTTCATGACCCAGGGGAATGTCGATCAGGCCAACCATCTGTGGAACGTGTTCATCACCGCCCACGGCCTGATCATGGTGTTCTTCACCGTCATGCCGGCGATGATCGGCGGATTTGGCAACTGGTTCGTGCCGATCATGATCGGCGCGCCCGACATGGCATTCCCGCGCATGAACAATGTGTCGTTCTGGCTGCTGGTGCCGTCGTTCCTGCTGCTGTGCGGATCGATGTTCGTCGAGGGCCCGGCAGGCGCAAACGGCGCCGGCACCGGCTGGACCGTATATCCGCCGCTGTCCACGCAGGGCCACCCCGGCCCGGCCGTGGACATGGCGATCCTGTCGCTGCACATCGCCGGCGCCTCGTCGATCCTGGGCGCGATCAACTTCATCACCACCATTCTCAACATGCGCGCGCCGGGGATGACCCTGCACAAGATGCCGCTGTTCGTCTGGTCGGTGCTGGTCACCGCCTTCCTGCTGCTGCTGTCGCTGCCCGTTCTGGCCGGCGCCATCACCATGCTGCTGACCGACCGCAATTTCGGCACCCACTTCTTCACCGGCGATGGTGGTGGTGATCCGGTGCTGTATCAGCATCTGTTCTGGTTCTTCGGCCACCCGGAGGTCTACATCCTCATTCTGCCGGGCTTCGGCATCGTCAGCCAGGTGGTCTCCACCTTCAGCCGCAAACCGGTGTTCGGCTATCTCGGCATGGCCTATGCCATGGTCGCCATCGGCTTCATCGGCTTCATCGTGTGGGCGCACCACATGTTCACCGCCGGTCTGGATGTGAACACCAAGATGTATTTCACTGCTGCGACGATGATCATCGCGGTGCCCACCGGCATCAAGATCTTCAGCTGGATCGCCACGATGTGGGGCGGATCGATCAAGTTCGACACGCCGATGCTGTGGGCGATCGGCTTCATCTTCATGTTCACTGTGGGCGGCGTGACCGGCGTGCTGCTGTCCAACGCCGGTGTCGATACATATTTCCACGACACATATTATGTCGTGGCGCACTTCCACTATGTGCTGTCGCTGGGCGCCGTGTTCGCCATTTTCGCGGCCTGGTATTACTGGTTCGGCAAGATGTTCGGCAAGCAGTACAATGAAACGCTCGGCCGTCTGCACTTCTGGATCTTCTTCATCGGCGTGAACATCATGTTCTTCCCGATGCACTTCCTGGGGTCGGACGGCATGCCGCGCCGCATCCCGGACTATCCGGATGCCTTTGCCTTCTGGAACCAGATCGCGTCCTATGGCTATGCGGTCATGGCACTGGGCATGGTCTTCTTCTTCCTCAACCTGATCGTGTCGTTCGCGTCGCGCCGCAAGGTGGAAGACAATTATTGGGGCGAAGGCGCTACCACGCTGGAATGGACGCTGAGCAGCCCGCCGCCGTTCCACCAGTTCGAAACCCTGCCGGTCATCAAGTAACCGGCTTTCGGGGGCAGGGTGATCCTGCCCCCGATCAGGATATTGCAATGAACCAGATTGCCACCGACGCAACAACAGGGTCGGCCCAAGCCACGCTGTTCGCGGACTGGCGGGATTATTTCGCGCTGCTGAAGCCGCGGGTGATGACGCTGGTGATCTTCACTGCCGCCTGTGCCATGGCGGTCGCGCCCGGCAAGCTGCATCCGATGCTGGCCTTCACCGGCATCCTGTGCATCGCCGTGGCTGCGGGTGCCGCCGGCGCGCTCAACCAGTGGTATGAAGCCGATATCGATGCGCTGATGAAGCGCACGGCGCAGCGGCCGCTGCCGGCCGGCAAGCTGGCCGCCGGGGAAGCCCTCGCCTTTGGCGTCACCCTCGGCACCGGATCGGTGGCGATGATTGGCCTGGCTCTGAATTGGGTCGCGGCCTTCTGGCTGGCCGTTTCGATCCTGTTCTACGTGGTCGTCTACACGGTCTGGCTGAAACGCCGCACACCGCAGAATATCGTCATCGGCGGCGCGGCCGGGGCGTTTCCGGTGATCTGCGGCTGGGCCGCCGTCTCGGGGGACACGCCGCTGTTTGCCTGGATGCTGTTCGGCATCATCTTCCTGTGGACCCCGCCGCATTTCTGGGCGCTCGCGCTGTTCATGGAAGCCGATTATGCCAAGGCTGGCGTGCCGATGCTGCCGGTGACCCACGGTCTGCCGGAAACCCGCCGGCAGATTCTGCTCTATTCGTGCCTGCTGGTGCCGCTGACCATCGCGCCGACGCTGCTCGGGATGGCGGATTGGGCCTATGGCGGCACCGCCATCACGCTGGGCGCAATGTTCATGTGGATGGCCATAAAGGTCTCGCGCAGCACGGCCACCGCGCCGTCGCAGATGGTCGCCGAAAAGCAGCTGTTCAAGTTCAGCCTGCTCTATCTGGCTTGCCTGTTCGGTGCCCTGGTCGCCGATCGGCTGCTGCTGCCATGAACTCCGATCCCGCCAACTGGACCGATGCGGAACGCACGGCCTTTTACGCCCGCCGCGAATCGCGCAATCGCGCGCTCGGCATCCTGCTGTTCGCGCTGGTCGCCTTGTTCTTCGGCATCACCGTGGTGCGGATGACAGACCAGATCAATGCCGCGCCCAAACCGGTCGCGGCACCCACGGTCCCGGCTCAATGAGCGCCACCCCGCTGCAAAGTGCCAATCGTCGCGTCGGTGCGCTGGCGGCGTTGATGGCCGTCGCCATGGTCGGCCTGGCCTATGCCGCCGTGCCTTTGTACCGGATGTTCTGCGAAACGACTGGCTTTGGCGGCACCACCCAGGTTGCCGCAGCCGCGCCGCTGCGCACTGGCGCGATCGGCCGCAGCATCAAGATCCGATTCGATTCCAACGTTGCCCCCGGTCTTGACTGGCGTTTCCGGCCCAAGGCCAACGAAGTATCGATCCCGATCGGGGAAAAGCGCCTGGGATTCTTCACCGCCAGCAATCGCGGCAACACCGCGATCACCGGCCGCGCTGTCTACAATGTCTCGCCCGATGTGGCGGGCCGCTATTTCATCAAGATCGATTGCTTCTGCTTCAGTGAACAGACGCTGCGGGCTGGCGAAACGGTCGACATGCCGGTCAGCTATTACATCGATCCGGCGATCATGGATGATCCCGTGGCCCGCAAGGTCGATGAAATAACGCTCAGCTACACCTTCTACGCGGTGGACAATCCCGCACCGGTCAAGCTAAGCGGTGCGGCAAAACGTACCATTACAGGATAGGGCCCCAGCCATGGCCGGCAGCAAAACCCACGATTTCCACATTCTCAACCCTTCTTCGCGACCGCTGCTGATGTCGTTCGCGGTGTTGGTGCTTGCCTCTGGCGGCATCGGCTGGATGCACAAGGCGACGTGGGGCATGCCTGCCTTCTTCGCCGGGCTCGCCGCGGTTGCGGCGATGTTCTTCCTGTGGTGGAAGGATGTAGTCCACGAAGCCAACACCGGCGATCACACGCCGGTTGTTCAACTGCACCACCGTTATGGCATGATCCTGTTCATCGCTTCGGAAGTGATGTTCTTCGTGGCGTGGTTCTGGGCCTATTTCAACGCTGCGCTGTATCCGTCGATGCAGGAAGGCATCGAAGGCGTGTGGCCGCCCAAGGGTATCGAACTGCTCGATCCCTTCGTGTTCCCGCTCCTCAACACGCTGATCCTGCTGCTGTCCGGCACGGCTGTCACCTGGGCGCATCACGCGCTGATCCACGATGACCGCAAGGGCCTGAAGCAGGGCCTGTGGGTGACGATCCTGCTCGGCCTGATCTTCACGGCCGTGCAGGCCTATGAATATCACCACGCCGAATATGGCATGGCCGACAGCGTCTATGGCGCCGCCTTCTACATGGCGACCGGCTTCCACGGCTTTCACGTCATCGTTGGCACCATCTTTTTGATGGTCTGCCTGGCGCGGACGTACAAAGGCGATTTCACCGCCCGGCAGCATTTCGGCTTCGAAGCCGCAGCCTGGTATTGGCACTTCGTCGATGTCGTCTGGCTGTTCCTGTTCATCGCCATCTATGTGTGGGGGTCGAAGTTCGGCGCCGCCGTCGGCTCCGGCCAGTTTGGCTGACGGGCCAACACCAGCGCAGGTTGCGCTTCGGGGCTGCTGTCCACGCTGTGGCGGCGGCCCCCTGTTTTTTGGTGTGCTGGCCTTTGCGCCGCGTTGCACGAAATGCGGCCTCGATTATGGCCGCTTCAATGTCGGTGACGGCGCGGCGGCCTTTCTGATCTTCATCGTCGGCGGCGTGGTGATGGTGGCGGCGCTGGTCGTCGATGCCAAATATGCCCCGCCCTGGTGGGTGCATGTGCTGCTGTGGACGCCGCTCACCGTCGGTCTCACCATCGCGCTGCAACGCATCGCCAAGGGGCTGCTGGTCGCCCTCGAATATCGCGGCAGCAACGGCCAGGCAGGCTCATGACGCGACGCATCCCCATCATCCCCACCCTGATCACCGCCATCGGCGTGCTGATCCTGTGCGGGCTCGGCCGCTGGCAACTGGAACGCCGGGCCTGGAAACATGATCTGATCACCCGGTTGGACGCCGCTGCCACACTGCCGCCGGTATCCCCGCGGGAATTTCTGGCGGCGATGCAGGCCGACATCAGCGTGCAGTATCGCCGTGCCGCCATCGGCTGCCACGCCGGCCCGCGCAAACCCTATGATCTGCGCCCCGGCAGCTCGGCGGATGGCACGTCGGGCTTTTTCGTCGTGGTGTCGTGCCGGCCCAATGATCTGCCGCCCGATATCGTCGCGGTCGCCGGCTGGACGCGCCGCGTCGACGCCAAGGACTCGGTGATCAACCTTGATCATGAATTCGCCGGCGTGGTGATCGAACGTCCCTATGGCAATGCGCCGGATCGCCCGCGTTTCATGCTGATTCCCGACGCCGCCGTGCCGCCGCTCGGCAAGCCGCAACAGCCCCGTCCGGCCGATCTGCCCGACAATCATCTGGCCTATGCCGGGCAATGGTTCGGCCTCGCCATCGCCCTGTCGGCCATCTATGGCCTGTGGCTGCGGCGCCGAAGCCTTGCGGCGCGCAGCATGGTTGCGCCCGCCGTCACACCCGAATAACGGGAAGCCATGCGCTATATCTCCACCCGCGGCCGCGCGCCGGTCCTCGATTTTCAAGGCGCCACGCTGGCGGGCCTGGCCAGCGATGGCGGGCTGTATGTGCCCGAAACCTGGCCGCATTTTTCGCA
>Ga0164294_10005034_pt1 | contig 11391 bp, 8 predicted proteins | sample GEODES005metaG_FD_111479 | JGI IMG/M metagenome (GOLD analysis project Ga0164294, IMG submission 111479) | Oligotrophic lake water microbial communities from Sparkling Lake, Wisconsin, USA - GEODES005 metaG | ecosystem: Environmental > Aquatic > Freshwater > Lake | place: USA: Sparkling Lake...
CGATGGCCATCGGCGGCGCCGGCCTCTGAGCAGGACCCTGGACGCCGGCCGCCCCCTGGGTTCAAGAGCCCCCATGCACCTGCGCGCCCTCATCACCACCCGCACCCCCGACGAGGCCCTGGCCCTCGGCCGCGCCCTGGTCGAAGCCCGCCTCGCCGCCAGCGCCCAGGTGCGGCCCATCGAGACCGTGTACCGCTGGCGAGGCGCCGTCCACGCCCATCCCGAGGCGGAGCTGGCCCTGCTCACCACAGCCGCGCGCTGGCCGGCCCTGATCGAGGCCATCTCCGCCCAGCACAGCTATGTCCTGCCCCAGATCATCGCCCAGCCCATCCTCGGCACAGCCGAATTCCTCTCCTGGATCGACGAGAGCACCCAATGAAGACCCTCCCCCTCGGCGCCAGCGGCCTCTCCATCACGCCCATCGTCTTTGGCGGCTGGCAGGCCGGCAAGGACTACTGGCCCGGCGCCACCGACGACGACAGCAAGGCCGCGATGGTGTCCGCCTTTGAGGCCGGCATCACCACCTTCGACACCGCCGAGGTCTATGGCGACGGCCACTCCGAGTCCCTGCTCGGCGAGGCCCTCGGCGCGGTTCGTGGACAGATCCAGATCGCCACCAAGGTCTCCTGGGAGAACCTGCGCGCCCCGGCCCTGACCGAGGCCTGCGAGGGCTCGCTGCAACGGCTCGGCACCGACTGGATTGATCTGTACCAGATCCACTGGCCGGCCGGCTCCTTCGACAGCGAGGTGGTGCCGATTGAGGAGACCCTGGGCGCCCTGCTGCGACTGAAGGAATCTGGCAAGATCCGGGCCATCGGCGTGTCCAACTTCAGCGCCGAACAGCTCCGCGAAGCCCTGGCCTGCGGGCCCGTCGACGCGATCCAGCCCTGCTGGTCGCTCTTCTGGCGGCCCTTCGAAAAGGAGACCCGCACCTTGTGCCAGGCGGCTGGCGTCACCGTCCTGGCCTACAGCCCGCTCGCCCAGGGTCTGCTCACCGGCCGCTTTCCGCCCGGCTCCACCCTGGCCGAGGGAGACAACCGCCTCGACAACCTCCTCTTTCGGTCGCCCCATGTCGAGCGGGCCTGGGCCGCACTTGAACAGATGCGCGCCCTGTCGCCCCAAACGCCCCTCAGCCACCTCGCGCTGGCCTGGCTGCACAACCAGCCCGGCGTAGCCGCCATCGTCGGCGCCCGCACCGCCGCGCAGGCCCGCGACAACGCCGCGGCCGCCGCCCTGCAGCTCGATCCAGACCTGCACGCGGCCCTCGACGCCCTGGGGGCCGCGGTCTACGCGCCCCTGGCCGAGGAGCCGATGATGTGGAGCTGGTGAGGCCTACAGACTCGCCCGCAGCGCCGCCCCCTGGCGCTCGATCTCGCACCAGGCCGTGCCGCCGCGCGAGCGACGGCGCTCGGCCGCCGCCGCCGGGTCGAGCCAGCCCTGCACCTCGTCGGTGAGCAGCGGGCTCGCCGCGAGCAGCTCGGCGGCGCTGAGCTGATGCAGCTTGCGGCCCGACTGTTCGCACTTCTTCACGAGGCTGCCCGAGACATGGTGGGCCTCGCGAAAAGGCAGACCGCGGCTGGCCAGGAAGTCCGCGATCTCAGTGGCGAGCAGGAAGTCGCCGCGCAGATCAGGCCCGGGCTTGAAGGTGGCGGAGCGGATGCAGCCGGCCAGCACCCGCACGGACGCGAGGCTGGTGAACACGGCGTCGAAGAGGGCCGGGCGGTCTTCCTGGAGGTCGCGGTTGTAGGCCAGGGGCAGTCCCTTTACCAGCATCAGCAGGCTCAGGTGGCCCGCCACGACCCTCCCGGTCTTGCCGCGCACCAGCTCGGCCGCGTCGGGGTTGCGTTTCTGGGGCATGATCGACGATCCGGTGCTCCAGTCGTCGCTCAGTCGCACCCGGTCGAATTCCGGCGTGCTCCACAGCACCAGCTCCTCGGCGAGGCGCGAGGCGTGGGTGGCCAGAATCGACAAGGCGCCCGTCACCTCGATCAGGTGATCCCGCGCCGAGACGGCGTCCATCGCGTTGTCGACCAGGCCGTCAAAGCCAAGCAGCTCGGCGGTCCGTTCACGGCGAATCGGGTGCGGCGTGCCCGCCATCGCCGCGGCGCCGAGGGGGCTCCGGTTCACGCGCTTGCGGGCGTCGGCGAGGCGCTCCCGATCGCGGGAGAAGGCCCAGGCATGGGCCAGCAGGTGGTGGCCGAGCCAGATCGGCTGGCCGCGCTGCATGTGGGTGGGGCCCGGCACCAGCACCTTGCCGTCGCCGAGCGCCCGATCGACCAGGGTGCCGATCAGGCCGCGCAGGGCCCCGTCGATCTCGTCGATGCGGCCGCGCAGCCAGAGGCGCACGTCGGTGGCTACCTGGTCGTTGCGGGAGCGGGCGGTGTGCAGAACCCCGGCCACCGCCCCGACGTGGTGGGCGAGGCGCCCCTCCACAGCCATGTGGATGTCTTCGTCTTCGATGCCCGGCCGCCAGCCCGCCGCCAGCTCCGCCCGCACCGTGCCCAGGCCCTCGATCAGGGTGGCCGCCTCGTCCGGGCGGATGATCCCCGCCTCGGCCAGCATCGTGGCGTGGGCCACGCTGCCGGCGATGTCCTCTTCGGCCATCAACAGATCGGTGGACAGAGACTCGGAGAAGCGTCGCATCTCCTCCGAAGGTCCGCCCTCAAAGCGGCCATCCCAGAGCGCCATTTAGCCCTCCAGGCCGCGGGCGCGCCGCACCTGGGCGACCGTGCGCAGACCCAGACCGTACAGCGCGAGGAAGCCCTTGGCCTGGCTGCGGTCGAAGGTGTCGCCGTGCGAGTAGGTGGCAAGGCCCTCATCGTAGAGCGAGTAGGGCGAACGACGGCCCACCACCGTCACCGTGCCCGCAGACAGACGCAGGCGGACCTCGCCGGTCACCGTCTCCTGGGTGCTGTTGACGAAGGCGTCGATGGCGTGGCGCAGGGGGCCGAACCAGACACCATCGTAGATGATGTTGGCGTAGTCCTGGCTCATCCGCTGCTTCATGTTGAAGGTGGGGCGGTCGAGGGTGACCCGCTCCAGATCGGAGTGGGCGGTGTGCAGGATGATGGCGCCCGGGGCCTCATAGGTCTCGCGGCTCTTGAGCCCCACCACGCGGTTCTCAACCATGTCGATGCGGCCGATGCCGTAGCTGCCGCCGAGCTTGTTCAGGGTGCTGATGAGCTGCACGCCGCCCATCGCCACGCCGTCGATCGAGACGGGGATGCCCTTGTCAAAGCCGATCACCAGGACCGTGCTGCCCGCCGGTGCGTCGACCGGGTCGCGGGTGAGGATCCAGGCGTCGGCCGGCGGCTCGGTCCACAGGTTCTCCATGGCGCCGCACTCGATGGCCGAGCCCCAGAGGTTGACGTCGATGCTGTAGGGCTTCTCGCGGGTAATGGGCACCGGGATGCCGCGGGCGGTGGCGTAGTCCACCTCCATCTCGCGGGTGAGCAGCTCCCACTCGCGCAGGGGGGCCACCACCTGCAGCTCGGGGGCCAGGGCGCCGGCCGTGACCTCAAAGCGCACCTGATCATTGCCCTTGGCGGTGCATCCATGGGCGATGGCGTCGGCGCCCACCTCGCGGGCGACCTCAACGAGGCGCTGGGCCAGCAGGGGCCGGCCGAGCGAGGTGGCCATCGGGTACTTGCCCTCGTAGAGCGCCCCCGCCTTCAGGGCCGGCCAGATGAACTCGTGGGTGAAGCGCTCCTGCAGGTCGTCGACGAAGGCGAGGCTGGCGCCGGTGCGCAGGGCCTTGGCCTTGATGGCGACGAGGTCTTCGCCCTGACCGAGGTCACCGGTGTAGGTGATGATCTCGGCGTTGTAGCGCTCCTTCAACCAGGGGATCATCACCGAGGTGTCGAGGCCGCCGGAGTAGGCGCAGACGATCTTCTTGGGGTCGGACATGGGGCTCTCCACGGGGGCAGAAATGAGGGGCCGCCGTATAGGGCCAAATGCCCGCCTGCGCAAGGCAGCGCGGCACGCGGCTGCGGGCAAGCTGTGCTAAAGCTGCGCCCAGGACGAACCCATGCGCTGCTCCCTCCTGATCTCCCTGCTCCTCGGCGCCTGCGGTGACAAGGCTTCGCCGACCAAACCCGTCACCGACACCGCCTCGGGCGACGACGGGACGCCCGACGACACCCAGGCCGAGGTGCCCACCGATGCCGACGGCGACGGCGTCCCCGAAGAGGAGGACTGCAACGACGCCGATCCGGCCATCTCGCCGCTCTCCGTCGAGACCTGCGACGGCGTCGACCAGGACTGCGACGGCCTGATCGACGAGGAGGCCACCGACGCCACCGCCTACTACGCCGACGCCGATGGCGACGGCTTCGCCGGCGATGGCCTCAGCGTGGTGGCCTGCGCGCCGCCAGACGACTCCTGGTCGGACGCGGTGACCGACTGCGATGACCTCGACCCCGCCGTCCATCCCGAGGCGAGCGAGGTCTGCAATGGCCTGGACGACGACTGTGACGCCCTCACCGACGATGACGACGACTCGGTCGACCCCTACTCCCAGCCGCCCTTCTACCTCGACGCCGATCACGACGGCTGGGGCGGCGAGACCCGCGGCGGCTTCGCCTGCCTGCCCCCCGCCGGCTTCTCCGACAACGACCTCGACTGCAATGACGCCGATCCGGCCATCCACCCCGAGACCTGGTGGTACGACGACGCCGACGGCGACGGCTTTGGCGACGAGAGCGCCGCTTTGATGACCTGCGACCCGCCCACCACGAGCTTTGTCCTCGACGCCACCGACTGCGACGACACCGACGTGCAGGTCCACCCCAGCGCCACCGAGGTCTGCAACAGCCGAACCGACGACGACTGCGACGGCCTCACCGACGATGACGACCCCAGCGTCGACCCGCGCAGCTTCACCGACTGGCACTTCGACGCCGACGGCGACGCCTTTGGCGACCCCAGCACCACCCTCACCGCCTGCGAGCCGCCCTCGGGCTACGTCAGCGACGCCAGCGACTGCGACGACACCGATGTCTCGGTGAACCCCGACGCCACCGAGGTCTGTCTGGACGGCATCGACAATGACTGCGACGGCGGGCCCAATGCCTGCGGATTGCCCAGCGGCAGCACGGTGGGCAGCGCCGACCTCACGCTGACCGGACTGTCCACCGGCAGCAACTTTGGCTACACGATGGCCGTCGACGACTTCGATGGCGACGGGGTCTACGACCTGCTGGCCGGCGATCCCAGCGACAACGCCGGTGGCACCTACGCCGGCGCGGTCTACCTCCTGCCGGGCCCCGTCACTACGGGCCCCACCACCGCGGCGACCCTCGGCGCCGACACCTACGACCAGCTTGGCCTGGAGGTCGCCTCGGCAGGAGATCTCGATGGCGACGGCGCGGCAGAGAGCCTCTGGGGCAGCCCAGGCGCCAACTACACCACCGCTTCCGGCCTCGTCACCGTGGCCTATGGTGACCCCAGCGCCGGCAATTGGGCCATCTTGTACAGCAGCTCTTCCGTCGCGCTGGGCCAGGGTCTCTGCGGCCTCGGCGACATCGATGGCGACGGGTTCGACGACTTCGCCGTGGGCGGGCCGAGCGCCGATGAGAAGGCCTCGAACGGCGGCTCCGTTTACCTGTTCACAAGCGCCCCCCGAGCCGGTCGGTACACCAGCGTGTCCTCCGCCGACGCCGCCTGGCATGGGGCGAGCAGCTCCAGCTCACAGGGAGCCTCCGGCTCCTTTGGCGCCGGAGACGTCGATGGCGACGGGCTGCGCGACCTGGCGATGGGCGGCTACAACTACCAAAGCGGAGACGGCATCGTCCGCCTGGTCTACGACGTCGGCGCCTACTGGGGTGAGAACGCCGACAGCGACGCCGATGTCGACTTCGAGGCCTCTGCGAGCAGCGCGGCCCTGGGGCGGCGCCTGCAGATCCACAGCGATCTGACCGGCGACGGCTATGACGACCTCGTGCTGGTGGAGGGCAGCTACAGCTCCAGCCGCGGCAAGGTCTGGATGGTGCCGGGCGCCGCTGCCGGCCACATCAACGGATACCCGGTCAGCAGCTCGGCCACCTGGTCGGTGACCGGCGCGACCAGCGGCGACTATCTCGGGCGGGCCCTCGCGACAGGAGACTGGAACGACGACGGCGTAGACGATCTGGCCCTCAGCGCCTACGGCTATGACGGGTTCACCAGCTCCGGCGGCGGCGTCTTTGTGTACTGGGGCCCCCTCTCCTCCGCCTCGCTCACCCTGCCCTCCGCCGACCTGGCGATTCAACCCAGCGCCGCCTCCCAGTCCCTCTCCTCCCACGGCCTCGCGGCCGGCGATGTCTCCGGAGATGGCGTGGATGACCTGCTCTTCGAGACCGCCGTGGGTGTTGGCTCCGCCTTTGTGTTCACCGGAGGCAGACTGTGATCCGCGCCGCCCTGCTCCTCCTCCTGCCCGGCTGCGCCTGGATCAGCGACAAGGAGCTCGCCAGCCGCATCGACGAGGATGGCGATGGTTTCGTCGCCATCCCCTATGGCGGCGATGACTGCGACGACGCGCGCGCCACCGTCTTCCCCGGCGCCACCGAGGCCTGCAACCTGCGCGACGATGACTGTGATGGCGAGGCCGACGAGGGCGCCGGCACCCAGTGGTACACAGACAAAGACGCCGATGGCTACGGCGACGAGGCCAGCGGCCTGCTCTCCTGCACCGCACCGGCCGGCACCCTGGCGATCGGCGGAGACTGCGCAGACAACAACCCGGAGATCCACCCGGGGGCTGAAGAGATCTGCGATGGGTTTGACAATGACTGCGACGCCGAGACCGTAGACGACGGCGGCACCTTCTACACCGACAGCGACGGAGACTCCTACGGCGATCCCGCCACCGGGGTGGCCGCCTGCGAGGCCCCGCCCGGCACGGTGGAGAACGGGGACGACTGCGACGACGACGACACCACCAAGGGCCCGCCCCAGGTCTGGTATGACGACGACGACGGCGATGGCTACGGCGGCGCCGCCTTGCCCGCTGCCTGCGACGCGCCGCCCGACGCCATCGCGCTGGGCGGAGACTGTGTCGACTCCGACGCCGCCATCCACCCCGAGGCCGAGGAGATTTGCGGCAACGCCCAGGATGACGACTGCGACGGCGGGCCCAATGACTGCGCCTTCACCGGCGACATCGAGGCCGGCGAGGCCGACCAGCGCCAGTCCTGGCTCAACCCGGGCCTCGTGGTGGCCGGCGGTGGGGACCCCGACGGCGACGGGCTCTTCGACCTTGTCATCGGAGATGGCACCGGGGCCGGGGTCCTGGCGCGCTCGGAGGGCACCAGCACCTCGGCCACCGTCTATGTGGACGGACTCCGCTCCCAGGTGCTGGGCGGCGGCGCCACCGACGCCTGCGGCGCCGCCGTCGACGGCGCCAGCGACCTCAACGGCGACCGCTACCTCGATCTGCTGATGGGCTGTCCGGGCGCCGACGGCGACGGCGATCATGAGACCGACGGCGGGCGCGTCTACCTGATCTTCGGGCCCCTCGACAGCCTCTCCACCGTCCCCGATGACTTCTACGGCGCCTGGCACGACGGCGACGGCGGCACGGCGCTCGGCCTCGCGGTGGCGGGGCCTGGCGACATGGACGGTGACGGCATGGCCGAGGCAGCGGCGGGCACCCCCCAGGTGGATAAATCCCAGGGCGCCATCGAGCTGCTCCGGGGCAGCACCGCCACGGGGGAGCGGTCGGCCACCGTCTCGATCACCGGAGACAAAGGCACCGACGCGGGCATCGCGCTGGCTGGCGCCGGAGACACCGACGGCGACGGCCTCCCCGAGCTGCTGATCGGCGCGCCGCGCTACACCGACCCCATCGTCGGTCAGTCGGCCACCGTGACTCTGCTGGGCGGCGACGTGTTGGGGCTCGGGAGCTGCACCCTGCCCTGCGGCGGCATCACGGTGACCGCCCCCGGCACCTCGGGCTTTGGCGGCAGCCTCACCCGCGGCGCCGATCACGATGGAGACGGCTACAGCGACCTGCTGATCGGCGCCCCCACCGAGGGTTGGGCGGTGTTGATCCCCGGCCCCCTCACCGACGGCGAGGCCCGCCTGCTGGCGCGCGCCACCTTTGAAGACGCCTCGGGCCCCAGCCTCGGCGCCGCCGTGTCGCTGCCCGGCGACCTCGACAACGACGGCGCCGCCGACCTGCTCCTGGGCGCGCCCAACGACGGCGATGAGGAGGGCGGCGTGGTCTGGCTGGTCCTGGGTGCGCAGTCCGGCACCGTGTCGCTGACGCCGGGGATCCACCCGCGCATCCTCGGAAGCAGCGGCGACGGGCTCGGCTCCAGCCTCGCGGGCCCCGGCGACCTGAACGGAGACGGCACGCCCGACATGGCGATCGGCAGCACCAACCGCACCGACATCCTCATTTTTCGGGGCATGGGACTGTGACACATCAGGCGGCCTTCCTCCTCGCCCTCGCCGCCTGCAGCGGCACCCCCTCCGCCGACAAGGCCGATGGCCCCGCCGCCGGAGACGACAGCGGCCTCGACACCGCCAGCGGCGACGACACGGCGGCGGCGCCGGTCGAGGGCTGCCACGCCACGCCGGCCCCGGCCGACCGCGAGCGCCTCGTGGTGGTGAGCTTTCCCTACGATGACGACGCCAACCCGGTCAACCGCTGGTCGAGCTACCGTCTCTCGCCGGAGGGCCGGCTGTCCGAGGCGGAGGGCGACGTGGAGATGGGCCGGGCCTGGATCGGCGCCGCCACCTTCACCCCCGATGCGGCCTTTGGCTACGTCGTCCAGGATGACGGCAGCATCGGTGTCTTCGCCGACAAGGGCGACCACATCGAGGTGGTCGACCCGGCCTGGGATCAGGGGCTCTACGCCTCTGGCCTCGCGATGCACCCGAGCGGCGAGCGGCTCTACCTCATCGACGGCAACTGGCCGAACAACGGCGGCGGCCTCTATGTCTCGGCGATCGACTGCGACAGCGGCGCGCTGTCGGCGCCCACCCTGCTGGTGGCGAGCAAGCTGCCGGCCCGCCTCGTGCTGCGCGGCGAAGAGGGCCTGCTGGCCAGCCTCGATGTGCCGGACGGCGCTGCGGGCGACGATCTCGCGCTGCTGGATCTGTCTACGGAGCCCCCAGCCTGGCGGGCCGGTCTCGATGCCTTTGGCGACGACGACACGGTGATCGCCGATCTGGTGGCCCTGGGCGGTCACGCCGTCCTAAGCGACAACGCCTTCTTCTTCGACCACCCCACCCGGATGTCGGTGGTGGCCTGGGGAGAGGGCTCGCTCGAACGAAAACAAAACATCGATGTGGAGGACCCGATCACCCTGGTCCCCTCCCCCTTCGGCGACCAGCTCCTGGTGATCTCGGGCTTCGGCGACGCGATCTACCGCTACGCCTATGAGGCCGACGCCGCCGAGCCCCTCACCAGCCTGGGTGCCCTGTCGACCACCGAGCGGCCGGCAGTGCCCGGCGCGGCGGCCTGGGTGAGCCGGGGGCCCCTGCGCGGCCTCGTGCTGGTGAGCGAGGCCGAGGGTCTGCGCACCGTGATGCTGGGCGAGGGCGCCACCGCCGAGGATCTGGGCCGCGTGGCGATGGGCAGCGGGCTGTCGGCCTTGCCTGGCGCGGTGGGGATCGCCCCCTAATCGCCGTCGACGAACTGCAGCGCGGCGCCATCGCTGGTGTGGGCGCCCACGCGCACTAGGCGGCCCCAGGGCGTGGCCTGCTCCACGCCTTCGACCTCCAGGTGGACAGTCATGGTGGTGATGAAGCGGTCTTCGCGCCGGCCCTCGGCCAGCGTCTCCAGCTCCTCACCGGGGATGGTGAAGGTGCCCTCTTCGGTGGGCAGACAGACCAGCCAACGGTCGGGGATCTCGCGCTCGAGATCCTGCTGGAGCACCATCACCTTCACCAAGGCCTCGACCGGCTCGCCGCTGACCGTGGGGTCGTCGCCGACGAGGGTCCAGCTCACATCGAGGTCTTCACCGAGGGTGACCAAGGCCTTGCTTCCTTGATCGCCGGGGGGTGGCGACGAGACCCGCACCTGGGGGCCCACCGCGACCAGCTCGCTCATCTCGAAGGGGTGGACGCCATTGGGGTCTTCGGAGGCGGGCACCTGCAAGGCGAAGGTGCGCGAGAAGGGGAAGGTCGAGGCTGAACAGTCGGGCAGCTCATAGCGCACGTCCTCGGTGGCGGTGGTGGCCACGCCGAGCACGAGGACGTCTTCACCGTCGTGCAGGTAGACCGCCTCGGGGCCGATCACCTCGCCCCCCACCTGCCAGTCGTCGTCTTCGCTGCCCACTTCCATGGGCTGGCTGACGGCCTCCATGTCGGTGATGCGGCAGTCACCGGGCTCTTCGGGCAGGTCCACCGCCTGGGGCGGGGCCGGGGGCTCCTCGCCGGGCTCGACCACCGTGACCGGACGAAAGGCCACCTGGACCTGACAGCGGTTCACGCGGCTGCCCCACTCGGTGCTCTGGTAGGCGATGTCCATCGCCAGATCCACCGGCGCCTCGGTGCCCGGGCTGTCGGGGTTGCCCTTGGACATCCCGTAGTCGAAGCTGCTGCAGGCCGAGAGAAGGAGGAGTCCGGTTCGCATGTCTCAAATTGTAACCGAGTCGGGGCCTCTCCTGGCCTGCGGCCCGGTGACAATTTCAGGGCCCGCGAAGGGTCAGCAGCACCAGCTCGGGGGGCACCCCCAGGCGCAGCGGCAGGATGCTGCAGCCAACCCCGCTGGTGACATAGAGCTGGCGCCCCTCTTCGACGATGTGCCCCCGCGCGTAGCGCTGGCCAAAGCGGCTTGGCAGCAGGGGTGGGCCGAAGAAGGGCAGGGAGACCTGCCCGCCGTGGGTGTGGCCGGCGACCAGCAGGTCGATGCGGGCGGGGGCCTCGTCGAAGAGGTCGGGGCCATGGGTCATCGCCAGCACCGCCGCCCCGTCTGGAATGCCCGAGAGCGCCGTGTCGGTGTCGTCGTGGCCGGTCATCTCGTCGCCGATGCCGGCGAGGTAGACCGTGCCGCCGCCCAAGGAGAGCCGGCGGTGCTGGTTCTCGAGGACCTTCACCCCGGCTGCCTCCAGCCCGGCGCGGATCGCGGCGACGTCATTCCACCAGTCGTGGTTGCCCATCACGGCGAAGGCAGGGGCGCTCAGATCGGTGAGAGCAGTGGTCCAGTCGGTGACCGGCACAGCGCCTCCACCCAGGACGCCGTTGATGGCGAAGTCGCCGAGGAGCAGCACCAGATCAGGCTTGCTGGCGTTGGTGGCCTCCACGAGCTCCGCCACCCGGCCAACCGGCATCGACGGCCCCCCCACGTGGAGGTCGCTGAGCAGCGCCACCCGGGCCTCTCCGGGCCAGCGGGGCAAGATCAGCGCGGCCTCCACCACCACGAGGCGGCGCGGCTCGATCCCCAGGCCCCAGACCGCCAGCGCA
>Ga0164294_10005035_pt1 | contig 11391 bp, 9 predicted proteins | sample GEODES005metaG_FD_111479 | JGI IMG/M metagenome (GOLD analysis project Ga0164294, IMG submission 111479) | Oligotrophic lake water microbial communities from Sparkling Lake, Wisconsin, USA - GEODES005 metaG | ecosystem: Environmental > Aquatic > Freshwater > Lake | place: USA: Sparkling Lake...
GAAAAGTCATTGCGATTAACGATTCCCTAGCCAATTCACCAGAATTTATCAACTCTGATCCGTATAGCGCAGGCTGGCTCCTTGAAATCGAACTATCAGAAGCTGCCAGCGATCTGCTAACCCCAGCGGAGTACGGGCAAATCACCGCTTGACCTAGCCCTAGACTCTAAATAGGGTAAGCCTTCAGTTAAGGATGAAGTTAGTCTGCGAAGGTTCATCACATTAAGAAAGGGGGGTAGAAATGGCTGCTGCTGAAATAGAGCGCGAAGTCACATCCACCATCTCCCTAGGAGTTCGACCAATTGTTGATGGTCAAGTCAATCTTGATACTTTGATTCATTCACTTGATGCTGATAATCAAAAAGTTGTTTCTCAAGTATTGGCAGCTACTGAACCGACTGCACTGTTACTAGTGCTAAAGGGCGCTGGTCGTGGCAATCGCTTTATGGTTGATAAGGCCGGAACCACAATTGGTCGCGCGGCTGACTCGGGTATCTTTTTAGACGATGTCACCGTTTCTCGCAAGCACGCCTCAATTCTCTACGATCAAGAGTTCATCTTCGCCGATGCAGGAAGCCTCAATGGTTCGTATTTAAATAATGAACGGGCAACTACCGCTTCACTAAAAACGGGAGATGAGATTCAAATTGGAAAATTTCACTTAATTTTTGTGAGTAACAAAAGTAGTAGCCAGAATTCCCAGTCAGAAGATAAGTAAGGAAAAACGGAGATCATAAAATGAGCGTTCCAGCACGGGCATACCTCAGCATCGGTGAAGTTCTAAATAAGCTTCGAGGTGACTTCGCGGACATAACAATCTCCAAGATTCGCTTTCTTGAGTCTGAAGGTTTAATTGATCCGCAGCGAACCCCTTCTGGTTATCGCAAATTTACTTCCACCGATCTTGATCGCCTGCGCTATGTTCTTCTTGCTCAACGTGATCAATATTTGCCACTTCGTGTTATCAAAGAAAACCTTGATGCAATTGATCGTGGACTACAACCTTCAGCCACTGGGGGAGGCGCATCACCTCGCCCGCAACTTGGACTAGCAACCGTTGATGGTGAGTTCGCGCCTTCTTCATTCGGTGAGACTAATGATCTAAGACTTAGCCGCGAAGAACTCTTGAAGTCATCCGGCATTAATAGTGATCAACTAACGGAGCTTGAATCATTTGGGTTGATCACCGTTCGTGGTCGTCACTATGACGCTGATGCGCTGGCTATCGCCCAAGCGGTTTCAGAGTTGGCTGCTTTCGGAATCGAACCTCGGCACATGCGTTCCTTTAAATCAGCCGCCGATCGCGAAGTTGGTTTGATTGAGCAAGTTATTACTCCACTTGTGCGCCAGAAGAGCACCGAGTCAAAAGCTCGCGCCGAAGAAGTCACCAAGGAGATTGCTGCACTTTCAATTCGACTTCATGCTTCATTGGTGCGCAGCGGCCTGCATCGCTTCCGTTAAATAGATGTCCTTTGAAATGATTCCTATGGAGGTCATCGGCGTGCGCGTCGAGATGCCATCAAATCAACCAATAATTCTGCTGCGTGAAATAGATGGCACGAGATTTCTGCCTATCTGGGTCGGGGCAGTAGAAGCGACCGCGATTGCATTTGCGCAGCAAGGCCTCGAGCCACCACGTCCGTTAACTCATGACTTAATGGCTCAACTCTTTGACAAGTTCGACGCTAGTTTGGTAGCCGTCCACATCAATGAACTTCGCGACGGGGTTTTCTATTCAACTTTGCAGATGCGCGATTCACTGGCCAACTTAGTTCAGTTATCTGCCCGGCCATCAGATGCCGTAGCCCTGGCACTTCGAACCAAAAGCAATATTTTGGCTAGTTCGGACCTACTAGATTCAGCCGGCATTGAAATCCCAGATGGCGCCGTGGTCGATGAGGGCGATTCAGGCGAGCAGATCGTCGAGCTTGAGGCTTTTCGCGAGTTTCTAGAAGGCATCAATCCAGAAGATTTCAAGGGCTAGTTGAGCGTAAAACCCTAAACCTAAAGTAGAGGTTTTATCCGTGTCGGTTATTGCAACGTTGTAATTCGACTCCTACTCTTAAGCCATAAAGTCCCATGAATAATTAAGCGAAATGAGTTCCCCCTCATGAGTCAAACTGACTTCGAAATTGGCTACCGCGGAGCTACTGCCTGCGCTGCGGCTGGAATTACTTATCGCCAACTTGATTATTGGGCGCGCACAGCTTTAGTAGAACCAAGTATTCGCAGCGCCGGGGGATCTGGAACTCAACGCCTATATGGCTTTCGCGACATTTTAGTTTTGAAAATTGTTAAGCGTTTATTGGATGCGGGAGTTTCGCTGCAGAATATTCGCACTGCAGTAGAACACTTACGCGGTCGCGGCGTTACCGAACTAGAGCGAATCACTTTGATGTCTGATGGCGCTTCGATCTATGAGTGCGCCAGCGCTGATGAAATGTATGACTTGGTGCAAGGTGGCCAAGGAGTATTTGGAATTGCAGTCGGCCGAGTCTGGCATGAGGTCGAGGGTTCACTTTTAAACCTGCAAGGCGAGGCCAACGGTCAAGCAGTTGGTGGCGAACATAATGATGAACTATCGCAACGTCGAGCGCGCAAAGGAGCCTAATCGCCCGTATTCTGCTCACCCTACTGATCGCTGGTCAGTAATAGAGGTCTAGGGTGACGTTAAATGAGCACGCACGATAATTTTGAGTCCCGACACATTGGGCCTTCGGTTGAGCAAGAGGCAACCATGTTGCATGAGCTCGGGTTTGCAGATCTAGATTCGTTTATTAAAGCAGTTGTTCCTGAAAATATTGCAATGGGGCAACGTTTAGCCGATGCATTACCCGCTGCACTTTCAGAGGTAGAGACAATTGCTGAGTTGCGTAAACTCGCAAACCAAAATCAAGTTTTCGATTCTTTTATCGGAACTGGATATTACGGAACAATTACACCAGCGGTTATTTTGCGAAATGTGTTAGAAAATCCAGCTTGGTACACCGCATACACGCCCTATCAACCAGAAATTTCCCAAGGTCGACTAGAAGCTTTATTCGCATTTCAAACTGCGGTTTGTGATCTAACCGCACTTCCGATAGCTAATGCCTCGATGCTAGATGAGGCAACTGCTGCAGCCGAAGCGATGACATTGGCTCGTAGGGTATTTAGTGGGTCTGATTCGGCCGTTTTCTTAATTGACAAGTATTTACACCCTCAGACTAAGTCAGTGGTTGCAACTCGTGCCAAGCCGTTGGCAATCAAGATTGTTGAGTTTGATCCGAGTGAACCGTTAACGATGGTAGCCAATGAAGAAATCTTTGGTGTGCTGGTTCAGTATCCCAATACCAATGGAGAAATTTTAGATTATTCAGCACTGTCCACGTGGACACACGAACATAACGCTCTGTTAGTTGCGGCGACAGATTTACTTGCACTGACTTTGTTAACTCCACCAGGGGAGTGGGGGGCAGATATTGCAGTTGGCTCAGCACAACGCTTCGGTGTTCCCATGGGCTTTGGTGGTCCTCATGCCGGTTTCTTAGTCGTTCGCAGCGGGCTAGAGCGTTCTATGCCAGGGCGATTAATCGGGCAAAGTCTAGATGCACACGGAAATCCAGCTTTTCGTTTAGCTTTGCAAACTCGCGAACAACATATCAGACGTGACAAAGCGACCAGCAATATTTGTACAGCGCAAGTGCTTTTGGCAGTGATGAGTGCTTTCTACGCCATGTGGCACGGCGCTGATGGTTTGAAAGCAATAGCAAATCGAGTCCACGTGCAGACTGATGCTCTTGTAAAGGCGTTGCAGTCAAGTGATCATAAAGTATTGACGAAGGATTTCTTTGACACAGTCTTGATCGAAGTAAAAGATGCTGGGCTAATCCACCGCAAAGCTAGAGCGCTACAGATAAATTTGCGTGAAGTGTCTGCAAATGTTGTGGGCATTTCATTCGATGAGACAGTCACCGCCGAACACTTACTCCGAATTGGTCAAATCTTTGGGGTAAACATCGAGACGTCAGTTAGCGAAGTTTCGATAAGTAACTCCCGTAAGAGTTCTTACCTTACTCATCCGATCTTCTCAACAAATCGTTCCGAAACTTCTATGATGCGGTATTTGCGCACATTGGCAGATCGTGATTTAGCGTTAGATCGCACCATGATTCCGCTTGGTTCCTGCACCATGAAATTAAATGCAGCTACCGAAATGGAAGCAGTTACCTGGCCAGAATTCGCTTCACTGCATCCGTTTGCACCTGCCGATCAAAGTTCTGGATCACGTCAGTTAATCAAAGAGTTAAGCGATTGGTTAATTGCAATTACGGGATACGACGCGGTATCACTGCAGCCAAATGCTGGAAGCCAGGGGGAGTTTGCTGGTTTATTGGCGATTCGCAATTATCACGATTCTCGTGGCGATCAAGCTCGCAAGATTTGTCTAATTCCATCAAGTGCGCATGGCACTAACGCGGCAAGTGCGGTTATGGCAGGAATGAAAGTTGTCGTAATTGAATGTGATTCGCAAGGAAATGTAAGTATTGAAGATCTTGAAGCAAAGATTGCAGCGCACAGTGGGGAAGTGGCTGCGTTGATGGTTACTTATCCATCAACGCATGGTGTTTTTGAAGTAGAGATTTCACGAATTTGTGCACTGATCCATGACGCAGGTGGCCAGGTTTATGTCGATGGTGCGAATTTAAATGCCTTGGTTGGTCTAGCCCAACCGGGTAAGTTCGGGGCAGATGTTTCACATTTGAATTTACATAAGACTTTCTGTATTCCGCATGGTGGTGGCGGTCCAGGCGTTGGCCCGGTAATCACCAGGGCTCACTTAGCTCCGTTCCTGCCTAACCATCCAATGGATAGTTCTGCTGGCCCGGCAACTGGTCCTGGTCCGATTTCTGCGGCTCCCTTTGGCTCGGCAAGCATCTTGCCAATCAGTTGGGCTTACATTCGCTTGATGGGTGGCGCGGGGTTAACTCACGCGACCCAAGTTGCGATTCTTTCGGCCAACTACATAGCGTGCAAACTGCAAGATGATTTCCCCGTTCTGTATACCGGTGCTAATGGTTTGGTGGCACACGAGTGCATTTTGGATCTGCGCGAGATCACCAAGATCAGTGGCGTGAGCGTTGATGACATTGCAAAACGACTAATGGACTATGGATTCCATGCCCCAACCATGAGTTTTCCAGTTGCCGGCACCTTCATGATCGAACCAACCGAGAGTGAAGATATAGCCGAGCTAGATCGCTTTATCGCGGCTATGAAGGCGATTCGAGCGGAAATAGACCAGATAATTAAGGGTGAAGTATCGGTTGAGGGTTCTGCGCTTAGAAATTCGCCACACACCATTGAGGCGGTACTAGATCCGAATTGGGATCGCGCCTATAGCCGAACCACGGGAGCTACACCTGGGGCTCGAGAGGGGCTTATTTCAGGTGAACTGATTGGCACGCGCGGTAAGTATTTTCCTACCGTCGGTCGCGTTGATGGAGTTCACGGAGATCGTAATCTGATTTGCTCTTGCACACCGATAGCGGAATACGTCGAATAGATATGGGAGGTTGCCGCCAAAGAGGGGTGGAGGTAAGTTCCTTTTACTTAACATAATGTAACTTATCGGCGCTTACTCACACGGGCGGCATAGGTTAAACCACCGGCAAATCCCAATCCAACAAGTAAGACCAGTACCCAGGCGAACTCGCCTACTCGATCATAAATTGTTCTAGTCGCATTAAGTGCTACCGCGCTATTGATACTCGCTGCGATGTTTTCCTTAGTAGATTTCAATACCAAACCATTTGTGTCGATAATTGCTGAAATTCCTATAGTGGAAACACTGACTGCGTATCTGGCATGTTCAATACTGCGGATACGAGTTATTGCCAGTTGCTGCGCACTTTGAGCGGTATTGGCAAAGGTCGCACTGTTGGTCTGAACCACGAACAGATTGCTGGAATTAGCTGAACTTTGAATCAGTCGATCATCAACTAACTCGTAACAGATGATAGGAGCGATTTTTGCTTGGCCAACGTTGTGGATTACAGCCTGGTTGCCGGGTGAAAAATCTTCAACTTGATTGGGCAAATCAGAGAAAAATGTCAAGGTAGAGCGCAGCGGCATTACCTCGCCAAACGGCGTTAAGTGTCGCTTTATATATCGAGTATTAGCGCCAGTTCGCGGCTCCCAAAGCACCGAAGCATTTTGCAATTGCCCATCGGTTCGCAGCACTGCCCCAATTATCAATGGAACTTTGACCTGATCGACTAACGTCGAAATGGCACTACCTATTTTAAAGTTATTAAATGGGTCAACATCAACTGAATTTTCTGGCCAAATGATCACATCTGGTTTCTTGCCATCACCTAGAGCTTTCTCGGTTGCGGTTAAATGTCGATAAAAAACTTCTGTAGCACGCTCATTGAACTCTAATCCCAACTTTGGAACCGAACCTTGCACGGCCAGAACCTGGAAAGTTTGTCGTGGTGAGTTGTTGGGAAAAATAAATATTCCGACAAGTGTAAGAGCGATTGCTATGCCTGGGAGAGTCAAACCACTTCCCCGCTTGGCTAGTTGGAAAGCAGCTACACCAAGCAAAAGTGTGGCTAAAGAAAGTAGAGATACGCCGCCAACACTAGCTAATCGCGCATATGGCGCATCAACTTGTGAGAAGCCAATTCGCAGCCAGCCGAATCCGCCAAATGGAAAACGAGCTCGCAATTCCTCTAAGGCCAAGAAAGCAACTGGAAGAAAGAAATACCAATACTCCCCTAGTCGTTTGAGCGCTGCCAAAGGAAGATAGAAAAGAGTTTGTAAGATAACGAGGGCTATCCATGGCGCAATGCCGACATATTTATTGCTCCAGACCAGGCAAGCGGCATTAAAACTAAATGCGAATATCGCAACGGAAAGAAAGTGCTGGCCGCTTTTGTTGATGGAATAAATAAGAAATGCAAAAGCAAGAGGTGCTGCAAACCAGAGACCGATCGGCTTAAACCCCGCTGAAAGCAGTAAGCCGCTTAACAGGGCGTGAAATGCGAACATTGTTCTACCAACCGAGGGCGGCGATTAAGCGATCAATACTCGCGCCTAACCCATACTGATCTTTGATTTGATAGAGCTTTGATAAGTCTGCTGGAGCTTTAGGCATCGATAAATCAATTTTAGGTAGTGGGACATCGCGCGCAACTCGCACTAATTTGGGCGCAATTTTCAAATAATCTGTTCCAGCAATTATCTTTTTTGCCAGAGCTGGTGGTAACGAGTCATGTGCTTCATGGGCCGCAGCAAGTGCGTCCTCGACGGTAGCAAAGTTATTTGCGATTACCGCCGCTCCTTTTTCGCCTATTCCTTTTACACCCGGCAGTCCATCAGAAGGGTCACCTCGGAACATCGCAAATAGATCGTAGCGATCGCCCGGTATTGCGTATTTATCGGCGACATACTTGATATCAACTAAATCATGTTGCGATATACCTTTGGCCAAATAAACAATCTTTATATCGCGTTTATCATCGACCATTTGAAAGAGATCACGATCGCCAGTCACGATTCGAATCGGCCCTGGCTCAACTTCGGCATAAGTGGCCATTACGTCATCAGCTTCATAGTCATCGACGCCAACAACTGGAACCCCAAAGAGATCCAAGATGTCTAGAAGAATTGGAATTTGCGGAGTTAACGTTTCAGGTTCTACCTCCTCTTCGCCTTCCTCTTCTAAACGATTAGCCTTATACGCTGGAAAAATATCTACGCGCCAACTTGGTCGCCAATCACCATCTAGGCAAGCAACCAAACGATTCGGTTTGTAGATACCTACCAATCGCGCAGTCATATCGAGGTAACCACGAATTGCGTTAACTGGAGTTCCATCGGGACCTAATAAAGTATCGGGCATTCCGTAGTAAGCCCGGTACCAAAGTGAAGCGCTATCGAGCAACATTAATGTCATAAGTCACCCAGCATATAACTGACTACTCCCCGATCAATCCGCTTAACCGCCTCGCGACAAGTTGGGCGTAACTTCTCGCTAGCAGCAGCGATTTGATTCATCAGATCAATTAACTGTTTGGTTGATCTAACAAAGTCGCCGACCGACATATCGCTACCCTTTAGAACATTGTTTAAAGAGTTGCCGTTGGCCCAGCGATATGCGATGTAACAAAAGCCTAAATCTGGCGCCTTTTGCGTCTGAACTTGGTGCTTCTCTTCGATCTCTTCTAACTGACCCCACACATGTGCGATTTCACCTAGGGCGTTAGCGACATTTTGGTGTGGAATTTTGGGAGCTAAATCCTCTTGCGAGCGAGACTGGTAGATCATGCAAGAGACGACTGATAATAATTCGGCTGGATTTAAATCATCAAGGAGCCCTAGTCGAATAGTTTCGGTAAGAAGCAGATCAGATTCAGCATAAATTTTCGCCAAGATCTTTCCCTGTGCCAGTGGCTTTTCGCCCTCGATGTATCCGAGTTCATCTAGAACGGCGCAGATACGATCAAAAGTTTTAGCAATAACATGTGTGCGGTTCTCAATGCGATTAGTGAGACCCTCGTTCTCACGGCGCAAGCGACCCGCTCGTTCTTGAATACGTGCATGCGCTTCACGTTCATTGCAACCGTGACAGGCGTGATTCCGCAATGCTTTTCGCAGCTGATCTATTTCACCTTCGAGATGTTGGCGCTGTCGGTTATCAAAAGTTTTGCGGCCACCTCGTTTAGACAGTAGCGCCTCGAGCTCTTTGACTTCACTGCGCATCGAGGCGTACTGGTTGAAGTCACCTAAATGACATTGAGCTGAATCGACTAGTTCATCTATGGCGGTCTGATTACGTCGTACTTGGCGATCGAGCCCGACCACAGCGCGATCGGCTTGAAATTGCGCAAATGAAGATTCTAGAGAGCCACGCGCTCGCTCGCGACCAAGGCGACTAATTAAATTGATGGCCATGTTATATGTTGGTGTGAAAGAAGAACGCAAAGGGTAGGTTCGAGTCGAAGCTAATCCAGCAGCAGTCGCGGAATCAACCGAAGGCGACCATTGCACAACAGCATTACCTTCAATATCAATTCCGCGGCGCCCGGCTCGACCAGTTAATTGGGTGTACTCCCCTGGCGTAATTGGCACATGTGCCTCACCATTCCACTTAGTGAGCTTTTCTAACACAACCGTACGTGCTGGCATATTGATGCCAAGCGCTAAAGTTTCAGTGGCGAAAACTGCCTTGATCATGCCGCGCTTAAAGAGATCTTCAATAGCTTCTTTGAAACTTGGTAGCAGACCAGCATGGTGCGCGGCTATGCCACGTTCGAGAGCACTTAACCATTGATCAAAACCCAGGACTGCAAGGTCTTCCTCAGCTAAGTTCTGCGTGTAGTAAAGGGCAGTCTTGGTAATCTCAGCGCGTTCTTCAGAATTAGTTAGGCGTAATCCCGCGTTCAAGCATTGGTTTACCGCGGCGTCGCAACCAGCACGAGAGAAGATGAATGTAATAGCCGGCAATAGATTTTCACGATTTAACTTTTCAATGATGTCAGCGCGCGATAGACGACTTTCGTTTTGACCAAATCGTTCACGTCTGTTTCGGTCAGTGTGAACTTTGCGCATCGCCTCTCGTTCAAGTTTGAGAATTTCCGGATTAACTTGTCCCGGCTTGCTAAAGAGGTCCACCAATTGCTGCCCAATTAACACATGTTGATAAAGCGGGATTGGTCTAACTTCACTAACTACAACCGTGGTGTTCCCGCGAATTTCATTCAACCACTCACCGAACTCTTCTGCATTTGAAACAGTTGCCGAGAGTGAAACTACTTGCACACTCTCCATTAGGTGAATGAGTACTTCTTCCCAAACTCCCCCTCGGAATTTATCGGCTAAGTAATGAACCTCATCCATTACGACCCAGCCCAAATTGTTCAGAGTATTCGAGCCCGCATAGAGCATGTTGCGTAGTACCTCGGTGGTCATAACCAAGATATCGGCCTCACTATTGATGCTGGTATCACCGGTAAGCAAGCCGACCTTCTCCTCACCGAACCTCTCTACAAACTCGGCGAATTTCTGATTCGATAGCGCCTTAATTGGCGTAGTGTAAAAACACTTCTTGCCGTTTTTAAGGGCAAAGTACGCAGCGAACTCACCCACCACAGTTTTTCCAGCTCCCGTAGGGGCTGCAACCAGGACCCCGTGCCCATCCTCTAGCGCTTGGCAAGCTTGAACTTGAAATTCATCGAAACCAAAATCAAATGAGTCAATAAACTCTTGAGTGACCGAGTGCTTCGCCCGTGCTTTAGCGGCTGCGTAGGCTTCGGCAGGTGAAAGTTGATCCTGGCCGCTCATGCGGGCCAAGTTAGCAGGGTTTGCGGCAAAGATTCGACTTGAACTGGCAGTTGTCCAATACGTTCACCATCTGCATAAGCAATTGCGGAAGATTCAACGCGCACTTGCTTCGCGCGAATTACCTCAACTTGTGGGTGCTCAACGTGAGTTCCTTTATAGACGGTTGGAAAGACTTTGATGAATTCGATCTTTGAAACTGGGTGCAGGATCATGATGTCAAAAAGACCATCGCGTAAGTCAGCGTCCGGGCAAACTTGCATGCCGCCACCATAAGAGCGACCATTTCCGATAGCGATCAACATAGCTTTAACTTCTAAGATTTTTTCATCTGCAAAGATTTTGAATGCGATTGGTTTAAATTTTGGAAGTTCAAGAGCGATCGCCGCGTTATATTTACTAGGACCCTTTGGCCACGTCAGGGTATTTGCGCGTTCGTTAACTACTGAATCAAATCCACTCGATAAAACAGCGCCAAAATACTCACCGTCTACGACTCCGACATCAACCAAGGTTGGTTTGGTCAGAATCAAGTGATAAAGATAATCCGTTAGATCGTGACCAAACCAACCCAAAGTTCGAAAGAAATCATTTCCGGTCCCACCCGGAGCAACTGCCAATGGAACCTTGAACTCAATGGCAAGTTGTAGCAAAAGGTGGAATAGTCCATCTCCCCCAACGCTAATTAATTTATCTGCTTCACCGTTTCGCAAGGATTGCCGTACGAGCAATCTAGTTTCGGCAGCACTGTTGGGTGAAATCATGCGATAGGAAACCTCGTGAGACTTCAGAAATCCAACTATCTGGGTGGCCAACGAAGCAGCTGCGCCAAAGCCGGCTTTAGGGTTTACGACCACCAACCACATGGGGCAAACCTACCGACTCAAATTAATCTAATGGCGTTGCAGATGGATCGAAATCGGCTGAATCTTCTCCTTGTTTGCGCTTATCTCGACGCTTATCCAATAGCAGTGAGATTAAGCCAGCTAAGAAATACAAGAGAATCAGAGGTCCAGCCAGAAAGCTCATCGTTATTGGGTCTGAAGTCGGGGTTAGCGCTGCTGC
>Ga0164294_10005037_pt1 | contig 11387 bp, 6 predicted proteins | sample GEODES005metaG_FD_111479 | JGI IMG/M metagenome (GOLD analysis project Ga0164294, IMG submission 111479) | Oligotrophic lake water microbial communities from Sparkling Lake, Wisconsin, USA - GEODES005 metaG | ecosystem: Environmental > Aquatic > Freshwater > Lake | place: USA: Sparkling Lake...
AAAGAACTTTCAATCCTTCTGACCAAAATCAAAAGAAGAATTATTTTTTAGGCAAAAAAAACCGCCTCAGCATTTTATGGCTGAGGCGGTCTTTATTAAAAAATCAACTTTTATTAATAGCCAGGATTCTGAGTAAGAACTGACTTACCATCTTTTTGAGAGTTAAGAATCTCATCAGCAGGAATTGGGTAATAATTATTTTTAGATTGGAATGTTTTACCAGCCATATACGCTCTTTTGGTAAAAGTCTTACCATCCCATGATCTACCAGCTACTGATTCTTTTGCAGCGTATGCATTTAGCACTTTTTCTGCAATTCCCCAACGTACTAAATCAAAGAACCTATGACCTTCCATTGCGAACTCAAGGCGTTGCTCCATGTGAACTGCATTTTTTGCAAATTCAGCACCACGCGTTGCGAATGTACCAGCAGGGTATACACTAACTTTAGTGTTAACTGAGGCATCTTGTGGAGTTGTTCCATTAGCCCTTGCCCTGATAAGGTTCACATAGGTTTGAGCAGCAGCCAAATTTCCAGTTTCTGCTTCACATTCTGCAAGCCAAAGGATTACATGAGACAATCTAAGCAAACGGTAGTTGTTGTTCACAGAACGACGGTCAGTTGCATGTGTAGTTGAATTCTCTTCACTAACATAATACATCCATTTTTTACCTGTAAATGGACCAGAGTAGTTTTGGTCGCGAATCCAGTTGCTTCCAGGCATTTTACCCCAGTCAAGGAATGTAACTCCCCTACGGCCTACTGTCCAGTCTAGACGAGGATCTACAGACTGTGAGTAATCAGGAGTCCAAGCGTCAGAAAATTTAAGTCCTTGGTCGTTAGGAACATCAACATTGTTATATGTATCAGCACTTCCATCAACTGCATTACCTATTAGGGGTAAACCAGCTGCATCAGTTCTAAATGCATTCACAAGGTTATGTGAAGGCAAATAGAAACCGCAACAACCACGACCAGGAGATGTTGAAGTATAAGGCCAGTTCAAGGTAGAACCTTTGTTACCATTTCCACCTGTTGTACCATCATTGATTGAAAACTGAACTTCGAAAATTGATTCAATGTTGTTGTTTGTAACGGTTCTAAAATTGTCATGATACTCTTTAGTCAACTGTTTTCCTGAATTAGTGTAAACGTCAAGCAACTCAGTTTTGGCAGCGGCCCACTTCTTTTGGAAAACAAGGGCTTTGCCTAAGTAGGCTTTTGCTGACCACTTTGTTGCACGACCTTTGTTTGCTTGAGTTGCAGGAAGATTTGCAGCTGCAAAGGCAAAGTCAGCTTCTATTTTAGGCCAAATATCAGCGGTGTTAGAAACCAATACTCCTGAAGGATCTGCCCTGTTGTAGTTTTTCTCATCAATGTAAGGAACATTGTTCCACATTTTCTTGGCTTCAAAATGATAGTGACCACGGAGGAATCTTGCTTCAGCAATAACTTGAGTTTTTTCAACATCCGTCATATCTTTCACATCAGGATCACTTGCAAAAATGATTACTTCATTGCAACGAGAAATCGCATCATAAGCATGTTGCCATTTACCCCTAAAGTGTGTATTGTCTGCAAGCCAGTTATACTGCTCGATGAAAGACTGCTCAGGTTGGTCACCTGCGTCAGTACCTTTTACAGCATCATCTGAAGCTACGCCACCATAAACCCAATTATCGATTGCAGCATGCCATTGTGTTGTACCAGAGCCAACACCGTCAAGAAGAGAATATGCACCAACAAGAAGAGCACTAACACCTGCCTTGCTTTTCAGCTGGGCAGCACTTGCAACCCCTTGTGGGTTGACATCAAAGAATTTCTGGCAACCAAAGATCATAACCATGATCAAGGGTAGAAGTAGAAATTTTATTTTTTTCATAATCGTTAATTTTTTTCTGAATATTCAATTTAGAATTTAAACTTTAAACCCAAAAGGTAGGTCTTGGCAACTGGATAAGCACCTTCATCAATTCCCATGTGAAAGTCTTGGTTGTTATTCTCAGATGTACGGATGTTGATATCTGGATCCATACCAGTGTACTTTGTTAGAGTCAGGATATTTTGTCCCTGAATATAAATCTGAGCACCAGAGATTCCAACCTTTTTCATGATGTTGTTTGGAATGGTATACGTCAACTGAACATTGCTCAATCGGAGATAAGATGCATCCTCAATGAAGTAAGAAGAAACAACAGATCCACTTACCGCATCACTTGAATTCAACTTAGGTAATTTTGGATTAGTTGTATTTCCATAAGACTCATACAACATTCTCTTAGACCTGTTACCTTGGAATGTGTTGAAGTCTGTCCAATAGCGAACATAGTTGAATATATCACCGCCTTGCTGTCCTTTTGCAAAGATGGCTAGGTCAAAGTTCTTATACCCAGCACTGAGGTTGATACCATAGATGAAATCAGGATGAGGATTGCCTAAGATAGTACGATCTGCTGCACTAATAAGACCATCCTTGTTCACATCCCTGAAGTTAAATGTTCCTTCCGCTGTATAGCTTCCAAATTTTGGCGCAGCAGCAGCAGTTTGTGCAGTATGAATACCATCAACAACAAAACCAAAGAAACTTGCAATTGGATATCCTTTTTTGGTAGCAGTGATAGAAGGGATACGGGTGCTGAATCCAAACAATGTTGCATTTGGATCATTGTTTAGTTTGAGAACTTCATTCTTATACCTGGTAATGTTAACGCCAACTGAGTAACGAAGTTTGTCGCCAATTGCTTTGTCAGTCCAGTTTAAGCTCAAGTCAATACCTTTATTTTGCATTGTACCAATGTTGGTAAATGGAATTGTTCCTTGTCCTTGTGCTCTTGCAACAGCAATTTGTGCAAGCATATCTGATGTGGTACGAGTGTACCAGTCAAATACCACTTCCAATTTATTGCCAAACAAAGATCCATCAAAACCTATGTTGGTAGAAGTTGTAGTTTCCCACTTTCCGTTTGGATTACCAAATTGGGTAAGGTCAAAACCACCACTAACAGAAGTACCAGAACCGCCAATATCATACCCATTGTTTGCAGGATCAGCAGTGTACAAAGTGAAAGCGTTAGCAACGTTTGGAATCAACTGATTACCGGTTTTACCCCAACCTGCACGAACTTTGAGGTCATCCAACCAAGTAAGGTTTTTAAGAGATTTCAATTCACTAAGTCTCATACCCACAGATCCTGCTGGGAAAATACCGTAGCGATTTGCAGCAGAAAAACGTGAAGACCCATCACGACGAATAGTGAAGTCAGCCAACAACAAATTCTTATACCCATAATTCACTTTTGCAAACTGAGAGAACAACCTTGTTCTAGTTGCACCGCCTCCAGCATTGGCTAGTCCAGATGCAGAACCAGCATTTAGGTAACGGTAGTCGTTATCGTTGAAAGCAAAATTACTTCTGCTTGCATTGAAACCAAAGGCATAGGTAGCAACGGCTTCAGTACCAGCCAACACATTAATATCGTGGTCTTCTTTAATGGTGGTATTGTAATTGATGGTGTTGAACCAAGTCCAAGAATTATCGAAATTATTGAAAACGTTCAATGAGTTGGTATTCCTAGGCTCTGATGCTTCAATATTTCTCATGAAGAATTCAGACCTGTTGAAGTTGTTGTATTCAACCCCGATGCTAGCCTTGCTTTTTAAATTTTAGGAATGGCATATTCAGCAAATGCATTTCCAAAAGCATGGGTACCGTAGGTGTAATTGTCTTTTGTTCTGTATAATTCAGCAAGCGGGTTGGTAGCGTTACCGAGGTTCAAACCACGTGGACCGCCAAATCCAAGAAAAGGAGAAGTGCTAGTACCACCGAAAGCGGCTGGACCACCGGTGATGTCAAACACTGGAATAATAGGATGAATACGAACGGCAAGAAGAATTTGGTTTTCACTGTTATTATTGATACCATTTCTCTTGTCGTAAGAGAAAGTAAGGTTTTGTCCAACTGTGAATTTGCCCTGTGTAAATTCTGTATTCGCTCTGATAGAATATCTCTCATATTTGGTATAACGAAGAATACCGTCTTGTTTGAAATAGTTACCTGAGAAAGAATATTTTGCTTTTGCAGTACCACCAGAAGCACCAATTTGATAGTTAGAAATTGGGGCTGGATCATAGATCACATCCTGCCAATCTGTACCAGCTTGGTTTGCCTTGTTGATGTTGAACCTCGTTCTACCCAATTCAGGATCATTTATATCATTGGTATAGGTAAAAGTTGAAGGAAGTGAACCAAATACGTTGGGGAAAATATAATCCGCCATGGTTACACCTCCGCTTTGATCAAATCGATACTGTGCAGAAGGTGATGAAACCCAAGGGGTTTTTCCAGCACCTACATCAGCTTTGTAAAGATATTGACCCAATTCTTTTGCATTTAAAAGGTCAAGCGTTTTACCAGGAGTTTGTGTTCCTGTGTAATAATCAAAGGTAATCTTTGGATCACCTGGCTTTCCTTTTTTGGTAGTGATGATAACAACACCATTTGCAGCACGAGCTCCGTAGATAGAAGCTGCAGAGGCGTCTTTCAATACCTGCATTGACTCAATATCATAAGGGTTGATTTGGTTCAAAGTACCTTGGGTTGGAACTCCATCAATTACATACAGTGGACTGTTGTTGTTGATAGTACCGAAACCACGGATACGAACCATTGTACCACCACCTGGAGAGTTATCATTACCTACAATAACACCAGAGGCCTTGCCTTGTAACATTTGTGTTACACTAGCAGCTGGTGAAGCAGTTAGTTCCTTGGCAGAAACAACGGTAACGGCACCAGTGATGTCTTTTTTACGTTGTGCTGTATAACCAGTAACAACAACAGATTGAAGTGATTTTACATCAACTTCTAGTGAGATGTTGACGGTTGCATTGTTGGCAGAAACATCACGAGATACATACCCGTTAAATGAAACTGACAATGTTTTTTGGTCAGCCGCAAGTGTAATTTTAAAATTACCTTCGGCATCGGTGGCAGTTCCATTGGTAGTGCCTTTGGCTACTACTGAAACTCCGCTTAAAGGACTTCTACTGTCAGCATCAGTTACTTTTCCTGTCACAGTTCGCTGGGCAACAGCAAAACTGGCAAAGAAGGTCAGCAAAACTGTGATGCTCAACAGTCTTGCATACCCCGGCAAGTGCAATTTTTTTGTCATAATGGCTTTTTTGGTTAGAACTAATCGTTGGAAAAACTTGTGTTAACAAATGTTAATTGTTAGTTAACAAAAATAAAATTAGCAATTTTTTTGCAAACTCAAAAAAAATATTTGCATTTGTCGAAAATTTAACAGTAGAGTAATATTAGTGAAAGTTGAAGGGGTTGAAGAAGTTGAAGGGGTTGAAGGAGTTGAAGGGGTTGAAGAAACTAAATACAGTTGAAGTGGTTGAAGAAACTAAATACAGTTGAAGTGGTTGAAAATGTTTAAGGGGTTGAAGGGCGAATTACTTCAACCTCTTCAACATTTTCAACCTCTTCAACTATAATAGCCCTTTAACAATAAAAAAAGGTTGCCATATTGACAACCTTTAGTGATCCTGATTGGATTCGAACCAATGGCCTACAGCTTAGAAGGCTGCCGCTCTATCCAACTGAGCTACAGGACCGTTTTTTTCTTTGGGAGTGCAAAGATAATTTTTTTTAGCTTGCACCCAAGAAGCAATCAAAGTAATTTTCAAATGAATGTGAAAATAAACGCCAGTTGGAAGGAAAACCTGCAAGATGAATTCAAAAAAGACTATTTCAAACGCATTGTTGACCTAATCAAGAGTGAAAAAGAAAGCAAAAACCAAATTTATCCCGCAGGATCGCTAATTTTTAACGCTTTCAACCTAACCGATTTTGATGAAGTTAAGGTAGTTATATTGGGACAAGACCCTTATCACGGAGCTGGAGAAGCCCATGGATTGAGCTTTTCTGTAAAGCAAGGAATTAAATTACCTCCTTCGTTGCAAAATATTTACAAAGAAATTGAATCGGATTTAGGGGTAAAAATGCCTAAAAAAAATGGAGATTTATCAACTTGGGCGAAACAAGGAGTATTGTTATTGAATGCATCTTTGACCGTTAGGGCTGACCAAGCCAATAGCCATTCGGGCATTGGATGGCAGATTTTTACTGATAAAGTCGTACAAATTTTATCTGAAAAAAAAAATTACCTTGTTTTCATACTTTGGGGGAACTTCGCAAAACAAAAAATGAATTTAATCGACCAATCAAAACACCTCATCCTAACATCAGCCCATCCTTCCCCCCTATCCGCTCACAAAGGTTTTTTGGGGAACAGGCATTTTTCTAAGACAAATGAATATCTGATGTTTAAAGGAATTGACCCAATTGATTGGAAGATTGTAGAACCATAATTTATGATAAAAAATATACTAGGAAGAATATTTACAGTTTGGGGTGGACTCATGTTTGTTGGAACATTGTTAATTGTGGCCATCCCTGCACGGGCTGTTGACATCTACAAAGAGCCAAAAAGGACCGACATTTTTATAAAACTATGCAGGATTTGGTTGAACACTTTTTATATTCTTGCAGGCATTCGAGTTATCATAAAAGGAAAAGAAAATTTCGAAAAAAATAAAAACTATGTTGTTGTTTGCAACCATACTTCTATGATGGATGTACCATTGTCATCAGTCGGAATTCCTGGAGCAAACAAAACAATTGCTAAAATTGAAATGGCCAAGATTCCAGTATTTGGAATAATTTATAAAAGAGGCTCAATTTTACTTGACCGAAAAAGTGATTCAAGCAGAAGAGATAGTTACAACAAAATGAAATGGGTGCTGGAACAAGGAATGCACATGTGTATTTATCCAGAAGGAACGAGAAACAAAACCAAAGAACCGCTGAAAGCCTTTCAGGACGGCGCTTTCAAGCTTTCATTTGAAACTAAGAAACCCATGATCCCTACTATCATCACTGGAACAAAAAAAATGTTGCCATCAGACAAAGCCTTTTTCTTTTGGCCAGGAAAGGTAACCATGACTTTCCTCCCAGCAGTTGACCCAAATAATTTCACAAGTTCTGGTGAATTGAAAGAACATGTTTTTAAATTGATGTGGGATGAAGTAAAAGCGAGAGGATAACTAAGCACTCAACTAGTTAGTGTAAAAAAACCTTGTTCTGTTAATCTTTAAATCACGCAAGAGTCCTGACTTTGGACTTATGCTAATATTAAAAAATTTATAAAGTCCAACAGGGGTAACATTGATTGACATCTGCCAACAATGCAGATCCCTTGAAATGAATGTTGTAAAGGATTGCAATTTCATTGTTGTGAGGTCATAAAAACCATTTGCACCAAACTTCCACTTGGGTGTCAAACTAAAATCCCCATTAAAGTTAAGGCTTGAAGTAAGTTGGGTTTTAAAACGGTAATCGGGCTGTAAGAGTTTAGCAAAACTCAACGAATAAGAGAAACTTAAGGTCCAAGGAACATTAAAATCGGTAAATTCAGATGGATTCCTCCTTATATAATCAAGCTGCTGCTGCATTTGCTCATTCGTGAGGTTATCCAAATTTTCATCCTTTAATTTATCATCCTCTTTCTTTTCATCCTTCTTTTTACTTTGAAGGCTGGTTGAAATGTTCAGGTTACCATTTACAATCGAGCCGGGGCTAAACTTACCTTCGTTCCACGCATAAACATTCATTCTGTAACCAGTGGTTGGGTCAGTTTTGTATGGATCTAATGTGGCATTTGCTGTAATATTAATCTTTTCCAACAAAGTGCTCCTTGCATAAATATTGAATGTTGATAGTTTGAAAGAATCAGCCAACATGTTATAACCACTGCTAATTCCGAATCCATCAATCAGTTTTACTTTTTTCATTTCGGCATCACCAGTATCTTTTTTTGAGCGAACTTTCATTTCAAGGTTATTATCTAACCCAAATCCAATACCACCATTTTCTCCAGACGAAAATGGACCGAAAATACTTCCATCAAAAGAAGAAAATAATATTTTGTTTCCAGCCTTATCAACCTGTTGTCGGTAATAAAATGGCTTCATCAAATCTGGTTTGTAGTTGAAGCTAAATTGAGGCCGCATAACATGGCGAATAGCCTGTATGGTAGCTTCTTTCTTTTTTGCTTGGTAGGTACCAAAGACTGCAGTGCTAAATGACAAACCTACATACATTTCACGGGCTGAAAAAAATCCTTTTTGGATGCTGGTGTCCAATTTTTCAAGGGCTGGATTCCATGTTCTGTAAAATTTTTGAGCAAACTCCCTTTCTTTGAAAGAAAAACTAGGTGCAATTTGAAAAGGTCCTAAAGATGGCAATGAGAGCGTGATAGGAATGTCGTGACTAGCACCCCACTGAAAAGTATCAATCAATTGCCTAAATTGAAAAGCAGTATCGTAAAAAGCAACTTGTCCTTTGTAATTACCACTATAACCAATACCCAATTTTTCAAACCATTTGCTTTCACCAACAGATTCTTTTTGTTGAAAAGGATAAATGGTGTTCATCATCAACGCAATATCAGGCAAATTTAAATTGATGAGTTTGGTGGAAGTATTTTGGTTGTGGTTCAAGTTTACCGATAAATTAAATGGAGTTCCCTCCCAATTCTTTTGATAAGAAATGGAAGAGCTCAATTGGTTGGTAAAATTTACAGGTTGTAAATAATTACCCCCTCCGCTTGTCTGTCCTTGAAAGCCAGGAGCCGTCATGCTCCCGTTTGGAACCAAAGAAAGGTATTTACTGCTTCCGGCATTTACGTTAGCGCTGAAAGACACACCAGGCCTAGCTTTGGAGTCCATCGAATGTGACCAAGTTATAAAAAAGCTTTTATTTTTTTGATAATCTGGATCATCTTTGAAAGCAAATTGTGTATTTTGATAGCTCAGGTTAAACGTACCGCTGTACCTATATCTTTTTCTATAGCTAGGCTGAAAGTTACCACGCCAAGTACCATAAGAGTAGAGGTCGAACCAAGCTTTACCATCTAACATGTCACTAATAACTTTGTAATAGCCAAAACCTTCCAAGCCGATACCAAAATCTTGGTTTACCGTAAATTGTGGAGGAATGATACCTGACTGCCTACCTTTTTTCATGGGGAAGATTCCAAAGGGCAAGTAAATTGGAAGAGGAACGTCTTCGAATTCAGGATGTACGGGTCCCGTTACAACCAATTTTTTGTTAATAAATTTTGCTTTGCTAAACCTAAAAGCAAAGTGAGGCGTATCTAAGTTACAGGTTGTGAATCGTCCCCTTGAGGCAAAAAAAGTTTCGGAATTTATTTTCTTTACTTTTTCAGCAAAGTTGAAAAGTTCATCTTGTTGAAAGAAAGAACTATACGTTAGCCCTTTTTGGCTTTTTAGGTTAAACTTAAGGCTATCACTGACTGTAATTGTTTCAGCTTGTTTGAGCTTAGCCATACCAGAAACATTGCCGGCTGTGTCTCGTCCCATCAACGCAGTTACCAATTGGGTTTCTTGATCGAATTCAATTTTAGGTGCGTTCATTTGAACATCATCATACTTTAATTCAGTTTTTCCATAAAGCATGATTTTGCGTGCATCAACATCGAGGACCATAGAATCTTCTGCTGTATGTTCTATTTGAGCACTCAATGTATCGCTTGAAAGTTTGAATTTCAGCGTATCAATTTTGCTGATTTTCTTTGAAGTATCGGTTTTTGATAGCGGTTTAGTTGTATCTATAGGGATTAGATTTGACTTCAACTCAAGGAAGTTATTTTTAGCATTAACAGGTAATGTTAAAAAGCATAATCCCCCTGAAGTTAAAATCAAGAAAAAAAGATATTTTAAACTAAATTTGCGTTTAGAGTGCAGCATAATTGTTGGCCAGCAAAATTAATCAATTTAAGTTGTAAGAAATTGTGAAGATTGGATTTCTATTTATTCATTTTAAACAGAAAAAGTAATGGTAAGACTATTGAGATCTTCATTATTAAGTTTCTTGGCTGTTATTTTAGCAACAGCTGTTGTTTTTGGACAAACCACAAGAAAGGGGCCAAGAATAAAAACCATCATTATTGATGCAGGGCATGGAGGTACAGAACCAGGTGCCAGAGGAGCCTATTCAACCGAATCTCAAATTACGTTGGCCATAGCAAAACGACTTGATACTTTGTTGAGAAGTGAAATGCCAACAACGAGAATTGTCATGACCAGGGAGACTGATATCTATCACAGTGTAACAGAAAAAGCAAACATAGCCAATAGGGAAAATGGAGACCTTTTTATTTGCATACATGTAAACGCTGCACCACCTAAGAAGTTTATCACTGGATATAAAACCGAGACATACTATACTGGAAAAGGTTCAAAAAGAAAAAAACACACCAGAAAAAAACCTATCTACGGAAGCAATCCAAACCCAATGTATGGGTCATCAACTTATGTATGGGCGGCAGATAGGAGCGATAACAAGGCGGCGGGGTTAGCAAATGATGATAGGTTTGAAACAGAAGCAGAAGTAGCAGATGTACCAGATCCACAGAGTCCAGAGGCCATTATAAGGGCAAGGTTATGGACGCAAAAGTTTTTTAGCAATTCAGTAAGGCTAGCAACAATGGTTGAAAATGAATTTACGAACATAGGACGACGTAGTTTGGGCGTGTTGCAAAGAAATTGGAAGGGAATATGGGTATTGCAGGCAACGAATATGCCAGCGATATTAATTGAAACAGGCTATATCACGAATAGAGAAGAAGAAGATTATTTGAACAGTGATGCAGGGCAGATTGAAATGACAAGGGCGATAGCGAATGCAATTCTTGCTTATAAGCAACAGATTGATGGAGTTAGGTGAGTTTTGGGTTGAAAGTTGATAGTTTAAAGTTTATGGTTTAATGTAGAGAAAAAGAAGAAAATTATGATGAAAGTATCAAATGAAACAAAAGTAGGTGCATTGGCAGCAGTTTCCATAGCCATGTTAATATTGGGTTTTAACTTCCTGAAAGGGAAAAACTTATTTGAAAAGAAAGCTGGTATGTTTATCACATTCAACAAGATTGAAGGTTTGAATGTGGCAGACCCTGTAAAAATAAATGGACTTCGGGTAGGTGCGGTAGAAGGCTTGATAGAGCAGGATGCAGACATGAGCAAAATTGTAGTTGCATTTCAAATTGTGAGAGAAATCAACATCCCCAAAGATTCTTATGCCAAAATTGCCGCTTCCCCACTTGGAACAGCCACTATCATCATCGTCAAGGGAAAATCAACAGAATATCTTCAGCATGGAGATACGCTAAAAGGGATTGACAGCAAAAGTATCATGGATAACATCACTGAAAAACTTGAACCTACCGTTGAAAATATAAACAATACGTTAGCATCCTTAGACAATACCATCAAAAAAATTGGACAAGTTTTTGATGAAAAT